>Ga0307513_10000449_pt1 | contig 59327 bp, 46 predicted proteins | sample 15_EM_MG_FD_202174 | JGI IMG/M metagenome (GOLD analysis project Ga0307513, IMG submission 202174) | Populus trichocarpa ectomycorrhiza microbial communities from riparian zone in the Pacific Northwest, United States - 15_EM | ecosystem: Host-associated > Plants > Roots > Unclassified | place...
GTTGAGCAGCGAGCTCTCCACGTAGTAACCACCCTGGCCGGCGGCCAGGAAGCGGTCACGGACCAGGTTGCGGGTGCTGACGGCGATGGTGAAGGTCTGGCCGGCGTCGATCTGCTCAGGAGCCTCCTGGATCAGCAGCGACGGGTTCTGCGCAGCCTCGGCGACCTCACCGAAAGCCGTGCTGACGCAACGGTTGCCGTTCTGGAAGCCGTCGTGCGGCGTCAACCTGCTCTGCGAGCAGTCCTTCGCCAGGATGTCCAGCCCGCCCGGCGGGTTCTCCGGCGGGACGGTGGCCGGGGGCTGCGTGGCCGGCGGCTCCGTCTGGCCCGGGTCGGTGGCCGGCGGCTGGGTGGCACTCGGGTCGGTCGTCGGGGGCGGGGTGTTGCCCGGGTCGGTGGCCGGGGGCGGGGTGGTGCCGGGGTTGGCGGGTGCCGTGACGGTGCCGTTCCCGCGTGCGGTGACCCCGCAGGGCGCCAGCTTGAGCAGCTTCCGCTTGGTCGCCTTCCGGGTGGCGGTGTGGCCGATGGCCTTGGCGATCCGGTTGATCGTGGCCACGCGCTGAGCCTTCAGCGGCGTGAGGACCTTGGTCTGGACGGCCCGCGCGCTCAGGGGCCGGGCGGCGAGCCGGGCGTTGGCCTGAGCGATCTGCACCTTCAGCACGTTCAGGTTTCGCTTGACCTGCTTGCGCGCTCGGACCGGGACCTTGGGCAGGGAGCTCGCAACGGAGCGGCAGATCACCCGCTGCGGCTTGGCGGCGGGGGCCTTGGCGGCGACGGCCTTCGCGGCGGCGCTCGTGCTCGGCGTGCAGTTTGCCGGAACGAAGGGTTCCTGGCCGTCACCGAGGTGCTGGATGGCGCCGTGGGAGTCCAGGTAGGTGCCGACCTTCGATCGGGCGGTGACGTTCTTGGCGGGGGCGGCCGGGCAGGCGGCCTTGGTTCGGGACTGTGAGGCCAGGGCAACGGTGTTGTCCGCCGCGCCACCGGAGATCTTGGTGGCGGCAAACAGCGCACCGGCGACGGCGACGACGGCAAGCAGGGCTATCGGTAAGGACAGCGCACGACGAGAGCGGGACGGGCTAGGCATGGCCAAGCGCCTCTCTGTGGCGGAACGGCAGGTCAGGAGAATGCTTGGACAGGGACGAACATGATCACGCGGGCGATACGCGCCGATCGGGAGCTAAGGTTCAATTCAAGAGTGACAACGTTCGATGTCACGGTTCTCGGCCGACCTCAGCGCAGGCTTGTGACTCCTCCCGCCCGGTGTACCGGTCGGGAGGAGTCAGGCCCTCGAAAGCGCGCTTTTGCCCCGATCACGGTGCTGAATCCTCCCGGCCGGTACAGCTGTCCGCCTGCTACGACTCTCGCTCGTCGTGAGGGACGTACCGGTAATGCGTGGTCAGCCGGCCCTCGTCGTCCAGGATGTGGAAGGCGAGCGCGGGCGGCTGATCGAGATGGGCGTAGTCCTCGGGGTGGGCGTGGCGTTCCCAGGGGAGCCGGAGCGTGGAGACCACTCCGGGTGCCACCAGCAGCGGCCGCCCGGCGAAGGTGGTAGCTGCCGAGGTGTGGGCGTGCCCGCAGAGGAAGGCCGCGAGGTTGAGGTGGCGGTCCGCAAGCGTGGCGAGTCGCTCTGCTCCGAACTGGCGGATGCTGTCGACGACGGGTACGTGCAGCAAGGTCGGCGGGTGGTGGAAGCCGACCAGTACGGGCACCCCGTCCGGGGTCTGAGCCAGCACGTCCTCCAACCATGCCAGGGTCTCGTCCTCCAGGAAGCCCTCGTCCTTGCCCGGTATCGAGGAGTCGCACAGCGCGACGAGGAAGGCGGCGGTGCGGAACACCTGGTTGATCGGTGACGCCGATGCCGGCTGCCCCAACAGGAACTGCCGGAACGCTGCCCGCTCGTCATGGTTGCCGGGGCAGATCACCATCGGGTGCCGGGAAGTCAGGAGTCGGCGGGCCTGCTCGTACTCGGCGGGCAGGCCGTGGTCGGCGATGTCGCCGGTGACCAGGACCGCGTCCAGTTCGTAGGGGAGGTCTTCCAGATAGTTCATGACGGCTCGGGTGCGCTCGGAACTGCGCTGCCCGTCGTCGATGTGGGTGTCGCTGAGGTGAGCGATCACAATCATCGCTGGGTCCCTTCGTCGCGTTCAGGCTTCCGATCTCGAACGTAGAGGGGTACCGGACCAGGAATAAGATCCAGTTTCATGCCACATTCTTGGTCCAGTTCCGGGCTCGACCTGCACCTCAGCATGGACGCGGGAGGCGGTCGGCGCTCCGGCCTGGAGTCCGCGCTTCGGGCGGCGATTCGCCAGGGACGCCTACCCGCGGGGACGCTCCTGCCGTCCACTCGCGGACTTGCCCAGGAACTCGGACTCTCGCGGGGCACCGTCAGTGCCGCCTACGACCAAATGGTCGAGGAGGGTTACCTGGCCACGCGCCCGGGATCGGGCACCACGGTGGCCGAAACACCGCGACGCGACCAGGAACCCGTGCGTCCAGCACCCGCGCCGACGACTCCGCGCCACGATCTTCGCCCCGGGCTCCCGGACGTCAGCGCCTTTCCCACCCGAGCCTGGCTCGCCTGCACGCGCCGCGTGCTCACCCGCGCCCGCCCCGAGGTCTTCGGCGCCGGAGACCCGCAGGGCCGGATCGAACTACGTCACGCCCTCACCGACTATCTGGGCCGCACCCGGGGCGTGATCACCACCCCGGACCGAATCGTGATCACCTCCGGCTACTACCAAGGCCTTGGCCTGCTCAGCGGCGTCCTGGCCACCAGCGGCACTCGCACCGCAGCCGTTGAGGACCCGGGCCACAACGTCTTTCGCGAAGTTGTCCGGAGTGCTGGGCTCCGCACCGAGGCCCTGTCCGTGGACGCCCACGGCGCCCGGGTGGAGTCGCTGACTCGGCACACGGGAGCGGCATTCCTCACCCCGTCGCATCAGTACCCGACCGGCGTTCCGCTGCATCCGAGTCGTCGCCAAACGCTCTGCGCCTGGGCGCGCTCCACCGGCGGCCTGATCATCGAGGACGACTACGACGGCGAGTACCGCTACGACCGCCAACCCGTCGGCGCTCTCCAGGGCATCGCTCCCGACCAGGTCGTCTACTGCGGTACCGCATCCAAGACCCTCGGCCCCGCCCTCCGGCTGGCCTGGATGGTCCTGCCGCCGCACTTGGTGCAACCGATGCTGCAGGCCAAACAGCAGGCTGACCAGTTCACTGAGACGCTCGGCCAACTCGTCCTCGCCGACCTGATCACCAGCTACGCCTACGACCGCCACATCCGCGTCACCCGCCTGGACTATCGCCGCCGCCGCGAGCTCCTCCTTGACCGGGTTTCCACCGTTCCCGGCCTTACCGCTCATGGAGTTCCCGCGGGCCTGCATACCCTCGTCACCCTGTCGTCCGACCGCCCCACCGAAGACCAATGCCTGGCCAGGTGTGCCCAGCACGGCGTCGCCCTGCGCGGACTTACCGAACTCCACCTCGACCCGGCCAACCGTCCGCAGGGCCTGCTGATCGGCTTCGCGGCCCCGTCCAAACGCGCGTACCCGGCCGCCGTCGACGCCTTGTTCACAGCCCTTGCCTCGATCGTCGAGACAGGCTCCAGCTAGCGAAAAGGCAGTCCCAGCCCCGAGATCCGGTCGTCAGAGTGCTCGCAGGACCATCTCGACCAGGGCGTCGACGTCGGCGCCGACCATCGGCGCGCCGGTCATTCCCATCCGGTGGAGCAGGGTTCCGACAACGACGTCGATGAAGAAGAGCACCCGGTCCTCCGGTTCGCCCAGCGCGTCCTGGAGCGCGAGCCGGTAGGGGTCCTGCAACTCGGTGGAAAGGATCTGGCGCAGGGCGGGATCGTTGACGGCATCGGTGAATACGCCCGCGAAGGCCGCGCCGATCCCGGGTTCGCTGATCTTCGCCGCGATCCAGCGGATGGCCAACGACAGGACCTCGTCCCGGCCGGCGCCCTCCAGCGGCACCGGGCCGAATGCGTCGAGAAGGCAGGCGGTGATCAGCGCACCCTTGGACGGCCAACGACGGTAGATCGTGGTCTTCGCGATGCCTGCCTCGGCGGCGATGCGATCGACGGTGGCGTGCGCGTAGCCGAGCTCGTGCACCGTGCGCAGCGTTGCCGCAAAGACCGTGGCGTCGACACCGGAGCGGGGGCGTCCGGGTGGTCTGCTGGGTGTGGTTGCGCTGGCCATGGTCACACGATAGCGAGTTATGATACTTCTAGTATCGATACCTGAAGTAGCGTAATCTTGCTTATCGAGGAGGAACCATGAGAGACGCCACCAACACCCGGCCGGCGCGGGGGATCCGGCTACTGCATGCCGTACGCAGGGAGCCGGACTGGCTGACGATGTCGGCCGAGGCGCTGGACGCCTTCCGGGAAGCGGAGAACCGCAAGCGCGCTTCTGCTCTGACCCGGGTGATCAGTGGGTTTCCCGACCGCGGGGTCACGATCGGCTGGCAAGAGCTGGCTCTGCCTGATCGTGTGCTCCGAGTCCGGGTGTACCGGCCGTCGCCCGCCGGCCGCGGTGACCCGACCGCCGGCATGCCTGCCCTGCCGCTCGTCCTGCACGTGCACGGCGGTGGTTTCGTGGGAACGGCCGTGCAGAGCGACTGGATCAACAGCCACCTCGCCGCACGACTGCCCGCAGTGGTCGTGTCGGTCGAGCACCGCCTCCTGACCCCGCAGATTCCGTTGTCGGCGGCGGTCGACGACGGCTGGGACGTGCTTCGTCACGTGCTGCAGCACGCCACCCAGTGGGGTATCGATCCGGCACGGGCCGCGGTCTTCGGAGAGAGTGCCGGTTCGATGGTCGCCGGCCTGGCCGCGATCCGGGCCAAGGGGTCCGAGCTGAGCCTGCGGGCGCAGGTGCTGGTCAATCCCTGCGTCGATCTCACGTCGACGGCGTTCGACTACGCCTCGATGAAGGAGCACGCCACCAGCCCGACCCTCACCGTCACGCAGATGGAGCTGTTCCGCCGGTTGGCCGTCCCGGAAGGAACGGATCCTCGTGCCGTGTCGCCGCTGTATGCCGACGATCTGAGCGGGCTCCCCCCGGCGCTCGTGGTGGTGCCGACACTCGACCCGGTGGCCGATCACGGACGGGCGTACGCCGAACGGCTGCGCGACGCGGGGACGCCCGTGCGGCTCACCGAACATCCCGGCGCGACGCACGCGTTCCTCAGCATGCCGGGCCTGGTGCCGCAGGCCAGGGCCGCCCGGACGGAAATCGCCGAGTTCCTCCGTGGCCACCTCGCCGGATGACGGCCGGATCTGCCGCGTCGTCGAATTGGCGCTCGTGGCACGGGTGTTCGTAGCGAACGCCAGCACAGAGCACCGTGCGGCCGAAGGATGTCGATCAGCGGGCCGGGCGCGCCGGGGCGGGGACGGCCTTCCCGTCGGCAGCGATGGCCGACGCGACCGCCATCGCCGCCCGGAAACCGACCTGCTGGATGACGATGTCGACGTCCAGCGCCGAGCCCACCGCCCGCCGTAGCTCCTCGCGCAGCCGCGTCAGGGTGCTCTCGCCCATGTCCCGCAACCAGGTTCGGGCGCAGAGCAGCCGCAATTGGGAGGCGGCCAGCTCAGCCATCTCGATCCGGGCGCCCTCCTCGACGCGGGCGAGCAAACGATCCGTGAGGACGTCGGCAGGCTCGGCCTCAGCGTCGATCAGGGACAGGATGAGGCGGTGCTGGTCGATCCGGGCCGTCAATGCGTCGGCGACGAGCACGACACCCGCTCCGGCCCAGTGCCGCACCAGCGGGTTGTACCGGTTGACGACCTCCATGACCGGGTTGAGCTCGTCCCCATCAGCGATCCGACGCTGCTCGAGCGTCCACGTGGTGGTCAGAGCCTGGAGACGGCGCGCGGCCCGGTCTACCGGTCCCAGCCCCGCCACCCGCCGGACGCCGCCGGACAGCGGCCCGAGGAAGCGGCCGGCTTCGACGGGTGAGTCCTCGAAGGCGTCGACCATGTCGTCGAGCAGTTCCTCGCGCTCCCCGGCGGGCAGGGAGCATCCGGCCAGCAGCTCGGTGAAGGCAATGACCTCGTCGACCTGGCGCCGGGTCAGCGTCATCCGGCGGGCTGTGGCCAGGATGTCGGCTGCAGATCCGAGGCCGGTGGCGGCGATGCTGCCGGGCGGGAAGCCGGAAGGGCCCTCCAGCCAGTGCGGGGCGGCCAGCGGCGTCCCGTCCCAGCGTGGGTCGCGTTCGGGAAGGACGGGACCGGTGTCTGGGACCACCGTGGCGGCGGGGGTGACGTGTGCGCTGACGGACATGATGCCTCCTCGTTCTCGGGTCTGACACCCGGTCTTCGCCGCGGGCCCGGCCTCTGGTTCCACTGGGTTCGCACTGATTTCGGTGGGCAGGAGGCCGGAACCGGATCGAGCAGTTGCGGCGAAACCAGGGCATCGGCCGCCCTGGTTGCTGGACGGCCCGAGAGGGGAGTGGGACTCATGGGTTTCGTCGGCATCGATGTCGAGGGCGCTCGGCAGGTCGGTTTGGTGATGCGCGAGGCGTCCGGCGACGCGGAGGAGTCGCGACGGCGGACGATGGAGGCGCTGACCCTGGCCGAGCTGAGCAGCGATGTGCCGCAGCGGCTGGCGAAGATCGCCGACGGCCTGGCCACCTTCGGCAAGGGCGTCACGGAAAAGGCCGACCTGGCAGCGTCGTTCACCGTGGACCCCAAGGGTGTGGCCGCAGGCCTGAACACTCCTGTGGAGAACGTGAAGGCCGCGATCAGCGGGCTGTTGGGATTCAGCGGCCCGAGCGACCTTCGATCGGTGCTGGCGGGCCTGCCGCCACCGGGTGCCGACGCCGCGCTGGATGCGGCGCTGGCTCGACTCACCCCCTCGCTGCTGCCCGCTCTATTGGCAGGCCAGAAGCCAACCGTGGACGAGACCCAGACCGAGGACCTGCGGCTGCTGGCGCTGCGCCTGGGTATCGAGGCCGCCGGCCCGCCGGCTCTCGTCACCCCGGCAGAGGAGCAAAACGACGGCGGGGGCTCGTTCTTCAGCCGACTCGTTCGCCGGGCGCCCACGGCGCGGACCGGGACAGAGGTGTTCTGGCAGGACTTCTGGGCCGATGGCCGGACCGTGGCCCAGGTACTCGCCGACCCCGCTCAGCTGATGGAGTGGGTCTCGGGGACGTTCGAGCTGGACCGGCGCCTGGCAGTGGCCACCGAACTGCCCCGACTGGCCGACATTCTCACCAGCGTCGACTTCGCCACCGGCGCCGACACCAGCCCGGCTGACCTCGACGCCGAGGTGGCCGCCTCTTTCGCCGCGATCGACGCCTGGTTGCCGGAGGTGCTGGCCGGCCTGCGGATGCCCGCACCCACCGATGCTCAGGTGGCCCAGACCCTCGCCTTCGCGGCCCGAGTCGGGTGGCCGGACCCCGGCGCGGCCGCCGCCACAGCCGACCAGCGCCTCGCCTCCGCCCTCGCCTTCCTCACCGCCAACCGGGCCCTGGCCAGTGCCCTGCTCCCCACGTCGTTCGAGGGCGTCGCACAGCCGCTGGCCTTCTTCGACGCCACCGGCATCGGCCAGCTGCTCGATCTCGGCCGCCGCGTCGGTGTCGTCAGCAACACCGCCCTGCTGGGTCTGGCCGGAACGACGGACCAGCTCGCCCGGGCCGTGGGCCTGGACTTGACCTCGATCACCGACGACGCGGCCAAGGAGAAGCTCCGGCAGTTGTTCCTCACCCTGGTGTCGAGCAAGGTCCCCCCGGCCTTCCTGCAGACACCGGGTCTCGGCCCGCTCGTCGACGCCGCTCTCACCTACGTCGGCAACGCCACCGACCTGCCCGAGCGGCTGACCCGAATCACCGAAGCGGTAGCCGCGTTCGGCACGCTCGCTGTCACCGGCGCCCCGGCGCTGACCGAACGCCAGCTCACCGCCGTCGTCGGGCAGCAGGTCGTCGACACCCTCGGCCGCGGTCGGCTGCGTGCCCGCAGCGCCTCGGCGTTCCAGAAGAACCCCGAGTTCCTGCTCGTCGTGCGGCAATGGGGGGTGCCCGGCGGTCACAAGGAGACGATCGGCAAGTACAAGTTCACCTGGTCGTTCGACGACACCGGCGCGCTGTCCGGCATCCGGCGGAAGAAGAAGTCCTTCTTCTCCCGCGTCGCTGACACCTTCAAGGCCATCGTCAAGTCCATCGGGGACTCCTTCGAGGAGAACCCCTTCAAGGCCATCATCCAGATCGGCAAGCTCGCGGTCAGTGCGCTCGCCATCCCCTTCCCGGTCCTTGCCCCCGTCGCTATCGCGCTGAACGTGGGTGATGCCGTCGTGAAGGCCATTGACGGCGACTTCCTCGGCGCGTTGTCGTCCGGACTGTCGGTGTTCACCGCCGGGGCGACGGGCATCTTCGGTCAGGTTCCCACCGCCGTGGACCTTGCGCAGCGGGCGCTCGTCGAGAGCGTCTTCGGTGGCACCGAATTCCTCGGCTTCGTCGACAACGCCAAGCGCGCGCTCGACATCGGCACCGCGGTGTTCCGGGCGGTCGAGGCCGACAGCCTGGTCGGCATCATCGGGGCCGGGCTCAGCGCCGGTGCCACCGCGCTCGGCAGTGGTGGTCAGCTCCTCAACGGCATCGGCGCGATCGAGAAGGACGTCGCCGATGAACTCGTCCGCCTGGGGACCACCGTCGCCGATGTCACTAGGATCGTGGCTCCGACGGTCGGCCTCATCGATGCCCTGGACCGCGACGATCTGGTGGCGGCGTTGGCCAACGGCCTGGCCGCCGTGTCGGCCGGCGCCAAGGCCTTCGGCAACGAGAAGGGTGCCTTGTCGCCGACCGCGCCCGGGGTGGACGGGCTGCTGGGATTGACCCCCGAAAACCGCCGGATCATCGAGAACCTGGCACAGGGAACCGGCGTCACCGCCTTTGCCCTCCAGGCCGTGCAAGCCCTCGAACGAGGTCAGACCGCGCAGGCGCTGTCGTTTGTGGCGCAGGCGGTCACCGTGGTCAACGACCCCACCAAGACCGTGCTGGGCGACCGCGCCGATATCGCCCGCCGGCTTGCCGACGTCGCCGTCATCATCGAAAGCGTCGCCGATGCGGGCGGTGACCCGACCCGGGTCGGCCCGCAAGCAGCGGCCGCCGCCCTGCAGCGGCTTCAGCTGCTCTTCGACGCGGCCGGCACTCCGCCCACGCTCGCACGGCCTCCTGCGGTTGTCGCCTCTGGGCAGAAGACCGTCACGGCGCCGGGCGCTGCCGGCGCGCCGAGCACACTGCCACCCGGGGTGAGCACACTGCCACCGGGGCTGGTCACGTTGCCAGCGGGACCGATCACCCGGCCCGGCCCGACCGACGGCTTCGAGTCGCCCGAGCTGACTCCCGATCTCATCAGCGTGCCGTCCGTCAGCGTGCTGTCCGGCAGTGACCCGTCCGGCGAGCTGACCGAGACCGGGACCGAGACGTTCGGTACCACCAACAACGCCTTCACCGGCTTCCTTGGCTTCGACAGCAACGGTGACATCATCAGTGGCGGTGCGGGCTCGGACACGCTGCGCGGTAGCGAGGCCGAGGACGACCTGGCCATCCGCATCATCCACGAGAAGCCCCTGACCACCACGCTCAGCAATCCTGACCCGCTGGGGCTCCCGGTCCCCAACCCGTTCCGCACCGGGGAGCTGGACCGCGGACCGGATCCCTTCGTGACCACCGTTGAACCGGCGCCCGGTGCCAGGACACCCTTCGTGACCACCGTCGAGCCCGCGCCCGGTGCCGAACTGCCGCCGCCCACGCAGATCCTCCCGCCGTCCTTCTTCTCCAAGCCTGACGAACCGCAGCCGCCGGTATCGAAGGAGGTCGTGGAGGGCATCCAGAAGTTCTTCTTCCCGTTCTCGTTCCCGCAGGTGACGCCTCCACCGCCGGTCCCACCGGCGGAGCCCGAGGATCGCTTCGAGAGCATCTTCAAGGGCACCAACGACTCCGCCACGGTTCCCGAGGCGGAGCTCGGCAGGCCCTCCGAGGCGACGGCTCGGGGCGAGGGCCTCCAGCTTGCGGACGGCACCATCGTTCTGCCCGACGGCACCGAATTTCGCTTCCACACGGGCGACGACCTGATCATCCCCGAGGACAGCCGCGTCATCAATGATGTTCCGTTCCAACCCGGACAGAACAACGACTTCGGCCCTCAGACCCCCGGCGACCTGTTCCTTCCCGACGGCACCAAAATCAAGATCGTTCCGACGGACAAGGTACCCATCGGAGAGCTGCAGTCCGACCAGGATCCGCCGAGCCTGGCGTTCGCAGACCTCCCTGGTGTCACCGCAGGCACGGCTTTCGGCGAACAGCGGCTGGCCGCCACCTCCGACGACCTGCGGTCGCTCTTCCTGCCCAGCTCCGTGCCCGACGTCATTCCCGGCGCCGCCATCATCGATGCTCTGCCAGGCCTGCCGTGGTTCTCCCCGTTCGCCGGTGCCCAGCTGGCCACCGATACCACCGACTCGGCCCCGTTCGGACTGGACCTCTCCTGGGCCGAGCTGCCGAACGCCGCGATGGACGACCTGATCAGCTCCTACGGCAACCCGGCCGACAGCTGGTTCGTCGACGCCACGCTCGACAACCAGTGGAGCGAGCCGGTTCTCGACCTCTTCGGGGGAGCCGGCGCAGCAATGTCCTGGGACTCGGGCGCGGACGGCGACCTCGACTTCGGTGCGGTGGAGATGTTCTCCGGCGACAGCTACGTCAGCACAGAGGGTTTCTAGGACAGGTCCCAGACCGATCAGGAATCGAGAAGCGCCGGCCACCGGGCCGCACCTAGCGTGATCGTCATGAACCTCTCCTACCGCGAGGTGCTGCGCGACCGGCAGGTGGCCGGCCTCCTGCTCGGCGACCTCCTGGCCAACGCCGGTACGGGCATGATCATCGTGGCCATGCCCGTGCAGACGCTGTCCATCCACGGCAGTGTGCCGCCGGCGATCGCCATTGGGCTGGTGGAGGCCGCGCCGTTCGTCCTCTCCACGATCCTCGCGCTGGCCATCGGGTTGGGACGGGTGCGGGTGCCGCCGCGAACCCTGCTGCTGGCCGACTGTGTGCTGCGGGCGCTGACCTTCGCCCTCCTCGGCGTTCTGGCCGTGACGGACCGCCTCACGCTGCCCGTGCTGATCGCCGGCTTGCTCTTCGGCGCGATGTTTCGGATGGCTGGATCAAGCAGCCGACGTCTGCTGGCCACGTCCATCGCGGGCGAGAGCGGGCGGTTCGCCGTCAACGGTTTGCTGGGGATGAATGCCACCTTCGCGCTCTACATCGTCGGGCCGGTGCTGGGCGGCGTGATCGTGGCGTCCACCAGCGCGGGTGTCGCGCTCTTCTTCGACGCGTGCGGTGCGCTGATCCTGTTGGTTGCCGTCCTGGCATCGGTCCCGCGAGCCGTCTCCGTCCCCGGAGCCGTCGAAGATCGTGACGCGCTTCGTCGCCCACGAGCCGGCGAATCGGGCTGGCGGATCCTGCGTCGCCGACCGACCGCCGCGCGACTGCTGGTCGTCACGTTCTTCTTCAACTTCTTCTACATGCCGGTCGAGGTGGTGCTTCCGCTCTACGTCCACGGGACGCTGAACGCCGACGCGTCCGGTCTGGGCCTGATGTGGGGCGCGCTAGGAGTTGGCGCATTCGCCGGCGCTGTTCTCGTCAATCAGTTGCGAAACCTTCCACAGCGTCAGGTGCTGATCGCGATCATCGGCCTGTGGGCGATCTGCCCGATCGCCCTTGCCTTCGTTGGCGATCTCACGCCCGCCCTGATCGTTTTCGGTCTGGGTGGCCTGGTGTGGGCGCCGTTCACCCCGATTGCGTACAGCTTCCTGCAATCGGGGATCAGAGCCGACGAGCAACAGCAGGTCGTCACGCTCTGGACGACTGGCTCTGCGGTGGCGGCCCCGCTCGGCCTGGCCGTTGGCGGACCGCTGATCGAGTTGGCCGGGATCACCGGTGGGCTGGTGTTGTCCGGTGGGCTGACCCTGCTGCTGCTCCCGATCGCAGCCATGGCCGTTCTCGGGCGCGAATCCAGGTCCGATCACACCTTTCACGTGCCATCCGCCGCAATGGATAGCCCCTACTCAACGAAGGAGAATGACTATGAGCTCGACGTCGAACCCGCAGGCAGGTAGTCGTGGAGGGCGCAAGAGCGGTTCGCCCGGGACGGTGTCGCGATGGGTGCAGCGGAAGATGAACGCCCGGATGAACGGCAAGATCCGACGTGGCCGCGGCCAGTTCATGGGCATGGACGTGTTGATCCTGAACACGATGGGTCGCCGAAGCGGGCAGCCTCGAGCAACCCCGCTGGCGTGGTTCGCCGACGGTACGGACGCCTGGTTGATCGTCGCCTCGGGCGGTGGCAGCCAGGATCCGGACTGGTACGGCAATCTGATGACGCACCCCGACCGGGCGTCGATCGAATTGCCCGGCCGCGACCGGCTTCAGGTGACGCCGCACGTGCTCGACGGCACCGACCGTGAGCAGGCCTGGCAGCCCATCGCCGCCGCCCAGCCCCGCTACGCCAAGTACCAGAGCAAATCCGACCGGGAGTACCCGGTGATCCGGCTCACCCGGCGGTGACGACCTGCGTCCACCTTCCGGCTTGGGATGCTGATGTGTACCTGGCGCACCGGCCCGGCATCAGGTGAACTGCTGGCCGCCGTCGACGTCGAACGTGGCGCCGGTCAGCGCGGTGTTGGTCATGACGTGCACGGCGAGCGCAGCGACGTCCTCCGGGACGACGACGCGGCCGATCGGAAGGGTGCTGCGGAGTTGATTGCGTCGGTCATCGAGGCCGTCGCCGAGCAGCGTGGCCGACAGCGGGGTGTCGACGAAGCCGGCGGCAATGAGGTTGACCCGGACCGGCGCGAGCTCGAGGGCGAGGTTGGCGGTGAGTGCGGGCAGGCCCACGGTGAGCAGACCCAGGACGCTGAGTCCGATGGCCGGTCGGCGGCCACTGGTCCCGCCCATGAACAGCAGCGTGCCGCCGGGTCTCACCGCCTTGATCGCATGGCGGGCCACCTCGAGGCTCAGGCCGACGTGGTCCGCAACGTAGCGGCGGGCGGCGGAGAGGTCCATCTCGGCCAGCGGTGCATAGAACGGGCCGCCGGCGGTGACCATCACGTGGTCGACGGGCGTCGGCAGGGACTGGAAGAAGGCGTCGAGGCGGTCCGGGTCGTGGGCGTCGAACGCGGCGTGGCTGCGGGCGCCGACGTCGAGCGCGGCGCGTTCGAGGCGTTCCGGGTCACGGCCGGTGAGGACGACCTGACCGGCTTCGGCGCGGACACGCCGGGCCGTCTCGAGTCCGATGCCGGAGCTGCCACCGATGACGACGACCGTCTGCCCGAGCAGGGCCGGCCCTCGCACCTGGGTTGAGTTTTCGCTCATCGCGTTCATGATGCCTCCGATGGTCCGAGCGGTCGAGGACGTGATGAGGACGTGCCCGTATCGAGCTCTGCCCTCAGACGGGCGGTTCGGCGCCCGACTGCTCGCTCACCATGTATTGAGACGGTGCCACCGACCCCTCTCGCGTCGCGCCCGTCAAAACCCCTGGTTCGCCTTTTTGCCCCAGGTACTTTCCAGCTCGAGTGCAGGGATGCCCCAGCTACCCAGGGTGCTATGTGGGGGTAGCCGCATCCACTCTCCCTGGAGCTCATCATGATCGACACGAAGGAACAACCGCTCTCCTCCTGGACCCCACGCCGACGTCGGCGCACCGCGCTGGTGAGCTCCGCGGCCCTGGCTATCGCCGTAACCGTCGGTGGGGCAACGCAATCCGGCGCCGCCACGTCATCCGGGGTGGCGAGCACCGTGCAGGGCGGGCTGGTGGAGATCGTCAGCACGCAGGGGTATGCCGGCGCGACCGCCGCCGGTACCGGGATGATCCTCAGCAGTAACGGCGAGATCCTCACCAACAACCACGTCATCGAGGACGCCACCAGCATCGAGGTCACGGTGTCGGCGACCGGTGCCAAGTACCAGGCCAAGGTGGTCGGTACCGCCCCCACCAAGGATGTGGCGGTGCTGCAGCTCAGCGGGGCCTCCGGGCTGAAGACGATTCCGCTCGGCAACTCGAACGCGGTGTCGGTCGGCCAGAACGTGATTGCCAGCGGTAACGCCGGTGGCACCGGGAAGATCAGCACGGTCACCGGCACCGTGACGGATCTTGGCCAGGACATCACCGCCAGCGACAACGACGGCTCGGCGGCCCAGCAGCTGACCGGGCTCATCGAGACCGACGCTCCGATCGTGGCCGGTGATTCCGGCGGTGCGCTCGCGACCACCTCCGGCAAGGTGATCGGGATGAACACGGCGGCCTCGGTCAGCAACACCACCGCCATGGCGGCGCGGGGCGGATCCGGCACGGCGGCCCAGGCGTATGCCATCCCGATCGGGACCGCGCTGAAGATCGCCAACCAGATCGAGACCGGGAAGGCCAGCTCCACGATTCACATCGGACTGCGCGGCATGCTCGGCGTGCAACTGGCCAGCGGCTCCAGTACCGGGCAGGGCCTGGGCGGCTACGGCTACGGATACGGCAACGGGTTCGGCGACAACGGCTACGGGTCCGCCCCGGTCGGCGCTCTGGTCGAGGGAGTGGTCCCGACGGGTGCGGCCGCGACGGCCGGGCTGCAGGCGGGCGACACCATCACCTCCGTCAATGGTGCGGCGGTGAGCTCAGCATCGGACCTGAACACGATCATGGCGAGCACCAAGCCCGGCCAGCAGGTGACGGTGGGCTGGACCACGGCCTTCGGTCAGGCTCAGACCGCGACGGTCACGCTCGGCACCGCAGCAGCGGACTGACGCCGGTGCAGCGGGCCGGCCTCGGGCGGCGTCGCTGCAGCCATCATGGGGGTTGCGGTCCAACGGCGGTTGCTCGGCCGAAATGGGTTACGTGATCATGTTACGGTTTTCGGGCTGCGCGCCTCCTCGTGGCAGGAACGGCGGTGGCCATGTCTGAGCTGACGATCGGCGAGCGGGACTTCCTGCTCGACGGGGCCGCGCATCAGATCATCTCGGGTGCGCTGCACTACTTCCGGATCCACCCGGACCAATGGGCCGACCGGATCCGCAAGGCCCACCTGATGGGCCTGAACACGATCGAGACGTATGTCGCCTGGAACGCGCACTCGTTCGTTCGCGGGGAGTTCAGCACCGGGGGCGGGCTGGACCTGGCCCGATTCCTGGCGCTGGTACATGACGAGGGCATGCACGCGATCGTCCGGCCCGGCCCGTACATCTGCGCCGAGTGGGCCAACGGGGGATTGCCGTCCTGGCTGTTCCGTGACCCGGCGGTGGTTCCGCGGGGATCCGAACCGCAGTTCCTCAAAGCCGTCACCGAATATCTCCAGGCGGTCTACGCGATCATCGCGCCGCTGCAGCTCGACCGGGGCGGTCCGGTTGTCCTGGTCCAGATCGAAAATGAGTACGGCGCTTACGGAAACGACAAGGCATACCTGACCGAGCTGGTCCGGGTCACCCGGGAGGCGGGCATCACCGTGCCCCTCACCACCGTCGACCAGCCGACTCCGCAGATGCTCCGGGACGGCAGCCTGCCGGGCCTGCACCTGACCGCGTCGTTCGGTTCCCGCAGCGGCGAGCGGCTGGAGACGCTGCGATCGTTCCAGCCGAGCGGTCCGCTGATGTGCATGGAGTTCTGGACCGGCTGGTTCGACAGCTGGGGAATGCACCACCACACCACGTCCGCGGCGACCTCGGCGCAGGAGCTGGAGGCGATTCTTTCGGCCGGTGCCTCCGTCAATATCTATATGGTCCACGGTGGAACGAATTTCGGTCTCACCAATGGCGCCAATCACAAGGGCCGGTATCACCCGATCACGACCTCGTACGACTACGACGCCCCGCTCGACGAAGCCGGGAACGCGACTGCCAAGTACTTCGCGTTCCGCGAGGTGATTGCCCGCTATGCGGCAGTTCCCGACGAGCTACCGCCGCCGAGCCGGCCCGCACCCAGCTTCGAGGTCGAAATGACCACCGAGGCGCGGCTCTTCGACCTGCTCGCGGACGTGGGCAGCACCGAGGTCCCTGGCCCGGCGCCCAGCTTCGACGAGGTGGAGTACTACGGGGGCTACGCGGTCTATGCGGCCCACCTCACCGCTCATGGCCCGGGAGTGCTCAGCATCGGTGAAGTTCGTGACCGGGCCTGGGTCTATCTGGACGCCTGCCCGGTCGGCGTGCTCTCCCGGGAGTCGAACGAGCGGGCCCTCCGGTTGCCGGCGTCCACCGGCAAGCTCACCATCCTCGTCGAGGACCAGGGGCGGGTGGACTACGGCCCGCGCCTCGGTGAGCACAAGGGACTCGTCGGCGGGGTACGGCTCGATGGCGTGCCGGTCATCGGCTGGACGGTGACCTCGGTCGACGTCGACCGGCTCAGCAGCCTGCCGGTGCAGACGTCCGCCGCGGCTGGGCCTGGCCCGTTCCTCGCCCAGGGGACGTTTGAGGTCTCCGAAGCCCAAGACCTGTTCCTTGACACCTCCGGGTGGGGCAAGGGCATCGCCTGGATCAACGGGTTCGCGCTCGGCCGGTACTGGCGGCGCGGTCCGCAGCAGACGCTGTACGTTCCGGCGCCGGTGATCCACCCGGGACGCAACGAGCTCCGGGTGCTCGAGCTCGAGGTGATGGCCGACCCCACGGCGCGGTTCGTCGACGGGCTTCGGCTCGGCCATGAGGAAGACGTCTGAGTCCACAAGAATCCGGACGCTCTCATGCGGGGTCGTTGGCGCCCTCGATGCGCTCAGCACTCAAGGACCTTCGGATGCAGGTCGAGATCACTATTGAGGAGCCGTCGGCGACCTGATCAGTAGTGCGGTGGGGGAGCAAATGAGACCCAGGGCGGTCCGAATGCACGCGGCGGCGGACGAAGTCCTCAGAATGCTGGGCGAGGTCGAGCGGGATCTTCGGACCCACGGTGGCGTGGACCGTCAGCGCCGGCGCCGGGAGGTCCTGGAGGTGGCCCTTGCCGCCGGGTGCAGCCCGGACGTGCTGGCCGAGGTCCTCGGCGTGAGCGTCTCTGACATCCGGGCCTGGGCTCCGGGCGATTGCCTGGCGTTGCGCGGGCAGCGCTGACCCGAACCCCTGCTAGCTCGCCGCGTCGGCGTGACTCAACTGCTGCGCTGCGAGGCGTTCCTCGGTCGCCGCCGCGGGATCGGGGCGGCCGATGAGGTAGCCCTGGACATAGTCGACGCCGAGAGCGCTGAGGTCGTGGAGTTGGTCAGGCGTTTCCACGCCTTCGGCCGTGACCCGGATGCCCAGTCCGGCGGCCAGGTTGATCAGCATTTCGATGACTGCTCGGTCGCGGACGTCGGTGAGCATCCGTTCGACGAACGAGCGGTCGATCTTCATTTCGCTGATGGCCAGGGCGGACAGATGCCTCAGGCTCGACGCGCCCGCGCCCATGTCGTCGATGGTCAGCCACACCCCCGCCTCGACAAGGGTGGTGAGCTCGCTCGAGGCGGAGACCGCCAGCGCCAAAGACGCGGTCTCCGGCAACTCGAGGCGCAGTCGCCCGGGTGGGCATCCGACCTCGGCAAGAACGGCAAGGATGTTGGACGACAACCGGGCGTCTCCGACACTGGCGTTGGAGATGTTGACGTTGACCCAGGTCGGGGCCCGGTCCCCGAGGGCGCTGGTCCAGGCCAGAAGTTGAGTCACGGAGCGCCGCAGCACCCACAGGTCCAGCGCGACGAGCTGATGTTCCGCCTCCCCGGCAGCCAGGATCCAATCCGACCCGAGCAGCCCGAGGGTGGGATGGTTCCACCGGGTCAACGCCTCCACACTGGTGACTCGCTTGCTGCGGACATCGAGGATCGGCTGGTAGTACACCTCCAGCTCGCCCTGCTCCAGCGCCTGGCGGAGGGAGAGGTCGGCCACGCTCAAGGAATTGCCGTCCAGGGCGGTGCCCACATCGACGGTGACCACAACCCGATCGCCGCCGGCCTGCTTGGCCCGGTACATGGCCAGGTCAGCTTCCCGCATCAGGGTCTCGGCCCCGATCGCCGTGGTGGTCCCTCGGGAAGCGGCGGCGCCAATGCTCGCCGTGCTGTGCGCCCTGAGGTCCAGGCTCGGATCGGCGCATTGAATGGCGCCCAGGAAATGATGCGCAACCTGGTTCAGCGCGGTCGCTGCGGCATTTTCCCGGTGCGCCGGAAGGGCTGACACCACGGCGAATTCGTCGCCGCCCAGGCGCGCCACGACGTCTCCAGGTCGGGCGGCTGCCACCAACCGGCGCGCCACCGAAACCAACAGGGCATCGCCGACGTTGTGCCCGAGGCTGTCGTTGACGGCTTTCATCCGGTCCAGGTCGATGAATATGACGGCAATGCCGGCATCCTCGGCCTGCTGGGATCCGAGATGCTGCAGGTGCTCGAAGAAGGTGACCCGATTGGCCAATCCGGTCAGATCATCGCGACCGGCTCGCCACGCCGTCCACGCCGAGACCTCCTCCAGCACCACCCCGGCAGCCAGCCGACGCCACTGGTCCGAGCCATGGAACAGCAGGTCGTCGTACCGCTCGCGCTCGGCCCGGCACAGGATCGCCTCGACGGCGATGTCCAGGGAAGCGTCCTGAGACAGGACGGCCGCGTCCCAGTCGGTGAGGTCGGCAACCGGCCGCTTTGCGAACAGCGCCCGCCCGTAGCCGAACGGCCCGCTCATGGTCTGCTCGAACCGCCGGCGGCTCAAGAGCCCGGTCCGGCTGCTGGCCACGTCCTGGACGACAAGGCTGGTGTGGTGCGAAACCCCGTCGGCGCGCAGCATCAGGTCCACCTCGCCGCAGGTCTGATCCGCCTGAACGACAACGGCCGCCGTCGCCAGATCCCAGACAGCTCGGCTCACCCATTCTCCGGGCGTGCGGGCGCCAACGACCATTCCTCACCTCCGGCGGAGTTCCGTCCGTAGAATCATCGAACCCACCTGACCACGGTGAGCAACTGGGCGAGACTGTCTCATATGCTCCTTTCTGCGGCAGAGTAGCCATCGGTTCTTGAATGCCAAAAGAGCGATCCTGTGATGCCCGTCCCACGTCGACGCGTCCGTCGAGGGAATGGCTACTTCTGTAACGGCTTGCACCCCGCCAGTAACTGAGACACGCCCTAAGATCCAGATCTGGAACAGTGCCTTTTGGCGGCCTGCGGGCGAGTGTTAAGGAACGTCGGCACGGTGCCCGAGAGATGGCGGCCGAGCTGGCCGTCGAAGATCGACGAGGGCCCAGGTGACCGCCCGAAGATCAATTACATCGGGGGTCTTAAGAACACCGTAAGTTGTTCTACATAAACTCCCTGTGCCCGGTAGGGTGCCGAACGTGACCAACGAACCCTCCCCTCCATCGTTGGCGGACGTCGTAGCCGTGCTTGAGCGGATGTACGACCCCTCCTGGGCCCGTGACTGGGACGCCGTCGGACTGGTGTGTGGTGAGCCCTCCGCTCCGGTGCGCCGAATCCTGCTCGCTGTCGACCCCGCGCCGTCCGTGATCGAGGAGGCGCTCGCCTGGCGAGCCGACCTACTGATCACCCATCACCCGTTGCTTTTCAAGGGCGTCCACGCGGTTGCGGCGACGACTCCCAAGGGACGTGCCGTCCATCAATTGATCCGAGCCGGCTGCGCGCTCTACACCGCGCACACCAATGCCGACGTCGCCGCGCCCGGTGTCTCCGATGCGCTGGCCCGGGTCCTCGGACTCACGGATCTGGTGCCGCTCTCGGCGGACCCGGCGGACCCGATCGACAAGCTGGTCACGTTTGTGCCGGAGACCGCGGTGGAGAAGGTGATCGACGCGCTGGCCGGTGCCGGTGCCGGCGAGATCAGCGACTACACCCGCTGCGCCTGGAGCTCGGTCGGTACCGGCACGTTTGTGCCCGGCGCCGGGGCCGTGCCGGTGATCGGCACCCCCGGCGAGCGCGAGGCGGTGGACGAGCGCCGGGTCGAGATGGTGCTGCCGCGACACCGCCGGCACGAGGCGATCGCCGCGCTGCGCAGCGCGCATCCCTACCAGACGCCGGCCTTCGACCTGTTTGAGTTGGCGTCCTGGTCCGGCCCCCGAGGGATCGGCCGAGTCGGCACTCTGGAGGCGTCGACCAGCCTGCGCGAGTTCGCGATGCTGGTCGCCGAGGCGCTCCCGGGGACCGCCCAGGGCGTGCGGATCGCCGGTGAGCCGACCGCCGAGGTGCGCCGGGTGGCGGTCTGCGGCGGCTCAGGCGACTCGCTCTTCGACGCCGTCCGGGAGGCGGAAGCCGACGTATATGTCACCGCCGACCTGCGGCATCACCCGGCCTCCGACGTCCGCGACCTGGCCGGCGACGGACCGCCCTACCTGGTCGACGTCGCCCACTGGGCCAGCGAATGGCCTTGGCTGGCAGGGGTTTCCAACCGACTCGAGGGTGCTTTGATGGACGCCGGGACGCCGGTGGAGGTGCTGGTGTCGGTCCGTAGCACCGATCCGTGGATCTTCCGGGTGCCGAGTCCGGGCGGGATGGTGCGCTAGGCCGTTCACTGCCGGACCGCAAGCACCTTAGGGTGACGGGGAACCCGGTACAGGCTCGCGGCGGAAGGATGGTTTGCTGTGGTGACAGCGGCGGCACAAGATCAATGGCGGCTGCTCGACGTCCAGGCGCACGACACCAGGCTGTCGCAGATCGCGCATCGGCAACGAGTGATGCCCGAGCACGCGGAGATCGAGCTGCTCGAGGCCCGGCTCGCGGCGATCGACGCCGAGCTGGTGGTGGCCCGCACGGCGGCCACCGACCTGGGTCGGGAGCTGACCAAGGCGGAGAACGACGTCGAGCAGGTCCGGACCCGGGCTGCGCGTAACCAGGCCCGGCTCGACTCCGGCCAGGGCAGCGCGAAGGACCTGCAGGGGCTGCAGCACGAACTGGACAGCCTGGCGAACCGGCAGAGCGTCCTGGAGGACGTCGAGCTGGAGATCATGGAACGGCAGGAAGCGGCCGCCGGCGCGCTCAGCACCGCAACGGCCGAGCACAACACGGTGGCCGAGCAGCTGGCCGAGGTCACGACCCGCCGGGACAAGGCCCTCGCGCTGCTGGAGGCCGAGGCGAACACCGAGCGGCAGGCCCGGGAGAACGCTGCGGCCGGCGTTCCGAAGGCGCTGATCACGCTCTACGAGAAGATCCGCGAACAGTCTGACGGCGTCGGCGCGGCCCGGCTGTATCAGCGCCGGTGCGAGGGCTGCCGGCTCAGCGTTCCGCCGAACGACCTGAACACGATCCGTAGTGCTTCGCCGGACGAGGTGATCCGCTGCGAGGAATGTCGGCGGATCCTGGTGCGCACCGCCGAATCCGGGCTCTGATGAGGCGGCGACTCGTCGTCGAGGCGGACGGCGGGTCTCGTGGCAATCCTGGTCCGGCTGGTTACGGTGCGCTGGTCCGGGACGCCGAAACCGGTGCCCTGCTGGTTGAGGTGGGCGAGTCGATCCCGCTCGCGACGAACAACGTCGCCGAGTACGAGGGGCTGGTCGCCGGGTTGAAGGCCGCGGTGGCGATCGACCCGGAGTGCACGATCGAGGTCCGGATGGATTCCCGGCTGGTCGTTGAGCAACTGTCCGGCCGTTGGTCGATCAAGCACGAGGACATGCGTCGGCTGGCTGCGCTCGCCCGCGAGGTGATCCCGGGTTCCCGGGTCCGCTACACCTGGATCCCTCGGGCCGAGAACGCCCATGCCGACCGGTTGGCCAATGCCGCGATGGACGCCGGCACCGGATCGACGCGGCGGATGCGGCTGAAACCGGTGTCCTTGCCGGAGGCCGCGCAACAAGACTCGGCCGAACTCGCTGCGGATGGGGGTCCGGCCACGATTTCGGGACTTCGGCCGAGTCCTGTTGCGCACGGCGTCACCACCTGGAGTGTCGAGGCCGCGGATCTGGGTCAACCGACCACGGTGATCCTGGTCCGGCACGGGCGCACGGACGACACCGATCAGCATCGGGCCCGGGGCGGCGGTTCGGCCGGTCCGGCGCTCAACATCCCTGGTCAGCGGCAGGCTCAGCAGCTGGCTCAGTTGCTCACCGAGCACGCCGAGCAGACCGAGGCGCGGGCCGAGCTGGATGCGGCGGCCGGTGCGTCACCCAGTAGTGCGTCCGAGCCGACCGAGTTGTCGGAGCCGTCCGGGTCATCGGGGTCGGCGGGGTCGGCGTCCATTTCGCCGGTGTCGCCGGCCGAGAGCCTGCTTGGCACCCGCCCGGTGGCGGTCGTCGCCTCGCCGCTGCTGCGATCCCGGCAGACCGCGACCGTGCTCGCCGCGGCGCTCGGCCTGGAGCCACAGTTCGACGACGACTGGGCCGAGGTCGCGCTCGGTGACTGGGATGGCCTCGGCTACGCCGCGATGGCCTCGGGCTGGCCGGAAACGTTCCGTGACTGGCGGCGCTCCACCGCCGTCGCCCCGCCGAACGGGGAGTCCTTGGACGATGTCGCGAAACGGGTCGGCGCCGCCTGCGACCGGCTGGTGTTGAGGTATCCCGGCCAGACCGTTGTGGTGGTCAGCCACACCGCGCCGATCCGGACGGTGCTGGCTCGAGCCCTGGCGGCCGGGCCCGCGGCGCTCTGGCGGCTGCGCGTCGATCCGACCGCGGTCAGCGTGGTCCGGTTCTGGGCCGACGGCGGCTGCGAGGTGGCGACCGTGAACTCCGCCGCTCATCTGCGGTGAGGTCGCTCTAAGCTGACCTCATGTCTTACGCAGGTGATCTCACCCCCGACGAGGCCTTCAGCCTGCTGGAGAGCCAGCCCGAGGCGATTCTGGTGGACGTCCGGACCCGGGCCGAATGGTCCTACGTCGGGGTTCCGGACCTGTCCGGCGTTGGCCGCTCACCGGTGCTGTCCGAGTGGGTGACCTTTCCGGACGGCGCACGTAACCCGCAGTTCCTGGACGAGGTGAGCGCGGCCGCGGCCAGCAAGGCCGCGCCGGTGGTGTTCCTCTGCCGCTCCGGGGTTCGTTCGGTGGCCGCCGCGGAGGCCGCCACCGCAGCGGGCTTCAGCGCTGCGTACAACATCACCGAGGGCTTCGAAGGGCCCTCCGACGACTCCGGTCACCGCGGCACGGCGGCGGGCTGGAAGGTCCGCGGCTTGCCGTGGCGGCAGTCATGACCGACGCCGACGGGTCGCTGCCGGCCGATCGACCGCTGCGCCCGGCCACGCTGAGTGTTCGCGGCGGCCTGACCCGGTCCAACTTCGCCGAGACCTCCGAGGCGCTGTTCCTCACCCAGGGCTACGTCTACGAGTCGGCCGGCCAGGCCGAGGCCGCGTTCAAGGGCGAGGTTGAGCACTTCGTCTACTCCCGCTACGGCAATCCGACCGTCTCGATGTTCGAGGAGCGGCTGCGACTGCTCGAAGGGGCTCCGGCCTGCTTCGCCACCGCCACCGGGATGGCCGCGGTGTTCAACTCGCTGGCCGCGATCCTGAAGACCGGCGACCGGGTGGTGGCCGCGCGCTCGCTGTTCGGCTCCTGCTTCGTCATCCTCGACGAGTTGCTGCCGCGCTGGGGGATCCACACCGACTTCGTTGACGGTCACGACCTGGACCAGTGGCGGGCCGCGCTGGCCACGCCGGCCCAGGCGGTGTTCTTCGAGTCGCCGTCCAACCCGATGCAGGAACTGATCGACATCCAGGCGGTCTGCGAGCTGGCGCACGCGGCCGGGGCGCAGGTGGTCGTCGACAACGTGTTCGCCACCCCGCTGCTGCAGCGGCCGATGGACATGGGCGCCGACATCGTCGTCTACTCCGCGACCAAGCACATCGACGGCCAGGGCCGGGTATTGGGCGGGGCCATCCTCGGGCCCGAGGAGTACATCAACGACCAGGTGCAGACCCTGATGCGGCACACCGGTCCGTCGTTGAGCCCGTTCAACGCCTGGGTTCTGCTGAAGGGCCTGGAGACCCTGCGGCTGCGAGTCGATCACCAATGCACGGCGGCGCTCCGGCTGGCCCAGTGGCTGGAGGCGGACCAGCGGGTCGGGCAGGTGCGCTACCCGCACCTGCCGAGCCATCCGCAGTACGATCTGGCCAAGCGGCAGATGTCGGCCGGGGGCACGGTGATCACCTTTGAGCTTGCCCCGGCGGCCGGCGACCCGCAGGCGATCGCCTTCGCGCTGCTCGACGGATTGCGGGTGATCGACATCTCGAACAATCTCGGGGACGCGAAGTCGATGGTCACGCACCCGTCGACAACGACGCACCGACGGTTGACGCCCGAGGCTCGGGCGGCGGCCGGGATCACCGACGGCACGGTCCGGCTCTCGGTCGGCCTGGAGGACGTCGATGACCTGATCGAGGACCTGGATCACGCCCTGGGGTAGCGGCTGCGGCTACCAGTGCCAGCCGCGGGCGGCCAGCTCGATCTCCACGGAGAACCGCTCGTCCGCGTTGCGGCAGACCCGGCCCTCGGGGCCCGCATCATGGTCGTGGGTGCCGGATGAGGCATCGGGACCGCGGCTGAACGGTAGGGATACTCCGGCCAACTCGCAGGCCTCGGCCAGCAGTTGGTCGTAGGCCGAGCGCCGGGTATGGATCCGGTGGGCTCGGGCGTAATAGGTGAGGTCGGCGTCGGCTGCCTCCAGCACCCGCAGTTCGGTGGCGATCAGGCCGAGGCGGTGCTGCACCTCCAGCGCGGTGAAGGGATCTGGATCGGTCGGCGGCGGTGTTAGCCGGGTCTGGACCCGGACGACACCCCGGCGCACGGCAGCGCAGATGGCCCGGATGAGCAGCACGGGCCAGCGCCAGGGCGGCCCGAGGCCGGACCACAGCGACCGGATCAGCGCGCAGCCGATCACGGTGAGTGCAAGCCACGCCACCCAAGTCATTCGCGCACCCTCGCCCGAGCCTTTGGGCAAAGCATAAAGCGGACGACGCCGATCGGCAGATGGATTTGTCCCGTCCTGCGCTCAGCCTGTCCGCAGCGCCGTCGCCGTCGTGCGGGCCGCCGTCCACACGGCTTCGACGTCGTCCCATTCGGTGGACTCCACGCCGATCGAGATCCGCACCATCCAGCGCCCGTTCAGGACGGCGGGGGAGACGAACCCGGCACCGCTGGCGTTCAGCGCGTCCGCCCAGGCCAGGGTGTGCCGGTCCAGGGCCTCGTCGTCGAGCACGCTGCCGTCCGCGGCGACCAGGTCGGCCGGTTCGTGCCGCAGGCAGACGGTCTGCAGCTGCACCGGCGCCAGCACTCGCCAATCGGGCTCGGCGGCCACCACCTCGGCCAGCCGTTGGGCGTTGGCCAGGTCGCGGCGCAGCCGGGCCCGGATCGCCTCGACGCCGTCGAGGCGCAGATGGAACCAGAGCTTCAGTGCCCGAAACCGCCGTCCCAGCGGGATGCCCCAATCCCGGTATTCGGTCACCGCGCCGGCCGTGGACCGCAGATAGCTCGGTGCCGTCGACATCACCCGAACCAGCAGCTCCGGGTCGCGCACGTAGAGCAGCGAGCAGTCCAGCACGGTGCCCATCCACTTGTGCGGGTTCCAGCACAGCGAGTCGGCGGCACGATAGCCCTCGGCGCCCTCAATGCCTTCGATGCCGTCGACCAGCCAGCGGTACTCCGGCAACAGCAGCGCCGACCCGGCCATCGCGGCGTCCACGTGCACCCAGGCGCCGTGCCGACCGGCGATCGGCAGCAGCTCGGCCAGCGGATCGATCGCCGTGGTCGCCGTTGTCCCGATGCTCACCACCACGGCCGCGGGTCGACGTCCGGCCTCGACGTCCGCGGCCATCGCCGCCGCCAACGCTTCCGGCAGCATCGCGTGGGTGCTCGGGTCGGCCGCGATCAGCCGCAGGTTGTCCCGGCCAAAACCAGCCAGCAGGGCGGCTTTTGGCACCGAAGAATGCGCATGCTCGGACGCATAGACGACCAGGGGCTGCGGCAGGGACTGCATTCCGCCGTGCTCGGAGCTGTAGTCACCGGCGCGCTCTCGCGCCGCCAGCAGTGCCACCAGGCAGGCGGTGGAGGCGGTGTCGTGGATGGCGCCCTGCCAGACCGGGCTCAACCCGGTGAGCTGCCGCATCCAGTCGCAGACCACCTGCTCCAGCTCGGTCAGCGCGGGCGCCGACTGCCAGGAGATGCCCAGCCCGCCGAGGCCGGACGAGGCCAGGTCGCCGAGCACCGACGCCAGCGCCGCGTTCGACGGGAACCAGCCGACATGCCGGGGATGCTGCACCTGGGTGAGGCCAGGCACGATCACCCGGTCCAGGTCCGTTATCAGCGCGGCGATGTCTTCGGTACCCTCCGGCGGCGTCGTCGGCAGGGCGGCGGCCACCTCGCCGGGCCGGACTTGGGCCTGGACGGGCAGGTCTGCGATCCGGTCGCGGTAGTCGGCGATCCAGTCGATCAGGACGTGCCCGGCGGCGCGGAACTCCTCGGGGGTCAGCGGGATTCTCCCTTCGGACAGGTCATGCGGGCAGTCACGCGGGCAGTCACGCGGGCCGTCTTGCGAGCGGTCATGCGTGCAAGATGACGTCGAGGACCCAGGGGGTGCCCGGCTTGGCGGGGGCGCTCAGCTCGACCGGCCAGCGAAGGCCGACCGCCGCCGCGAGCGCTGCCGGGGTGCGCGGGTCGTCGTCGCGTTCCAGCAGGTGCCGGGTGACCTCGCCGCGGGTGTGTTTGGCCAGGTGGCTGACCACGCTCCGGCGGCCGTCCTGCTGACGCAGAATGCGGACGGCCACGGTCCGGGCGGCGAGCGGTCCGGTCACCGGGGCGGCGGAGGCGTACGGGCCGGACCGGCAGTCGACGATCACCCCGCGCCGACCGGCCGCCGCGACCAGCAGCTCCGGAAGAACGCCCCGCCACAGCCGGGCGAGCGGACCCAAGCCGGGCAGGTCGCCGTCCATGGACAACCGGTACGACGGCACCCGGTCGTTCGGCCGCAGCGCACCCCAGAGCGCGGAGGTGATCAAAACCCGGTTCGCGCCGCGTCGGCGGGCCGAGGCGGACAGTGTCGGCCAGCCGAGCGCGTCGTACAGCACGCCGGTGTAGACGGCATGCGCCGGCCGGGTCGCCGCGGTCGGCAAGGTCAGGTTTCGGGCCACCTCGTGGGCCAGCGAAGCGCCGACGTCGAGCCGGTCCAGGGCGTCCGGCCGGGCACTGGTCTCGATCAGGGCCTCCAGCACCCGCTTACGCAGGTCGGTCAGCTCCGGGAAGGACAGCCGGTCAAGATCCACCGCCGCGCCCCGGCGGGGTGGGACCGCCTTGGTTTCCGACGGTGGCAGGAGCACAAGCACGCCCGAGACTGTATGCCACGGCTCGAGATGAGAGGCTTCGTGCCATGCCCAGAAGCACAGCCCGGCTGGCAGCGCCGCCCGCACTACTCGAACAGGCCGATCTGATCGCCCGCTTCGACGCGATCCGCGCCCGGGCCGGCGTCCCGATCGACTTCCCGCCCGAGGTGCTGGCCGAGGCCGCCACGGTGGTTCCGGAACCGAGTGACGCCGATCTGACCGACATCCCGTTCGTCACCATCGACCCGGCCGGAGCCACCGATCTCGACCAGGCGATGCAGCTGTCCCGGCGGGCCAACGGGCAGCGCGGCTATCACGTCGACTACGCGATCGCCGACGTCCCCGCGTTTGTGCTGCCCGGCGGGGCGATCGCGGCCGAGGCGATGACCCGTGGGCAGACCATTTACGCCCCGGACCGGCACACCCCGCTGCACCCGTCGATGCTCAGCGAGGGCGCGGCCAGCCTGCTTCCGGACGTTGTCCGACCGGCCTTCGTCTGGCGGTTCGACCTCGACGAGCAGGGCGAGGTGCAGGCGGTGGACCTGGTCCGGGCCACTGTCCGCAGCCGTCGCCAACTCGACTATGCGCAGGTACAGGCCGCGCTGGACGCCCAGGACCCGGGCGAGCTGGGGGAGCTCGGACGGTTGCTGCAGGAGATCGGCGAACGCCGGCAGGCGCTGGAGCAGGCGCGCGGTGGTGCCAGCCTGCCGCTGCCGGAGCAGGAGGTGTCCACCGACGGCTCGCGCAACGGGTTCACCCTGCGGCTGCGGGCCGGTCGGCCGATCGAGGACTGGAACGCGCAGCTGTCGCTGATGACCGGCATCGCCGCCGCCGAGCTGATGCTGAAGGCCGGCTTCGGGGTGCTGCGGACGCTGCCGCCACCGGAGATCGGCGCGATGAAGCGGTTCCAGCGGCAGGCGGTCGCGCTCGGGATCGAATGGCCGGAGGGCGAGAGTTACGGCACGTTCCTGCGCCGGATGGACGGCGGCCGGCCGAAGGAGCTCGCACTGCTGCATTCGGCCGGCGCGCTGTTCCGCGGTGCTGCCTACGCCCCGTTCGACGGCGAACCGCCGGAGCAGACCCAGCACGCCGCGGTGGCGTCGGTGTATGCGCACGTGACCGCTCCGCTGCGACGCTTGGTGGACCGGTTCGGCCTGGTGGCTGCGTATGCCGCGCACCGCGGTCAGCCCGCGCCGGACTGGCTGCGGGCCGGGCTGCCGCTGTTGCCGGCGGCGATGGCGGCGTCCGATCGGTTGACCGGTGAGGTTGAGCGACGCTGCGTGGACGCCGTTGAGGTGGCGGTTCTGGCGGGCCGCACCGGTGAGGAGTTCGACGCCGTGGTGGTGGACGCCGACGCGGACGGTGCCGGAGGTCGGGTGCAGTTGCTCGAACCACCGGTGCTGAGCCGGTCGTCGGGCAAGCTCAGTCCCGGTGCGACGGTCCGGGTCCGGTTGGACGCGGTCGACGAGGCGGCGAGCACGCTGAAGTTCAGCGCCGTCTGAGTCGGTTCCGGACGCAGCGCGTCCGCAGTTGCACCGTCGGAGCCCTACGATGGACGGCGGACGAGTCGGACGGGCGACCGCGTCGGACGGCGCTTGCGTCGACCGCCGAGGAAAGTCCGGACTCCACAGGGCAGGGTGGTGGGTAACACCCACCCGGGGTGACCCGCGGGAAAGTGCCACAGAGAACAGACCGCTGTTCTCTGCGGCCCGGCTCCGGTCGGATCGCAGCGAGCAGTAAGGGTGAAACGGTGGTGTAAGAGACCACCAGCGTGCCGGGTGACCGGTGCGGCTCGGTAAACCCCACCCGGAGCAAGGTCAGACAGGGTGCGTTTGAGGGCTGCCCGCTCGAGCACCCGGGTAGACCGCAAGAGGACGGCGGCAACGTCGTCCCGAGATGGATGGTCGCCGTCGTCATCGGGGAAACCCGGTGGCGATACAGGATCCGGCTTACAGTCCGACTCGTCCACCAGCACGATCTGCTCGCCCGGCAGCTGCGGTGTCGCTGCCTGGGCCATCCGGGGGGCTTCGGGGTGGTTTCTTGATGGGTTGGCGAAGGGCTCGGGATACGATCCAGATTCGGGCCGGCTGGGAAGGGATCTTGTGACGTCGTCGCCAGAGCACCGTGCGGCGGCGCTCGCCAACCAGCGAGCGGCAGCTTTCATCCGCTTCCAGATGCTCGGCGATCACGAGGCCATGCACTTCCTGCTGACCGATCTCGACGAGTATGCGCGGCTCGGCTTCGTCACCGCGCTGGCATCGATCGCCGCCACCCTCGCCACCCGGTCGATGGGGGAGCAGGGCGCGCTCGACTACCTCAAACTGCTGGCCGAGACCAGCGCCACGCTCGCCGACCCGAGCGACTGAGCCTGCTCCGCCTAGAGCGGGTCGCCGGGGAGTTGCGCGTAGCCGGCTTGGATCTCCTCCAGGAGCTGCGGGTCGCCGGGAAGCCTGACGGCGTCGATCTCCGCGATTGCCCGGACCCCGACTCCGGCGCTGGTCGCGAACGCGGCCCGGATGTCGGGCAGCTCGGCACGGGAGACCGGGCGACTCGACCAGTCGAGGCCGGCTCGCTGGAACAGCTGCCGAAGGAGTGCCCGCGTGACCCCGGGCAGGCAGCGGTCGTCCGGCCAGATCAGCTCGTCACCCAGCAGGACAGCGATGTTCCAGGTCGGGCCCTCGCAGACCAGGGCCGAGGGTTCCGGACCGGTGAGGCAGAGGGCATCGTCGAATCCGGCGAGCTGGGCCAGCCGGCGCTGATGCAACTGCCCGAAGGTGCCCAGGTGCTTCACCGCCGGCAGGTCGCGGACGTAGCTGGTGGTGCGCACCCGCAGGCCGGGCGACGGCACCACCGGAGCGACCGCACGGGTGGTGATCAGCACGCTCGGCTGGGCATCCGGGTCGTCGCTGCCGAGACCGGGCCGGGCCACGCTGGCCGCCGGGTCGAACACGGTGGCCCGCAGCATCGTCGGCTGTTCGCAGCGGACGGCCACCTGCTGCAGGTACTCCCGCACCCGGTTCGGATCGAGGGCGGCCCCGAACACCGCCGTGCAGTCCCGGACCAGCCGGTCGAGGTGCAGCTGCAGACCCTGCACCCGGAGGTCGTCAACGACCATCGCGGTGAAGTGCCCGTAGCTCAAGGTCGCGAGCGCGGCGGCGCGCTCCGGGTCGACGGGTTTGCCGTCGACCTCGGCCGGGGCGGCGGTCAGCATTGGGTCAACGGTTTCAGTCCGTCGTCTCGGTGGCCAACACCGCGGCGCCGATGATCCCCGCGTCGTTCAGCAGCTGGGCCGGCACAATGTTCGCCCGCAAGTCGAGCAGCGGCAGGAACTTGGCACTCTTCTTGCTGACCCCGCCACCGACCACGAACAAGTCCGGGGAGAACAGCTTTTCCAGGGTGCTGAAGTAGGTCTGCAGCCGGCTCGCCCACTTCTCCCAGGACAGGGCCTCCTTCTCCCGGATGCTGTCTGCGGCCCGGCTCTCGGCGTCATAGCCGTCGATCTCCAGATGGCCGAGCTCGGTGTTCGGCACCAGTCGGCCATCCAGCAGCAGCGCCGACCCGATCCCGGTGCCCAGCGTGCAGACGATCACCACGCCGTTCACGCCCTTGGCGGCACCGAAGCGGGCCTCGGCCACGCCGGCCGCGTCCGCGTCGTTCACCACGTGCACCTTGCGCCCGAGCCGGGCGGTGAACAGCGCGTCGACGTCGGTGTCGATCCAGGAGCGGTCGACGTTCGCCGCCGACTTGGCCACCCCGTGCAGGATGATCGCCGGGAACGTGACGCCGATCGCCTCATCGCCGGTCTCGTCGTCAAACCCCTCGACGACCTGGGCGACCACGTCGGCGACCGCGCCGGGGGTGGACGGCGTGGGGGTCGGGATCCGGAGCCGTTCGGCGGCGAAGAACCCGCCGTCCAGGTCCACCGGGGCACCCTTGATGCCCGATCCACCGATGTCGATGCCGAACCCGCGCCGTCCGGTGCTGGTGCCGCGGGCGGCCACCTGGCCCGCCGCCACTGCCCCGATCCCTGACTGTGCCGTCATCTCGCCTGACTCCGTCCTTGCGGTCCCGGGCTCGTTCAGCGCTGCCGGTTCGGTTCGCGCTGCCGGGTCGTTCCGTGCTGCCGTCGTACCGCGGCCGAAGAGCCGTCGCAACCTGGGAGCCTCCGTCATGGCAGGGTCAGAATCTCGGCGCCGGTCTCGGTCACCAGGATGGTGTGCTCGAACTGTGCGGTGCGACGCCGATCGCGGGTGACCACCGTCCAGCCGTCGTCCCACATCGTCCATTCGTGCGTGCCCAGGGTGAGCATCGGCTCCACGGTGAAGGTCATTCCCGGCTCGATCACGGTGTCGAAGGCGGGTGCCGCGTCGTAGTGCGGAATCACCAGCCCGGAGTGGAACGAGGTGCCGATGCCGTGCCCGGTGAACTCACGGATCACACCGTAGTTGAAGCGCTTGGCGTAGGCCTGGATCACCCGGCCGATCACGTTGATCTGCCGTCCCGGCTTGACCGCCTTGATCCCGCGCAGGGTGGCCTCGTGCGTCCGCTCCACCAGCAGCCGGGATTCCTCATCGACGTCGCCGACCAGGTACGTCGCGTCGGTGTCGCCGTGCACCCCGACGCCGTCAATAGTCAGGAATCCGGTGATGTCGATGTTCACGATGTCGCCGTCCACCAGCACCGTGGAGTCCGGGATGCCGTGACAGACGACCTCGTTGATGCTGGTGCACAGCGACTTCGGGAAGTGCTTGTACCCCAGCGTCGAGGGGTAGGCCCGGTGGTCCAGGAGGAACTCGTGACCGACCCGGTCCAGTTCGTCGGTGGTGACGCCGGGGACGATGTGCTTGGAGACCTCGACCAGCGCCTGTGCGGCGATCCGGCCGGCCACCCGCATCCGCTCGATCGTCTCCGCGTCCTTGACCTCCGGCCCGGTGTACTTGGCGGGCGCGGGCCTATCGACGTATTCGGGCCTGGGGATGGAAGCGGGGACGGCGCGGCGGGGGCTGACCACACCCGGCACGAGGGTGCCCAGGGGGGCGGTCGACCCCGCGGTTCCCGACAAGGTGCTCATGTTCACCGAGTCTAGGCGCTGGCTTCACGACGTCAGGCGGGTAGGGGCACTTGCGCGAAAGGTGCGCAGGCAGCGCGGCCAGGGCAGGCCGGGCCAGGGCCGCTTCGGCGGAAAGTGCGGATCTGGCCGGGAGCATTACGCTCCAGGTCATGACCGAGGCGCCGCAGTTCTTCTATAACGTCAGCACCGGACAGGTTGAGGAACTGGCCAACAGAGGCCAGTCCAAGGACCTGCTCGGCCCCTACCCGACCCGCGAGGCCGCCGCCGCGGCCCTGGCTACCGCCAAGGCGAAGACCGAGGCCTGGGACGAGGAAGACCGGAAGTGGAAAGACTGATCCCCTAGCGCTTGAGCTTCGGCAGCACCTCGCGGCCGAAGACCTCGATCCACTCCGCTTGGTTGCGTCCGACGTTGTGCAGGTAGACCCGGTCGAAGCCGAGATCGCAGAACCTCTGGATGTACTGCAGGTGCTCGTCCGGGTCGGAGCTGATCACCATCCGGCCCTTGAAATCCTCCGGCCGGACCAGCTTGGCCATCTCGGCGAAGTCGAACGGCGAGCGGATGTCGGCCTTCGGGAACTTCATCCCGCCGTTCGGCCATTCGGTCATGGCGTTGGTCAGGGCCTCTTCGTCGGTGGCGGCCCAGGACATGTGCAGCTGCAGCACCTTCGGCATGGTGTCCGGGTCCTTGCCGGCCTCCCGGGCGCCCTCGGCGAACCTGGCGAACAGGCCGTCGATCTTCTCCAGCGGCGCACCGACCGTGATGATGCCGTCCGCGAACTTGCCGGTCTTCTTCGCGTTGATCGGGCCCGCGGTCGCGACCAGGATCGGCGGGGCCTGCTCCGGCATCGTCCAGAGCCGGGTGCTCTCCATCTTGAAGAACTTGCCCTCGTGCTTGACGTCCTTACCGGCCAGGGACGCGGTGAAGAGCTTGTTGATCAGCTCGATGGCTTCCCACATCCGCAGCGAGCGCTCGCCGGCCTCCGGCCAGTAGCCGGGCACGATGTGCTCGTTCAGGGCCTCGCCGGTGCCGAGCCCGAGCCAGGAACGGCCCGGGTACATGGCCTCCTGGGTGGCGGCGGCCTGGGCCACCATCGCCGGGTGGAACCGGAAGGACGGGCAGGTGACGCCCGGTCCCATGTCGCCGCGGGTGCGTTCACCGACGGCGGCCAGCACGCTCCAGACGAACGCTGCGTTGCCCTGCTGCGGCACCCAGGGCTGGAAGTGGTCGGCGGCCATGCAGCCGCTGAAACCGTGTTCCTCCGCCAGCGCTGTGTAGCCGATGACCTCCTGCGGGTCGAACTGCTCCAGCATCGCCGCGTATCCCACCGAGAGTTCCGTCATGCGGCAAACGCTAGTCGCTTGGCTCAACCGGCGGCATCTCGGGTGCTGTGACGCGGCCCGTCAATCCGGGCGGCGGGGGGCGGATCTGGCCCGGGCGATCGCTCACCCGGGCCAGGTCCGATTCCATGACAGGCGCCGATTCAGGTCCTGCTGGGCTCGGTCTCCTTGTTGCGGACCATCGTGCCGTAGACCAGGCCTGCCGCCAGGATCAGGCCGATGAACAGGCCGAAGCTGCGGCCCAAGGGGCTGTCGCCGACCAGCAACTGGAGGACAACGAGCGCCACAACAGCCCCGGAGGCCACCAGTCGGATCTGCGACCAGCTGAACGACCCGACTGCCGGCAGGCTCTGGCCGAACACCTGGACGGCGACCACCTCAGCCACCAGGGCGAGCACCAGCAGTGTGGCCAGCAGCGAGAACGGCGTGCCCCACGCGCTCTCCGAGGCGCAGGTCTTGGTGACCACCAGATCGAAGCACGCGCGGTGCCAGGGGATGAACGAGTCGATCAGGAAGGCAACGCCAGTACCGGCGATGATGGTTCCGCCGGTGGTGAGTTGCTGGTTGGCCATGATGGCGCTCCGATCAGGAGATTCGGGATTTCTGGTGAGGGGAACTTGGCGCGCTGATCATGTACCAGGTTGACAGCTAACGCACAGACTTTCACCGCTTCCGTACCAAGAGATCGGATATATGTGTATGCCTGGCTACCCTGTGTGATATTTCGGCCTGTGTGGTCTCGGAGGGTGCGTCGAATGCCGACTCGGCCGGCTTCGCTGCTGGCAGATCGGCTGGTGCGATCCGGCCGCGGGTCGGCAAGCTGGTGGCATGGCGGACACGGGACTGATCTTCGGTGCGGGCATTGCCGCGCACACCACTCGCGACGACGTACTGACCGCGGCGAGGGCGGCGGAGGCGGCCGGGTTCGACGTGCTGAACACGGCCGACCACCTCGGTCACCCAGCGCCGTTTGCGGTGCTGGCCGCGGCCGCCGCCGTCACCGAGCGAATCCGGCTGCGGACCTACGTGCTCAACGTGTACTTCTGGAACTCCGCGCTGCTGGCCCGGGAGGTCGCCACGCTGGACGCGCTGAGCGCGGGCCGCTTCGAGCTGGGCCTTGGCGCCGGGCACATGAAGCGCGAGCACGACGATGCCGGCCTGCCCTTCCCGCCGATCGCCGAGCGGGTCGCCGAACTGGAACGGGTGCTCGTCGACGTCCGTCGTCGGCTGGCCGACCCGGGCTACAGCCCGGCACCGGTGCAGACCCCGATCCCGCTCTCGATCGGGGCCTGGGGGAATGCCTCGATGCGGGTCGCGGCCCGGTACGCCGAGATCATCTCGCTGACCGGAATGGTGCAGGCCAAGGGCAAACCACCGGGGACGTTCGACCTCAGCGAGGTTCCGGAGGTCGATGATCGTCTGGAGCGGTTGCGCGCGACGCTCGAGCGGGAACGACCTGCCGACCTGCCCGCTCCGGTGCTGGACTGCCTGCTGCAAAAGGTGGTGGTCGACACGGACCCGGAGGAGTCGGCCGCCGCGCTGGTGGCCGAGTACGGCGACGGCTACACCGTGGAACAGGTTCTGGAGTCGCCGTTCTTGTTGCTGGCGGCCACCCCGAGCGATGCCGTTGACGAGCTGCTGCGCCGGCAGAAGCGCTGGGGGATCCGCGGTTGGTGCACCCACACCGCGTCCGTCCCGGCGTTCGCCGAGGTGGTTGCGGCCTACCGGGCGAGCGTTGTGGGGTAGACAGCCCGGAATCCATCGGGATTGACGATGGATCCGGCGGCCGGGAACGTGGTGCCGTGATCGTTCAACCATCCTCGGCCGAGGTCGCCGCCCAGCGGTTCGCCGGTCTGTTCCCGGACATCTACCTGCGCTTTCACCGCCGGGACGAGAAGCGCTCGGAGCTCAGCGGAGCATCCCGGGCAGTGCTCACTCACCTGGCGATGACCGGGCCACTGACCGTCGGGGAAGCCGCCGGGCACCTGCAACGCGCCCAGTCGGTGGTCAGCGAGATCGTCACCCAATTGGCGGACAAGGACCTGCTGGAGCGGTGGCGCGACCCGAATGATCGTCGTCGCACCCTGGTCTGGCTCACGCCGTCCGGGCTGCAGTTCCTCGAGCGTGATCGGGACGTGCTGTCCGTCGACCTGCTGGCGGCGGCCTTTGCCGGGATGACCGCGGCCGAACGGGAGGCGTTGGCGACCGGGGTGGATGCCCTGTTGCGAACGGCGCCGGAGACGGCCGACCGATCCACGCCCACCCACCGCCGGCCGCGCCCGGTCACGCCGCAGCCGGTCACGCCGCGGCCGGCCTCCGGGCACGAACCAGACCCGTCAGCGAACGAACCCAAGGAGAACCAGTCATGAGCACGAGCACCTGTGAAAGCTGTGGCATGCCCATCGAATCCGGGCCGTACTGCGCGCACTGCACCGATGCGTCCGGGCAGTTGCAGGCCTTCGACGAGCGGTTCGAGCGGATGATCGGCTGGCAGGCCCGGCAGAAGCCGGACGCCCCCCGGCAGCAACTGGAGAGCGAGACGCTCGCCTACATGGCCACCATGCCTGCCTGGCGCGACCATCCTCGGGTCCAGGCGGCCCGCGGCTGACCGGCCAGGGCAATGGGCCGCTATTCGTCGAAAGAGTGCTCCGGGGCGGGGAAGGTGCCGCCACGGACGTCGTCCGCATAGTCCCGGGCGGCCTGCAGCAGCGTCCCGCGCAGGTCGGCGTAGCGCTTGACGAACCTCGGCGCCTTGCCGCCGTTCAACCCGGCCATGTCGGTCCAGACCAGTACCTGGGCGTCGCAGTCCGGACCCGCGCCGATCCCGATTGTCGGAATGTCCAGCGCCTTCGTGACCTGGGCCGCGACCGGTGCCGGGATCATCTCCATCACGATCGAGAACGCACCGGCCCGCTGCAGGGCGAGGGCGTCGTCCACCAAGCGGTCGGCTTCCTCGCCGCGGCCCTGCACCCGGTAACCGCCGAGGGCGTGCTCGCTCTGCGGGGTGAAGCCGATGTGCGCCATCACCGGGATGCCGGCGCCGGTGAGCAGTTCCACGGCGGGGACCATCGACCGGCCACCCTCCAGCTTGACGGCGTGCGCCAGGCCTTCTTTCATCATCCGGACGGACGTGTCCAGCGCCTGCTGCGGTGATGACTGGTACGAGCCGAACGGCAGGTCGGCGACGACGAGGGCGCGCTTGGCGGCCCCGGCCACGGCCCGGACCAGCGGGATCATCTCGTCCACCGTGACCGGCAGGGTGGTGGCATAGCCGAGCACGTTGTTCGCCGCCGAGTCACCCACCAGCAGCACCGGGATGCCCGCCTCGTCGAAGATCTGGGCGGAGAGCTGGTCGTAGGCGGTGAGCATTGCCCATTTCTCACCCCGGGCCTTGAACTGGCTGAGGTGGTGGATCCGGATCTTGCGCGGACCGGCGGGCGATGCGGGCGGCTCGGACGGCGATGCCGTCGCGGGCCGGGCTCCGTAGGGTGCCGATTCCTCGTGCTGGGCGTTCGGGTCATTCACGGGAGGCCTCCTGGCTGGATCGCGCCGTTGCGATGGCCCGACCATCGTCCATCACTGGCGCTTGGACCGCTGCTGGGCACAACGTGCTGGGGCTCACACTCGTTGCCCGATCCGCGCGCTGCGTGCTCCGCCGGCGCGGACAGCGTGCGGAGGCTCACACCCCTGATTCGTGCTCGCGCCACCTGCTGGTGATCGGCAGCCGCCGGTCCCGGCCGAAGGCGACCGGCGAGATCTTCGGCCCCGGCGCGGACTGGCGGCGTTTCCATTCGGCTCGGTCGACCATCGTCACGACGCCGTCCACCACCACCGGGTCGAAGCCGGAGGCGATCAGCTCGGACCGGCCCTGCGCGGCCTCGACGTAGGCCTGCAGCAGCTCGTCGAGCAGCTCGTACGGCGGCAGGCTGTCCTGGTCGGTCTGGCCCGGCCGTAGTTCGGCCGAGGGCGGCTTGCTGATCGAGTTCTCCGGGATCGGCGGCACCTCACCGGCCGCGGCCGCCTGTTCGTTCCGCCACCGGGCGAGCGCCCAGACCAGGGTCTTCGGGACGTCCTTGAGCGGGTTGTAGCCGCCCACCGAGTCGCCGTAGATCGTCGAGTAGCCCACCGCCAGTTCGGACTTGTTGCCGGTGGTCAGGGTCAGGTGGCCCTCCTGGTTGGACAGCCCCATCAGGATCACGCCACGCACCCGGGCCTGCAGGTTCTCCTCGGCGATACCGGTCAGCCCGAGGCCGTCGAGGAACGCCTGGACCATCGGCGCGATCGGCACCACCCGGTAGTCGGCACCGATCCGCTTGGCCAGCTCCGCGGCGTCGTCCCGGGAGTGGTCTGAGGAGTACCCGCTCGGCATCGACACCCCGACGACGTGCTCGCCGCCGATCGCGTCCGCGCTGATCGCCGCGACCAGAGCAGAGTCGATGCCGCCGGAGACCCCGAGGACGACTGAACGAAAACCGTTCTTGTGGACGTAATCCCGCAGCGCGACGATCAGCGCCCGGTAGACCTCGGCCACGCCGTCCAGGGGGTCCGCGATTGTGCCCGGCTGCGTCGGGTAGGGCTCGACCGGACGATCATTGAGGACGATGTGCCGGATCTGGGGAACGCTCGCCTCGTCGCTCGGCCGGGTCGAGGTGGCGATCGTCGTGCTCGGGCCGGTGGTGCTGCCCGCGGCCAGCTCCAGGTCGGTGACCAGCAGGGCATCGTCGAACTGCGGCGCCCGGGCGATCACCTCGCCGTCGGTGCCGACGATGATCGAGTCACCGTCAAAGACCAGATCGTCCTGCCCGCCGACCATGTTGACGTAGGCCACCGGGCAGCCGGCCTGGGCCGCTCGCCGGGATACCAAGGCCTTGCGGGCGTCGTCCTTCTCCCGCTCGTACGGCGAGCCGTTGATCACCAGGAGCAGGCCCGCGCCGGCCTCCCGCGCGGCCGCAACCGGGCCGCCCTCCTGCCAGATGTCCTCGCAGATCGCCAGCTGGACGTCGATCCCGTTGACCCGGATCAGGGTCAGATCCCGGCCCGGGACGAAGATCCGGAACTCGTCGAAGACGCCGTAGTTCGGCAGATGATGCTTGGCATATCGGGCGACCACGCTGCCGCCGTACAGCACGGCGGCACAGTTCTGCGGAGCACCCTTCGGCGTCCCTTCGGCGTCCCGGTCCTGCTGGGCGTGCTCACGGCCGACCTCGCCGGTCTCGTGCGGGTGCCCGTTCTCGGCATGATCGAGATAGCCGACGACCACCGGCAGCTCGCCGTACCCGTCCGCGGCCAGGTCAGCGGCCAACCGGTGGACGGCGGCCCGGGAGGCCTCGACAAAGGACGAGCGCAGGGTCAGGTCCTCCACCGGGTACCCGGTCAACACCATCTCCGGGAACGCCACCAGATGAGCTCCCGCCGCGGCGGCCCGCGCCGTCCCACTCCGGATCAGGGTGGCGTTTCCGGCCAGGTCACCGACCGTGGGGTTGATCTGGGCGAGCGCCAGGCGCAGCTGCGGCATGAACCCAGCTTAAGCAGGACCGGAGGACTCCACCGCTGTGAGTGCCCCCACCTGGTCCTCCCGCAGTTGCGTCAGCATCCTCCTGCCCACCTGCCCACCTGCCCACCTGCCCACCTGCCCACCTGCCCACCTGGTCGCTGAGCGCAGAGATCAACGTAGATCTACTGCTGCGCCAACGACAGCAGATCTTCGTGGATCAAGGCGCCCAAGTGCCGAGGGGCAACCCAATAGGTCACTTCCTCGCCTCAGCCTGACCCGTCAGATCAAAGCTCGAGGCTGAGCCAGGACTTCTGGTCTTGGCCGATCCCGTAGTGCCTGGTAGGCCCGCTCCACACGGAGCCGGACGGCGGTCGGATCAGCGTTGAGCCTTTCCGGTGTGACGCCGAGCACAACGATGCCGTGTTCGCCAAAGACACTGTCCGCCGTCACCGTGGCATCCCAGTCCTGATCGCGAAGGTGATAACTGCGCGAATGGACCTGCACCGCCAGGCCGACGTCATCGATCCACGCATCCGGAGTCGGCAGCCGTATCCCGTCGATCGACGTCAGCTGAGGATTGGCCCAGATCTCGGGCAATATCCGGCCGGCACCCAGCACGGCCAGGAGATCCGCCTCCGGCACCGACCAGACACCGGCCTCGGCAGCGTCCACAGCGCGGCGAACTTGAGCGCTCCCCTTCCGAGGTCCGCACTCCAGCTCATGGCGAACCGACTCCACTGTGACAATCCCGCGCTGCACGGCCTCGATCACGATCGCGGAGGCACTCTTGTAGCCACGCACTTCCCGAGCCGCATCGACAACGGCTCGCGGCCGGGACGAGATCCTCAAGGGGCCGCGTTCCCAGACCGCCTCATCGGGTCGGCTAGTGCGGGTGACGACCACTGTGCCGGTGCGGCGGGCCGAGAGCTGTTCCGGCACCGTCACCCTGATCACCGACGACCGGCGGGCAGCCTCAATGCCGTGCCAGCCCGCCGCAGTCCAGGAACTGATCACTCCGGAAGGCCCGGCATACAGCTGCGCAGCGATCAATCGCTGCTGTGGATCGAGACGACCGGTGAACACGGCCACGACGCCGGGCAGGACCGCACACCAGTTGCGGCCGAGTCGCCACCGCAAGGAGGCCGGTGTCACACCGACCGTGAGGAGTTGCGACCGAGTGGCCAGACCCTGCTGGCGACTCAGCAGCTCTGTCAGTTCGGGCTCGTCGTTCTGCATGAGGCTCACCGTGCAGCAGGCCGCCCTCAGCAACTTCGCGCCGGGCAAATCTGTGGAAAACCCTCGCATCATCGATCCTGTGGACGACAAGGCTGAGCGCCCCGCCTCCCGGTCCACGATCCGCGGTGAGCGCCTTGATCAACGAAGTCCAGCTGCTGTGCCACCACATGCTGTGCCACCAGCACTAGAGCTTCGTCGATCAAAACGCCCATCCTTGGCCAACCCGCACTGGTGCCCCGCGGAAAACCCGCATGCTGACGCAGCTAAAACCCGGACGCAGCATCGCCGCCGCGCCAGAGGGTGAGCATCGAGAGGCCGGCGGGAGTGAGCAACGAGGCCATCCGGTGAGCGCTTCAGGCCCGCGGGCCGGATGGCTCGGGCGCCGCCATAGACTTACCTATCGACCGACAGAAAGCGGCGGCCAACGGGTCGGCGGGCGGGGTTAGCTCCACGTTCCAGGCTGGTAAAAGCCGTGGCGGCAACGTCACGGAAACCTGGACCGGGCAGATTCATCGAGATCACTGGCGTGCCGATCCCGGGTGCTGAGTCTGAATGCTTACGCCACCGTAGGCTCCGGCATGCGGCATCTCGACCACAGCCGTCCCCTGGCACGACGGCGAGGGCGCAGAACACGAAGGGACCGGAATGGACAGGCAGCAGGAGTTCGTCCTCCGCTCGATCGAAGAGAGAGACATCCGGTTCGTTCGGCTCTGGTTCACGGACATTCTGGGGTCGCTGAAGTCGGTTGCGGTCGCTCCGGCCGAGCTCGAGGGCGCGTTCGCCGAGGGGATCGGCTTCGACGGCTCTGCGATCGAGGGCCTGGCCCGGGTCCACGAGGCGGACATGCTGGTCAAGCCCGACCCGTCAACGTTCCAGGTGCTGCCCTGGCGCGGTGAGCACCTCGGTACCGCGCGGATGTTCTGCGACGTCCTGACGCCGGACGGCGAGGCCGCCCTGATGGACCCGCGCAACGTCCTGAAGCGCGCGCTGGCCAAGGCCGCCGAGCACGGTCTGACCTTCTACACCCACCCGGAGATTGAGTTCTACCTGGTCAAGGACCCGGTGACGCCGGGTGTCGAGCCGGAGCCGGTGGACCAGGCCGGCTATTTCGACCACGTTCCGCGCGGCACCACGCACGACTTCCGCCGCGCCGCGATCGGCGTGCTGGAGTCGATGGGCATCTCCGTCGAGTTCAGCCATCACGAGGCCGGGCCCGGGCAGAACGAGATCGACCTGCGCTACGCCGACGCGCTGAGCATGGCCGACAACATCATGACCTTCCGGACCGTGCTCAAGGAGGTGGCGCTGGAGCAGGGGCTCTACGCCACGTTCATGCCCAAGCCGATGAACGCGCACCCCGGCTCCGGCATGCACACCCACTTCTCGCTGTTCGAGGGCGACCGCAACGCCTTCCACGAGGCCGGCGCCGAGTACCAGCTCAGCAAGACCGCCCGGCAGTTCATCGCCGGCCTGCTCAAGCACGCGAGCGAGATCACCGCGGTGACGAACCAGTGGGTGAACTCCTACAAGCGGATCTGGGGCGGCGCCGAAGCGCCCGCGTACGTCTGCTGGGGGCACAACAACCGCTCAGCGCTGATCCGGGTGCCGATGTACAAGCCCGGCAAGGGCCAGTCCACCCGGGTCGAGTACCGCGCGCTGGACAGCGCATGCAACCCGTACCTGGCCTTCGCGGTGCTGCTCGCGGCCGGGTTGAAGGGGATCGAGGAAGGGCTCGACCTGCCGGACGGCGCGGACGACAACGTCTGGTCGCTGACCGACGCCGAGCGCCGGGCGATGGGCATCACCCGGCTGCCGGAGAGCCTCGACCAGGCGATCTCGATCATGGAGGATTCGGAACTGGTGGCCGAAACCCTGGGCGAAGGGGTCTTCGACTACTTCCTCCGCAACAAGCGCCAGGAGTGGGCCGACTACCGCAACCAGGTCACCCCCTTCGAGCTCACCCGCTACCTGCCCATGCTGTAACTGCCGGAGCACCACGTCAGAGCCGGAGCAGCACGTCAGAGAGGACTGAGGATGACTGGGCAGGTGGCTGTCGTCGAGCATGAGGCGAGCGCCGGGGCGAGCCTGATGACGGACGCCCTCGGCGCCGACGTCCGGATCGTCCGGCCGTACCTCGGCGAACCGCTGCCCGAGCTGTCCGAGCTCGCCGGGTTGCTGGTGCTCGGCGGTTCGATGGGGGCCTGGGACGACGAGGTCGCGCCCTGGCTGCCGGCCACGCGGAACCTGATGAGGGACGCCGTCCAGACCCGATTGCCCATTTTCGGCATCTGTCTGGGCGCGCAATTGCTCGCGGCGGCCTGCGGCGGCACGGTCGGGCGCGGAGCCGATGGCCTTGAGCTGGGCCTGGTCCCGGTGACGCCGTTGCCGGCGGCGCACACCGACCCGTTCTTCAGCAGGGTGCAGAGCGCGGTTTCCGAAGACCGGGAAGCCCCGTGGCTGGTGCGTCAGTACCACTTCGACGCCGTCATCGAACTGCCCGCCGAGGCCGAACTGATGGTCACCGGAGACCTGTACCCGCATCAGGGTTTCCGGATCGGCCCGGCGGCTTGGGGCGTGCAGTACCACCCGGAGGTGTCGACCGACCTGTTCACCGAATGGGTCGAGGGGGAATTGCGCTCGGGCGGGCTACCGGCTGACGCCGTGCACGTGCTGGGCCCGATTCGGGACGCCTCTGCAACTCAGTCGCTGCTGGCCAATGCGCATGCCACCGCCTTTCTCGACGTGGTCAGCGCCACCGACGCGGTACGCGGGCTACGTTGAGACGGTGACAACGGCGCGCCAGGAGAGTTTTGCGGCTCGGCTGGCCCGGCTGGGGTTCGCCGATCCGACCCGAGCCGAAAGCCTGCTCGCCGACCCGGCACTCGCCCCGCTGGTGGGTCCGGTTCCGCCCGGCCAGTCCCTGGACAGTCAGCAGCAGGACGCCGCGCTGGACCACGGACACGGCTGGCTGGCCGCACTGATCGACAGCGCCGACCCCGACCTCGCGCTGTTCGGCCTGCTCCGGCTGTTCGAGGCGATCGGCTCAGGCACCAACGGCTCGAGCGGCAACGGCTCCACCACCAACGACTCGAACGGATCAAGCGCCGATCGGGACGAGCTGCGGGCTGCGCTCACCGCGGACGGCACGGTCCGACGTCGGCTGTTCGCCGTCCTCGGAGCGTCTGCCGCACTCGGTGACCACCTGGCCCGGCACCCCAAGCACTGGCTGGTGCTGGGGGAGGAGGTGACGGCGGACCCGGATCCGGCTCCGGACACCATCACCGGAGACCCGGAACAGGTCAGCCCCGAGGCGCTGCGGGCAGAGCTGCTGCGCGCGGTGGGCGCCGACCCGGACGCCGAGATCCCGGTGGCCACCGTCAGCGTCCCCGAGGGTACCGACGCACTGCGGGTCGGCTACCGTCGCCGACTGCTGTCGCTGGCGGCCCGGGACCTGGCCGCGCCGGACCCGCTGAGCGTCGTCCAGGCGGTCGCCCGGGAACTCGCCGACCTGGCCTCGGCCGCTCTGGAGGCGGCCCTCGCGCTGGCCCGCTCGGACCTGCCGGAGGACGCCGAGGACTGCCGGATCGTGGTGCTCGGGATGGGCAAATGCGGCGGCCGCGAGCTGAATTACGTCAGCGACGTGGACGTGATCTACGTGGTCGAGCCGGTGGACGGCGGTGACGAGACGGCGGCGCTGGCCACCGGCACCCGACTGGCCGGTGCGCTGGCCCGGATCTGCTCGGCCGCCACCGCCGAGGGCACGCTCTGGCCGGTTGACGCCAATCTCCGGCCGGAGGGCAAGCAGGGCCCGCTGGTCCGGACCCTCGCCAGTCACCTCGCCTACTACCAGCGCTGGGCGGCGACCTGGGAGTTTCAGGCGCTGCTGAAGGCCCGGCCGGTGGCCGGCGACCGGGCTCTCGGTGCGGCCTACCTGGACCTGATCGAGCCGCTGGTCTGGCGGGCGTCCGAGCGGGACAACTTCGTTGAGGACGTGCAGGCGATGCGCCGCCGGGTGGAGGGCACGGTCCGGGTCCGGGACGCCGACCGGCAGCTCAAGCTCGGCGCCGGCGGCCTGCGGGACGTCGAGTTCAGCGTGCAGTTGCTGCAACTGGTGCACGGTCGAGTCGATCCGCGATTGCGGACGCCGAACACCTGGCTCGGCCTGGAGTCGCTGAGCACCTACGGCTACGTCGGGCGGGCCGATGCCGCCGAGATGGACCGGGCCTACCGGATGCTCCGGGCCCTGGAGCACCGGATTCAGCTCTTCCGCATGCAGCGCACCCACGTGCTGCCCTCCGGGGAGGACGACCTGCGCCGGCTCGGGCGCAGTTTCGGCTTCCGCAACCACCCGGCCCAGCAGCTCACCCAACTCTGGCGCAAGCACGCGCTGGAGGTCCGGCGGCTGCATGAAAAGCTGTTCTACCGCCCGCTGTTGGCGGCCGCGGCCCGGCTCAGTACCGATGAGGCACGGCTCACCCCGGAGGCGGCGAACGCCCGGCTGGCCGCGTTGGGGTACCGGGATCCGGACGGCGCGATGCGCCACCTGAGCGCGCTGACCTCCGGGGTCAGCCGGCGGGCGGCGATCCAACGGCAGCTGCTCGGGGTGATGCTCGGCTGGTTCGCCGACGGTGCCGATCCGGACGCCGGGCTGCTGGACTTCCGCCGGCTCAGCGACACCCTCGGCTCCACCCACTGGTACCTGAAGATGCTGCGGGACAGCGGTGCCGCGGCCGAGCGGCTGGCGCACGTGCTGTCGTCCAGCCAACTCGTCGCTGACCTGCTGCAGAAGGGCCCGGAGGCGGTGGCCCTGCTGGAGGGGGACGACGTGCTGCGGCCGCTGGAGCTGTCCGCGATGATCGCCTCGGTCCGGCTGGGGGCGGCCCGGCACGAGGGTGACCCGGTGGCCGCCGGGATGGCCGCCCGGTCGGTCCGGCGGCGCGAGATCGTCCGGACAGCAATCAGCGACATCGTCGGTCTCAGCGACATTTTCGCGGTCGGCCGGGCGCTCAGCGATGCGGCGGTCGCCGCGCTGGACGGTGCTCTGGTGGCGGCGGCGGACGTGGTCGCACCCAAGTACGGCGGCACCCTGCCGACCCGGCTGTCGATCATCGCGGTCGGCCGGCTGGGCGGTCACGAGCTGAACTACGGCAGTGACGCGGACGTGCTCTTCGTCCACGATCCACTGCCGGGCGCCGACCCGACCCACGCCCAGCAGGCGGCAATGAGCACCTTCACCGAGGTCCGCCGGTTGCTCGGGATGACCGGCCCAGAGCCCGCGCTGGAGGTGGACGCCGACCTGCGTCCGGAAGGCCGGCAGGGCCCCCTGGTCCGGTCGCTCGGCTCCTACGCCGAGTACTATTCGCGCTGGTCAGCGCCGTGGGAGGCGCAGGCGCTGACCAGGGCCCGGCCGGTGGCCGGTGAGCTCGACCTCGGCCAGGACTACATCGGCCTGATCAACCCACTGCGGTATCCGGAGGGCGGGTTGAGCGAGACCTATGTGCGCGAGATCCGCCGGATCAAGGCCCGGGTGGAGGCGGAGCGGCTACCCCGTGGGGCGGACCCGAACCGGCACCTGAAGCTGGGTCGGGGCGGCCTGGCCGACGTCGAGTGGACCGTGCAGCTGCTCCAGCTCAAGCATGGGTTCGAGGTTCCGGAATTGCGCACTACCTGCACGATCGATGCGCTGGAGGGCGCCCAGCGGGCCGGGCTGGTGACCGACTCGGACGCCGAGGTGCTGACCGAGGCCTGGCGGTTCGCCAGCCGGCTGCGGAACGCGGTGATGCTTTGGAAGGGCCGGCCATCGGACCTGCCGCCGACGAACTACCGCGACCTGGACGGCATTGCCCGGCTCGCCGGATACCCGCCGGCCTCCTCCGGCCGGATGGACGACGACTACCAGCGAGTGACCCGCCGGGCGCGCGCCGTGGTCGAGCGCCTCTTCTACGGCTGAACCACCCCTTCCCCCAGGGTGAGCAGGGCTCTTTCCGCGGCTGAGTGAGGCCCGTCCGGCGGACCAACGACCGCAAGCGCGGAACAATGGCCCCAAACGCCCGCCGCACGCGTGTGCGTCGGCCGTTCTTCCGTGCTGCTGGTCGGTCGCATCCGGTCCGGTGACATTCCGAACTGCCGGTCGCTCGGGGCTGACCTACGGTTGGGCCTCGTGCCCCTGCTCCTCGGCCCCGGCCGTACCTCTGACCGGGCCGGGATCGCCCGGCTGCGGACCATTGACCCGCTCGACGCTGCCGCCGTTGCGCTGGCGCTGCTCGGCCTGCTTGCCGTGATCACCGGTGCGCTGCCCATCGCCGATGCCACCGCAACGCTGCGCCGGATCCTGCCGCTGCTCGGCTTCCTGATCACCGTGATCGTGCTCGCCGAACTGGTCCGCGAGGCGGAGGTCTTTGACGTCGCCGCCTCCCGGCTGGCCCGGCTCGGCGCGGGCCGTCCGGTGGCGTTGTTTGCCCTCTGCGTGCTGCTGGCGGCGGTGACCACCGTGACGTTGAACCTCGACACCACCGCGGTGCTGCTCACGCCGGTGCTGCTGGCGCTCGCCGTCCGGGTCGGCCTACCACCGCTGGCCACCGCGATGACCACGGTCTGGCTGGCGAACACCGCCAGCTTGCTGCTGCCGATCTCGAACCTGACCAACGTGCTCGCGGCCGGGCAGATCGGCCTGAGTCCGCTCGGCTTCGCCGCCCGGATGGCAGCCCCGGCGGCGGCCGCGATCATCGTCACCGCCGTCCTGCTCTGGGTCTTCTACTGGCGACCGGCGATCAAGTACTTGGACGGCGGCCGCTACCAGGTGCCGCCGATCCATGAACCGGCCGATGGTCGGCTGGCGCTGATCGCGCTGCTGGCCGCCGTGTTCTTCCTCGCCGGGGTGCTGGCCGGCCTGCCACTCGAGCTGGCCTCGACGATCGGTGCGGCCGTGGTGCTGATCGCGTTCCTCTTCCGCCGCCGCGATGCCCTGGGCTTCGGGTTGCTGCCCTGGCGGCTCATCGTCCTGGTGATCGGCGTCTTCCTGGTTGTCCAAACGGTGAGCCGGCACGGCCTGGACTCGCTGGTCGGGGATTTGATCGGTGGCACGCCCGACGGGTCACTCGGCACCGCCCGGGTCGCGGCGACCGGGGCGCTGCTGTCCAACCTGGTCAACAACCTGCCGGCCTACGTTGCCGGGGAGGTGGTCCTGACCGGCCTGACGACGCCGGGCGGTGATCAGCAGGCGCTGCTCGGGCTGCTGATCGGCGTCAACGTCGGGCCACTGATCACTCCGTGGGCTTCGCTGGCCACGGTGATCTGGTTCGAGCGCTGCCGGGCGGCCGGGGTGGTCGTCTCGCTGCCCCGGTTCATGCTGACCGGCGCCCTGCTAGTGGTGACCGCTGTCGCCGCAGCCACCGCCGCCCTCATCCTCACCGGGTAGGATGGTGCGGATGACGAGATGGGATGGCGGGGCTCAGGCCGCTGTCACCCGTCCGACCATTGCCATCACTCGTCCGATATCGGCGCTGATCAGCGCCGCGCTGCTGCTGCTCACCGTGGTCGCCGGCGTGGGCGGAGTCGGCGGTTTCGCCGGTCTCGGCAAGACCGCGGCAGCGTCGGCCGGCACCACTGCACCGGCCACCACCACAACGCCGGCCGTCGCCGCGTCCACGATTGCCGTGCCACTGGCCGGCGACCGTCGAACGGCGCCCACCGGTGACCGCCGGGCAGCCCCCGCACTCGGTACCCCCAGCAGCCAGCAGCACACCGCCGGTTGGGCACCGCACCACCCCGAGGCCGCCCACGTCCCAGCCATCGGCTGGCAGCAACCGATCGGCCTCACCCACCTGGCTGTCGAGGCCGGGCCGGCCGTCATCGCGCTCACGATCCAGGTCTCACACCGGGGTCGGGCACCACCCGCAGGGTCGCTTCTCACGTAGCGCACCCCGCCACCGCCGACCCTGGTCGGCAGGCCGTTCGGCCCTCCGGTTCATCCGGAAGGGCGGGGTGAAACCCACCCTGCCCCCGGAGGACCCGACATGAAACACGCCCCTGTGCTGCGCGCCGTCCTGGCGCTGGCCGTCATTTCCGTCTCCCTGTTCGTCGCGCTCACCCAGTCCGCCCGGCTCGGACTCGACCTGCGTGGCGGTACCCAGATCGTCCTCGAGACTCAAAGCACCAGCACCGTCAAGGCGAACGCCGAGTCCACGGACCGGGCGCTGACCGTGCTGCGGAACCGGATCGATGCCCTCGGCGTCACCGATCCGACCGTGACCCGCTCCGGAGACCGACGGATCATCATCGAACTGCCCGACGTCCAGGATCCGCGCGAGGCCGCGGCGGTGATCGGCAAGACCGCGCAGCTGACCTTCCACCCGGTGATCGCCGCCGTCGACCCGGCTACCGGCGAACCGAAGCCCAAGGCCGGGCAACAAGTGCTGGCGGACGAGGACGGCGGGCGACTGCTGATCGGACCGTCGGCCCTGACCGGAGAGGGGGTCGGGGATGCCCAGGCGGGTACCGACCCGCAGACCGGCGGCGGTTGGTTCGTCACTGTCGACTTCCGCGGCGCCGGTGGTGACACCTGGCGGTCGCTGACCGGGCAGGCCGCCTGTGCACCGGCCGGCGACCCGGTTCGACGGGTGGCGATCGTGTTGGACAAGGAGGTGATCTCCTCGCCGCAGGTCGATCCGTCCATCGCCTGCAATGTCGGGATCGGCGGTGGCAGTACCCAGATCACCGGCCAGTTCACCGTCCAGGAGGCGAAAGACCTGGCCGTCCTCATCAAGGGTGGCGCCCTGCCGGTGCCGGTCGAGGTGATCGAACAGCGCACGGTCGGCCCGACGCTCGGCGCGGATGCCATCGAGGCCTCGATCGAAGCGGCGCTGATCGGCCTGGCGCTGACCGGCCTCTTCATCACCGTGGTCTACCGGCTCGTCGGCTTCCTCGCGACGGTCGCGCTGGGCTGCTACGCGCTGATCTCTTATGCCCTGCTGGTCGCGCTCGGCGCCACCCTGACCCTGCCTGGACTGGCCGGTTTCGTGCTGGCGATCGGAATGGCGATCGACGCCAACGTGCTGGTCTTCGAACGAGCCCGAGAGGAGTTCACCGAGAAGAACCGAGCCCGGCCGCGCGGCCTAGAGACGTCCTTGCGGACCGGATTCAGCAAGGCCTGGACGGCGATCCTGGACTCCAACATGACCACGCTGCTCGCGGCCGGGTTGCTGTTTCTGCTGGCCTCCGGCCCGGTCCGGGGCTTCGGCGTCACGCTCAGCGTCGGCGTCCTGGCGTCGATGGTGTCCGCGCTGATCGTGGCCCGGATCTTCACTGAATGGGCCGTCCGGCGCAGCTTCGTCAACCGGCACCCTCGGTTCTCCGGGCTGTCCGGCAACGGTCGGTTACGGCATTGGCTGGCCGAGAGCGGCCCGGACCTGATGCGCCGCAGCCGCCTCTGGCTGATGATCTCGGCGGCGATCGTGGTGCTGTCGGTGGCCGGAGTGCTGGTCCGCGGCCTGAACCTGGGCGTTGAGTTCACCGGTGGCCGCCTGCTCTCGTTCACCACCAGCCAGGTGGTCTCGGTGGAGCAGGCCCGAACCGCGGTCAGCGAGGCAGGTTTTCCGACCGCCGTCGTGCAGACGTCGTCCCTCTCCGGAGGGGCCTCCGACGAGATCAGCGTCCGGACCGAGCAGTTGACCAACGAGCAGGCACTCACCATCGAGCGGGCGCTGAGCACGGTCGGCGGTGACGTCAGCAAGGACCGGGACGAGCTGATCGGGCCGAGCCTGGGCGATGAGTTGAAGACCAAGGCCCTGATCGCGCTGCTCGCGGCGCTGGCCGCGCAGATGATCTACCTGGCGATCCGGTTCCGCTGGACGTTCGGGGTGGCAGCGGCGCTGGCCATGCTGCACGACGTGCTCGCGGTCGTCGGGGTGTTCGCCTGGCTCGGCAAGCCGATTGACGGGATCTTCCTGGCCGCCGCGCTGACCATCATCGGCCTCAGCGTGAACGACACCGTGGTGGTCTTCGATCGGGTCCGGGAACTGCGCCGGGACCGGCCGAAGGAACCGTTCGGCGCAGTCGTCAACGCCGCCGTGCTGCAGACCGTGCCGCGGACGATCAACACCGGGCTCGGCTCGATGTTCATCCTCGGCGCGCTCACGGTGCTCGGCGGCGACTCGCTCACCGACTTCGCCCTCGCCCTGCTGATCGGCCTGGTGGTCGGCACCGCGTCATCGGTCTTCACCGCGTCTCCGCTGGCGGTGCTGCTGGAGAAGCGCTGGCCGGCCGAACCGGCAGAGCAGCCGGCGAAGGCCTCCGGCAAGCCGAAACGCCCTCAGCCGGGACGGGTTCCGGCGTCCGTCGGGGCCGACTCCGGCCGGGACCCCTGGTCTGCCGTCGATCCGTACGCCGACATCCCGACCGGACGGGAGGCCCCTCGGTCACCTCGCTGACGACCTGCTGGCGCTCGGCGGTGCCTTCCTGGCCGCCGGGCCGGCGGCCAGGATCGGATTCGGATCAGATTCGCCCTCGGATTCGACTAAAGCAGATGTGCCGATTGACCCGATAAAGGGTGATGTGACGGACGCGATGGTTGCCGGTGTTCACAGGAAACCGTCCGGTTAATGCGTTCTTCACCGACCGGCAACAGGAGCGGAGGTTTCGCCGGTAAAGGTCGGGATGCAACTGCGAAGCCGCTTGCCCCGCGGTCGCTCCAGCTCCTCCCACGTTTTGTGCCACCCCAACGTCGCCGGTGGTGCGGCGCGGTGCTGCTGGCGAGATGATGAGGAGTTCGTGAATGCCTTACCAGGCCGAATACATCTGGATCGACGGAACCAAGCCTGACCCGATCATGCGGAACAAGACGCGGATCGTCGCCGACGGCAAGGAGCCCGACATCTGGGGCTTTGACGGCTCCAGCACCAACCAGGCGCCCGGCTCGAACTCGGACTGCGTGCTGCGGCCGGTCTTCACCTGCCCCGATCCGCTCCGCGAGCCCGGCGACATCCTGGTGCTGTGCGAGGTCGAGTTGACCGACTTCACCCCGCACCCGACGAACACCCGCTCGGCGTGCGTCGCGGCTGCGGAGAAGTACGCGGACCAGTCGCCGATGTTCGGCATCGAGCAGGAGTACACCTTCATGCAGCACGGTCGCCCGCTGGGCTGGCCGGCGGACGGCTACCCGGCGCCGCAGGGTCCGTACTACTGCGGTGTCGGCGGCGAGAAGATGGTCGGTCGCGAGATCGTCGAGGCGCACACCACGGCGTGCCTGAAGGCGGGGCTGTCCATTGAGGGCACCAACGCCGAGGTGATGATGGGCCAGTGGGAGTTCCAGATCGGTGTGCTGCCGGCCCCGATGATCGGTGACCAGATCTGGATGGCGCGCTGGCTGCTGCACCGGATCGCCGAGGACTTCGGCGTGGTCGTCTCCTTCGAGGCCAAGCCGATGAAGGGCGACTGGAACGGCGCGGGTGCACACACGAACTTCTCCACCAACGCCACGATGGAGGGCTACGACGCCATCATCACCGCATGTGAGGCGCTGGGCCGGAACGCTCCGGCGCACGTCGCCGCCTACGGGTCCGGGATCGAGGACCGGCTCACCGGTGCGCACGAGACCGCCAGCTACAAGTCGTTCAGCTGGGGCGCTTCCGACCGGGGTGCGTCGATCCGGATCCCGTGGGCCGTCGAGAAGGCGAAGAAGGGCTGGCTTGAGGACCGTCGTCCGAACGCCAATGTCGACCCGTACATCGTCTCGATGATGATGATCAGCACCTGCTGCAGCGCCCTGGCCGGCGAGGAGAGCCCGACCAGCTAGGAGCAGCAGCGTCCGGCACCGTGGCACAGGTGTCGACCCGGAATTACGAAGGGCTTGCAGCCGATTCGAGCGGCTGCAAGCCCTTCGTTGGTTTGCTCGGGTTTTGGACGTCCTTGTGGACGTTTGTTGGGACGTCGTTCTGACCGGGACGTCGTTCTGACCGGGACGGACTCAGAACGACGCGGCGATCAGTGGGTTGGGCTCATCGATCACGTCGTGCAGGACCTGCAGCACGACGTCCGCCAGATCGGCGTCCATGCTCGCGCCACCGAGGTCGTCGGTCACGATGAACGGGCCGTTCATGTTCTTGGCTCGCCAGGCCCGCTCGATCGCGGAGTGGGTGCCACCCACTGCCTTGGCGGAGCCCACGATGGCGACCAGGTCGTCGTAGTCAGCGGCTGCCGGCGCGGCCTGGGCCACCTGCCGGATGTACTCGGTCCGCTTGGTGCCGTAGCCCCGAAGCAGAGCGATGACCTTCTGCCGGAGCGCATCCGGGTCGATGGTCGCGGGGGTCTGGGTCTCGCTCAGCCGGTCGAGAATGGACCGGACGTGGGCGACATCAGCGGGGTCGTCGGGGTCGAAGGTAATCGTGATTGTGCTCATGGTCCGATGATGCACCCGGTCTACGTAGATAGCAAGTGCTATCTACGTAGAGTCTGGCAAGGGGTCCGCCGTGTCGATTCGGCCCTGGCCCCGCACCACCCAACATGCGGGTCGGCCAAACTGTCGGTGCCCTCGAGTATGAAGGACCTGTGCCAAAGACTCGATTTGTAGGAGTGGACATGCGCTCGTTACGCGGCAATCCGTGGGCGATCCTGGTGACCCTGTCGCTGGGGTTCTTCATGACCCTTCTCGACTTGACCATCGTCAACATTGCCATCCCGAGCATGATCGATGCCCTGAACGCCTCGCTCGACGAGGTGCTCTGGGTGATCAACTCGTACGTGTTGGTGCTCGCCGTCCTGCTGATCACCGCTGGCCGGCTCGGCGACCTCCGGGGTCAACGCAACCTGTTTGCGCTTGGCGTGGCCGTCTTCACCGTGGCCAGCCTGGCCTGCGGACTGGCCCCGAGCGCGACCCTGCTGATCATCTTCCGCGCGGTGCAGGGCCTCGGTGCCGCCCTGCTGATGCCGCAGACGATGGCGATCGTCATCGCCACCTTCCCGGCCGAGCGCCGGGGGACCGCACTGGGGATCTGGGGCGCGGTGGCCGGACTCGCCACGGTGGCCGGCCCAACCCTCGGCGGTTTCCTGGTGACGGTGGCCGACTGGCGGTGGATCTTCTTCGTGAACATCCCGATCGGTGTCGCCGTCCTGGTATTCACCTTTGCCGTCATCCCGGACACCCGGATCGAGCGCCAGCACCGGATGGATCTGCTCGGGGTCGTGCTCGCGACCGGCAGCCTGTTCTGTCTCACCTTCGCGCTGATCGAGGGGCAGCGGTTCTCCTGGAACGCGTGGATCCTGGCCCTCTTTGCGGCCTCCGCCGTGCTCCTCGTGGTGTTCCTGGTGCAGCAGCGCAGTCGGCAGTCGGCCGAACCCCTGGTGCCGTTCTCGCTCTTCCGCGACCGCAATTTCACCATCCTGAACGTGGTCGCCTGCCTGGTCTCGGTCGGCATCATCGGCTTCTTCCTGCCGATCACGATCTACCTGCAGTCCGTGCTCGGGTACTCCGCCCTCAAGGCGGGGTTGATCCTGGCGCCGATGTCGCTGGTGGGGATGGTGCTCGCGCCGATCGCCGGCAAGCTGTCCGACCGGGTCGGCGGCAAGTACCTGCTGATGGGCGGCCTCACCTTCTTTGCGCTCGGTGCGGCCTGGATGACGGCGGTGGCCGATGTCGGCAGGTCTTGGCCGCTCTTCATCCCGCCTGCGCTGGTGCTCGGGGTGGGCTTCGGCGGCATTTTCGCCCCGATGGCCACCGAGACGATGCGCAGCGTTCCGAGGCACCTCGCGGGCGCCGCGTCCGGGGTGAACAACACCATCCGCCAGATCGGCTCCGTGATCGGCAGCGCCGCGGTCGGGGCACTGCTGCAGAACCAGCTGGCCAGTTCGCTGCACGAAGAGGCGGTCCGCCGGTCCGAAGCGCTCCCGGCCGGCGTGCGGGACCAGTTTGTTGCCGGATTCAGCAGCAGCAGCGGTGCCGGGCTCGACATTGGTGGTCCCAGCACTCGCGCACCCTTGCCCAGCGGACTGCCGGCCCAGGTGGTTCAGCAAGTGCAACAGGCGGCGGTCGCCGTCTTCCAGCACGGCTACGTCCGGGCCCTGCATCCAACCCTGGTGCTGCCGATCGTGGCCATGCTGATCGGAGCCGGATTGTGCCTGGCGGCACAGCGACAGCCAGGTCTGCCAACCGCCACCGATCAAGGTCCGATGCCGGCGGCCAGCAGCACCTCGTCTTGAGCACCTCGTCTTAAGCACCTCGTCTTAAGCACCCCGTCTTAAGCACCCCGTCTTATGCGCTGGGCCGAACTCATCGCGATTCTGACCCAGGCGCTGGGTCAGAATCGCGATTACTTTGTGGCCGTTCCGTCGGAGTGACCAGCTTTGGGGGGCAGAGCGAGCTTTGGTACCGCGGGATGCACGGACGGCGTCTCTAAACTTCCGCGTAACGTATTGATCCTTCAACAAGCGTCTCTCCTTCGTGGAAGCACGGGCGGGCAAGGACGTGGGGAGGCCGCGGCATGGGCGAGGAGTGCAGTGCCGATCTGGTGGACTCCTGTGCGGTTCTGAACTCCAGTGCAGCAATGATCGTTGAAGCGCCCCAGGTCAAGGACCCATCCGTGGTTGAGGTCGCGTCCTTCATCGAGGGCGGCTCGTTTCTGGAGCGGGGATCGCGAGTCGAGGGCGGGGCGTTCGTGGAGCGTGAGCCGGTGGTGGAGCGCGGGCTCTTTGTTGAACGTGAGCCGCGTGTGGAGCGGGAACCGCGAGTCGAGGGCGGGGCGTTCGTGGAGCGTGAGTCGGTGGTGGGGCGCGGGCTGTTCGTTGAGCGTGACCCGCGTGTGGAGAGCGAGCTGACTGTTGAGCGTGACCCGCGCGTTGAGCGTGAGCCGCGCGTGGAGCGTGGAGCGTTCGCCGAGCGCGGGCCGCATGTCTACGGAGTGTCGTTCGGGGACCGCGAGGCGTTCGTGGACCCCGGGCCGCAGGTTGGCCGTGAGCCGTCTGTGGAGCGGGAGCCGTTCGTGGAGGGCAGGTCGCTGGTTACGGGTGCGCCGATCGGCGTCGGCATGCCCCTGGCCGACGATGGCTCGCTGGAAGACATCGGAGCGTTGATCGAACGTGGACGGCATGCCTTGCATGAGGCCGGCGACCTGCGCACGTCCCGGCACTGGTTCGAACTCGCCTGTCGGACGGCCGAGCATGCTGCGGACCGTCCTGCCCTGGCCGAGGCGGCAATCGGCCTGGGCGGGATCTGGCTGCATGAGCACCGGAACGCGGCCGTTCGGGCGCGTGTTCAATCGTGGCAATCGCGCGCTGCCGCCACCGCCCCGGTGGATAGCACCCAGCACCTGCTGCTGCGTGCGCGGCTGGCGGCCGAGTCCGATTACCTGGCCGGTCGGCACGAGGCCGTGCTCGCGGTGCTCGATGAGGCACGCAAACGGAACGACCACCAGGCGCTGGCCTCGATCCTGAGCCTGGCCCACCATTGCGTGCTGGGCCCCGGACATGCCGCGCTGCGTGCCGAGCTGGTGCAAGAACTGCTGGTCGTGGGCGCGTCGACGGACCGCCGTATCGATCGCCTGGTGGGATTGATGTGGCGCAGCGTCGACCTGTTCCTGGACGCCGACGCGCAGGCGCAGCGTTCGCTCGCGGAGCTCACGGCGGAGCTCGCCGACGGCGATCACCTGGCGATCTCGTTCGTCGCCAAGGCGATGCAGGTCATGCTGGCGATCCGGGCCGGTGATTTCGATCGGGCCGAGATGCTGGCCGCGGAGTGCCTGGCCGCCGGGGACATGTGTGGGGACGCGGACGCCGCCGGCTGGTATTCGGGACAGTTGCTGGCGATCCGATGGTTCCAGGGGCGGGTCACCGATCTGCTGCCGATGCTGAGTGGGCAGGTGCATTCACCGGAACTCAGCGGCATCGATGAGGCTCACATTGCCGCTCTGGCTGCGGCCGCGGCGGTCGGCGGCGGACATCGGGAGGCGGCAGGGGCCCTTGCCCGGCTCGGCCGAGGTGACCTGAAGAACGTTCCGATGTCGAGCGCCTGGATGGTGACCCTGTACGGAGCGGTGGAGGCGGCCGCGAAGCTCTCCGATCGGGAAATCGCCAGCTCCGCCTACGCTTTGCTCAAGCCGTTCGCCGACCTGCCGATGATGGGCAGCCTCGCGGTGACCTGCTTCGGATCCGTGGAGCACGCGCTGGGGGTGGCTTCCTTGACGACGGGCCACCTCGACCGGGCGATCACTCATCTGCGCCGCGCGGTCCGGGCGAACCTGGCGCTTGAGCATTGGCCGGCCGCTTGTCTGTCTCGCTATCGGCTGGCCCAGGCGCTCGCCTATCGCGATGGCCCGACCGACGCCGACGATGCCGTCCGGGAGCAGGCGACGGCGTCACACGAAGCGCTGCGGTTGGGGATGGCGCTGCCTTCCAACCAACGGATCCCCGCGCCAGTGCCCCAGCCGACACCGATCAATGGCCAGGGACAAGGCCAGGAAATCAATGGCCAGGAACAAGGCCAGGAAATCAATGGCCAGGCAATCAATGGCCAGGGGCAGGAAGATCGGCAAGCGCGAGGGCAAGCACTGGCAGCTGCGCTGGCCCAGACATCGGTGTTGAGATTGGCGTCTGCCGAGGCTCGTTGGACGGCGGCGGAGACCACGTCCGCCGAACGATCGGGGCCCGAGTCGGCGAGGCGTCCCGAGGACTCGACCCGCAGCGCCGGAGGCCGGAGCGCTTCGGACTTCAGGAACCCGGAGCTGTCGAGCGGAACGTCATACTCCTCAGACCGGACGGCAAACCGTGCTGTAGCTCGGGAAGCGGACCCGGCAGGAAACTGGGCAACCCGAGACGCAGACCGCGAGGCGGACGGCGAACACGACAGCGCCGACCTGACCTCCAGCACTCAGGTCAGGCTGCTCGGACCGCTTGAGGTCCGCGTCGGCACCGCGATGCGTCCGGTGCTCGGACATCGACGACGGACGGTCCTGGCGGTCCTGGCACTGCAGGCGGGGGAAATCGTCAGCGTCGACCGGTTGATCGACATCGTCTGGGGAGATCACCCGCCCCGGACGGCGGTCAACACCGTGCAGAGCCACGTTTCGTACCTGCGGCGGGTGATCGGTGACAAGGCCGCGATCCTCGGCCGACCGCCGGGGTACCTGCTCGATCTCGGTGCCGAGGCTACCGATGTGACGACCGCCGAGCGCCTGATCCAGGCCGGTTCTCGGATCGGCAATCCGGCGGAGCGGGTCCGGTATCTGCTTGCCGCGCTTGCCCAGTGGCGCGGTCGGCCCCTGGTGGACGTCACCACCTCGCCCTGGCTGGACCTGCAGGCCGAACGGCTCAACCAGTTGCTGTTGCAGGCTCACCAGATGCTGGCCGAGGCCCGCCTCGCACTCGGGGAGAACTCGTTGCTCACGGTCGAACTGCGGCCACTGACCCGGGAGCACCCGCTTGCCGAGCGACTGCACGCCTACCTGATGCTCGCCCTGTATCGAGAGGGTCGGCAGAGCGAGGCGCTGGAGGTGTACCGGCGGCTGCGCACGGTGCTGTCGGCCGAACTCGGCGTTGAACCGACCGAACCGTTGCGGGCACTGCACCTGGCGATTCTGCGACAAGACGCCGACGTGGCCGTCAACTAGATCCTGCGACAAGACGCCGACGAGGCCGTCAGCTAGACCTGTTTCTGTCGTTCGTACCGGTGGTCGGCGGCTATCGTCGAAATGACCCGCCACTCCAACACGCGTAACCCCGGCCGTAAGGGTTTCCAGGAGGCAAATCTCGGGGTTCTGCGTGCCCGAGTGGCGGCTGATCGCCAACGGGGACGAGCTTCAGGCCCGTCCCCGCCAGGCGAAACTGCTGCGGCACTCCGGCATGCATGTGCAGGCGGGCGCTCAGATCAGATCTTTCCGGTGCCCGCGTTGGCCGTGACGAAGCTGACCACGGTCGACGTCGAACCCAGATTGAAGCTGTACGGCACGCTGGTCATGCTGCCGGTCCTGGTGATCAGGTTCGTGCCACCGCCGAAGTCGTTGCCCGACTGGTTGACGTAGCCGTCGATGGAGCTGTCCTTCGTCGTCTCGATCGGCGTCTTGACGCCGCTCCAGACGTTGTTCTGGACCAGGGCCTGGGCGTTCATCCGGGTGTGAATTCCGGTGCTGCCGGTCACGAAGTAGTTGTTGTACGCGTGCAGAGAACCGAACCGGATGCTCGGGGTGCGCTGATCGCAGTTCTTGAAATAATTGTGGTCGTACGTCACGTGCAGTGTGCCGGTATCTTCGGACGCGTTGTTGTCGCTGTGTCCGATCAGCGAGCACTTCACGTGGTCGTGCAGGTAGTTGTACGAGACGGTGATGTAGTCGCCGGCGTGCGAGATGTCCAGCAGGCCGTCGTAGTAATCGGTGCCGTGACTGGTGTCGCTGGACAGGTCGTTGTGGTCGATGAAGAGGTGGTTGCTCTTCTCGATGTGGATCGCGTCGCCGTTGCCGCTGGAGGCCTGCACCTTGCTGATCTTCAGGTTCTGGATGACAACGTTGCTGACGCCCTTCAGCCTGAGCCCGATGCCGGTGAGGCCGGAGCCGGACCCGACGCCGCGGATGGTCTTGTTGGAAGCCACCGTGACTTCGGCGCCGCTGCTGCTGAAATTGCCATTGACCAGCACGGTTTGGGCGGTGCTGCTGGCGGCGGCGGTCTTGAACGCGGCCAGCGTGGTCACCGTGACGGTGGGACCGCTGCCGCCGCCGGTGGTGCTGCCGTTCACCATCGAGAAACCGTGTGCGGTCGGTGCTGCGGCCTGAGCCTGGTTGCTGACGATGACTCCGGCGGTGGCGATCGCCGTGGCGACGACGCCGATCGAGGCGAGAACTGCGGCGCGCCTGCGGTGTGCTACTGAGCGGTTAATGGTCACGGTAGGTCCTTCGTATGGTGAGTAGGAATGCGGGATGGAATGCGTGAAAGAATTTCATTGAATGTCTTCCTGAAATTGTTTCAAGGCCCAGGATTGTGAAATTCTTTCAGTGTGAGGA
>Ga0307513_10000450_pt1 | contig 59266 bp, 58 predicted proteins | sample 15_EM_MG_FD_202174 | JGI IMG/M metagenome (GOLD analysis project Ga0307513, IMG submission 202174) | Populus trichocarpa ectomycorrhiza microbial communities from riparian zone in the Pacific Northwest, United States - 15_EM | ecosystem: Host-associated > Plants > Roots > Unclassified | place...
AGGTGACGCAAAGTCAGGACGCGACGTCGATCCGACGTTACGTCCTGATTCGCGATTAGCATTCCGACGTCCCGGGCGTCAGACGCACGGGGCGCACAGGACGCAAGGTATTATTTTTGCTGATGTTATGACTCTTAAATATGAGTCATGTGAAATCTGCCTTGCTTAGTCACAATTTGTGACAATATCGTAATAATTTATAATATTGTTAAGGTCTCTTCTCCGTTGCTTGATGATGTTCTCAACCATCGGGGAGAGCCCTACTATTTATACTAATGTTCGTGCTACTTTGACTTCTCTAGTAAAGAAGTATCTTTCTAAGAGTTCAGTTCGTCAGAACAAAGTGCGAACACTGTTTGACCCTGAATCTTGCGCAGCTCGACTCAGAGAATCTCCCTACTGCTATTTCTTCTGAGGGTGTCCCCACTCCACCAGTAGTCAGTCTTCGATCTCTTCGTCCTGGTAGACTATAATGGAATATGCAGTCTAAATGCCTACATACCGATAGTATCATGAATATGGAGTGATCAAGTCCGATACTCATCTATCAATGCATAATGCGTATGCATTAGTAAGAGTAGAGAACTGGTTCTCTAATCATCGTTCCAATCAGTTAGCCATATCTTGAAACGTGAACTCTTTGTGGTTCCTGAATAGTTCCCCAGATGCCTCCGGGAAGTCCCTACTCAGGAAGCTTGGGTTCGGATATATGCTCTCCCTTATGGTGGCATATACCTCGCGCATAATTATGCAAGCTATTCCCGCTAGGGTAATAAGAACTACTTGGTAGTTCTTGTTCTCGTTGGGTTTCATATGCTTGTATTGATAGCCAAATCACTCCTAAGTAAAATGTAATAGCAAGTAAAAGACTATAAAGTAATCATTTATTCATTAACTTGTAAGTAGGAAAATGCTTAGGTGGTAATGTGAAGATCTTCCCCCTAGAGTGAAAAGCCCTCTATTTATACCTGATCTTCACTCTACCCTTACCCTGATGACTTGTCCATTTTAGTCACTCAATCCTCATGACTTATAATAAGTCATAATATGAAATCTATCAGCTGGCTTCTATGAGTTATCTGCCCAACAATCTTAAATCAACAATAACTCATAAAACAAGTCCTGTCCTCAACTGAGTCACATGAGGGAAACCCATGACTCATAATGTGAGTCATGTGTGAAAGTCATTACATCATCTGCTCTCTCAATCATGAGTCATAAAACAATCAACCAATTATAACATAATAATGACATGCTATTACATAGTCATGGGAGCTACTATAAGTCAACTGACTTCATAGTACAAAAACCTAATATACATATAACTAATGAGTATTAGTCATGTGAAATCTGCCTTGCTTAATCATAATTTGTTACAATTTGGCGAGCAAGATGGGCATGACTTCAAAATTTCCACATATTGCTGGGAGGGATATGCAAGGCCAAATTGCTGAAGGCTGTGTTCGATCTACTATCAGTCACAGTGCTACTATCTGTCTACTAGGTGTATTCATACAATTGTGGAAGGTAGACATAGAGGAGATATTGGAAGCTTCTTCATGAATTATCTTCGGATCAGGCTGGGTCTATATCATGGACGATGCAGAGGCAGATGATCAACTTGAATGAGACATGGTTGGGCTAGGAGTTGGATAATTAGTACCACAATAATATGCATCTGCCATGATGCGAAGATGTCATTTGAATCATTTAAAAAGGAATAGATTTTATGCAGAAAGGGAATAGGAGGATATCAAGGAGTCTGTGAATCAAAAATAGAATAGACCAAGTAAGATGAAAAAGAGGCATACTGATGGGGGAGTTAATGATAGAAGCTGTTGGAATGTATTGTGGATGGTGATTCTTGTTGGAGGGGAAGGAGAGTAGAAAACATGAGGTAGCACGAGAGATTGTTGATGAAGTGTGTGTATAACTCACTTTCAGCAATCCCGGTACTCATTAATTGTACGCCAGTTTACTAAACCAGGAGGAACAAGATGGGGGGAGCTAAGGCGAAATATGACCTGTTGAATCCCGACCGAAACTTGCTCTCCATGACCTGTCCTGTTCGTCCCCAAAACCTCACTAGAATTTCAGACAAGGATCCAATTTCTCCGAGCCTTGTGCCTCCTACCATAGCATAGCTTTCAGCCCTACTCAGCTCACTAGTAGGGAATGTATTCCGAGTCAATGGGTGTTCTCTCGAAGAAAAAGAAAAGAAAAAGAAAGAAAAGAAATACTGTAACCACGAGTTAGGTCAATATCTCGACCCGTTGGTACAATGGAAGGTTTGTACGAGGGGGGTGATAACGATGTGATATGATAGCTCGATTCTCCCCTTTCATCCTACAAATGGAATACCAAATACCCTAGCACCGAAACCCTAATTCTAGTGAAAAACAAAAAAGGTATGATAATAATATGATATAAAAAACAGCCCGGCCCCCACCAAATATCCCATAATACGAAAAACTCCACACCCAACTCCAACCCCCCCCCCCCACCCCATCAACGGAACCCGGAAGGGAAAAAGGAAAATAAAAATAAAAGAAATCCCCCCCTCAGCAGGCTTTCCTAGCATAACACTTGGCCCACTTGAACGCAGTATTCTCCTTCCCGCACTCCTCCACAATTCCCGCATCGGCCCACATTCCCCCCTCTTTAACCTCCACCACGCCCTCCGCCAGAACGCCCGCTCCCTCGCCCTGGGCGTACAGCTCGTCATACAGAAACCTCCCGACCCGGCTCGTCACGGTGGAAAGCTCATCTCCAATACTCGTCGTAGGCATCCACATATCGCAAGTCTTGACCTCAGCCCACAATCCCCCCGCTGTCGGTCCCATACTCTTAAGCGCCTTCAATATGCCCCTCGACGGCTTAATAACTCCCTGGGCCGCAGTGGGAGCCGGGAGAATGCGTTTCGCGATGTAGGCCGTCGTTAATGGGCCCATGTTATTCAACAACGGGTCGACGATGGTAAGCTCTAGATACCCACTAGGCTTTAGTACGCGGTGGAGTTCGTGAAGGATTAGCAGGATTTGCTGGTCGTGTGGAGTGCTTGTGGCCGGGGTTAGGAAGAGGCGAGGGAGGAAGTGGGATACTATTACGTCAACGCTTGCGGAGGGGATAGTGGCGAGGGAAGTTAGGGTTGGGGCTGTTAAGAAAGTTAGGTTTGGGGGGTGGGTGGCTGTTGGTGGGGGTCGAGGGCTCGCTGGGAGAAGGAGGGTGTGGATGTTTGAGGATGGGTATGTCAGGGAGAGGTGCCAGGACCAGCTCGCTTTGATGGGTTAGCTATCACGAATTAAGGAAATTGCGGGTGGTAGGAGGGGAGGGTACCTATTCCCCCGTTGTCAAGGTCGAGTATTGTGCCCCCGTTATTGAGCACCATCAAGTGGTGTCCTGGGGAGAATAATACCCTCTCGAAGGATAACCACTTCATAGCGCTCAGGAACCAAGCCCTCCGTTCCAGGGCCCCCCTCAAATGAACAAACGATTCATCCGAGTTGACGAAATAGTCATCAGTCTCGCTATCCTCCGCGTCGTAATCAATGGCTGAGGCAGAGTTGATCGAAATTGCCCCCCGCCGAACCGTGCCATATTTAGCAAAGGTGAAGAGCCGAGATGTGTTTGAAAAGGTGACGAGAAACTGAGTGAATAGATTCAGAAGTGAAGCCGATAACGGCCGTCTCGTAATCTCTTCCGGCTCTGGAGCGACTTCGCTCCGGAAACGCAACCTTCCATCTTCCGCGAATATGATACCTCCATCTCGTCGGGTTGGCCGACTGGCAGAGGAGTCGGGCCTTATTGAAGAGAAACTCGGACGTTCGCCCTGACTTCCAAACGAGTGGCGCCGAGATACCGTTCCCGACCCCGAACTATTAGGTGATCTTGCCTGCTTTGGAGAAGGCTTTGGAACAAGAACATAATCAGCCACAGTCTTCAAGTAATTCTGTTCCCCCCCCGCTCCCAGACCCGCGGCCTGTCCTCTTTCAGAACCCAGTCCCGACCCCGACCCCGACCCCCCCGACGCGATAGTCCCCAAAGAGCCAGCTCTCCTCCTATTGGAATGCAAATCATCATCCTCCTCCTCCTCCTCCTCCTTCTCCTCCAGCTTTACAGCTTCTGTGCCCACCGGCGGCGGCTTCCTTCCAAAAAACCTAAACCCTATCCCTATCCCGAGCCCAAGCCTTGGCCCCGAAGATCTATTTGAGCTCCCCGAAGAGCTAGAAACACTGAGAGTTCTAGAAGCCCTTGGATCCGGTTCCGCAGGTGGACCCTCGATCGGGGAAGGAATCTGTCCGAAGTATTCCGCCCTCGCTGCTCTCCCAGCTTCCAAAGCTTTGCGCAACTTCCGTTCCTTCTTTGACGCCTCACGGTCCTCCTCGCTGCGTTGGTCGGGCTTGAAGACTAGCCTATTTGGATCATTCCTCTCGAATATGCTCCCCTTTCTGGTCCGCTCTCTTTCCTTGAAAGATTCGGAAGAGGCAGAAGTCGTGATGGATGGGGGCCGGGAGGTAGTGCTATTTGTGAGCGACCGCCTGAGCGAGTTTTGGGAGGAGGCCAACCCACCGCCGGCACCGGTGGAGTCTTCGGCATCGGCGAGAAGGTTCTTTTTGGCAATTTTGTAGGAATCTTGGTCGATCCGGCCTTCGTCCTTTGCTTTCCGGAGGACTTTGTAGTCCTCGCGGTGGGCTTGGCTTTGCAGGGGTTTTTTATATACCAGGTGGGACATGGCCCGTTGAAAATGAGGCTGCCTCCCGAGAACTGTTCAATAGACCGGCGGAGGATGGCAGGGGTGGGGTGAGTGACGAGCTAGGTGGGATATTAAATTTGTACAGCGGTATGCAGAGAGAAAGGACAACACGTGGAATAGGCAAAGTCGGGGCTTTTTTTATATCCCAAACCCAATTTCATAAGGGAGTGAGTGGTGGTGAGAGAGGAGTTAGAGAAAATGGTAAGAAAAATCAAGATCTCGAAGTTTGAAATGCCGTGGAGGGCTGGAATCATTAATATAGGATCCCTACTAATTGAATAGCGGTATGTAAGTACCCGCCTGACATCTCTGGCCCCCCTCCCCCTCCTTGGCTCCGCCCGTCTATCCATCCATTTCGCCCACCCTACACCCGCCCCGCCTTGACGCTCTTCTTCCCCCCCACATCCGGGTTGCGCTCGAGCAAAGCAACAATATCCATACCCGCGGGACTGGAAAAAAAGAATTGGGGAAAGTAACCCGCGGAAACCACCAATGAGGCTTCGTTGAATCAACACACCCCACGTGCGGGTGGTAGCGCCTTTGATTTGCGAGACTAGCACTGCTAGCCCGCCCGTTGTGCAACATGTTACCCAAGCACCTATATCCGGGACGCTAGCGCGTTGAATTTTTAGTTTCATTCTGTTCTTTTTCTTTCTTTTTTTCTTTCGTTTTTTCCCTTTCCTCCTTGCTAGAGGTCGAAGAAGCATTTCAGGGACTCAACCCGCACTTGCCCGAGTGCGTGGGGAAAAGTATGTCGACAGATTGATGAGAACTCCTGATCGAAGAGGTGGGACGGGTCGAATGAACAGAAGCATTCTAAACACGGGGAGGTCTTCAACATGGGACTTTGAAAAAATAGGGCTTTCCGATGGGGCTCAAGCCCCTTCTCCGCAATGTCGGTCACGTCAGATTCACGTATGATACAGCAAAAAGAACTGTACTAGGACTACAAGTGATACACTACCCGCCGAAGCACTGACGATTATATTGCAAAGTGCACCTCCTCCTTCCCCCTCCCCCTGCCACTCCCACTTTCGCCTCAAGCTTTGTAAAGGCGAAATTGATCGGGCTAGCAGAGGCAACACGGGTAACACGGATGCAACTCGCTTGAGGGTGAGGTACTGTAGTTGGGGTCCAGTTATCAGAGCACGCACTGAGCCTTACTGTATCTAATCCGCCAATCCACTGCTGAGGTTGAGCACGGTACATAGAATCTCGGATACCGGTGATCCAGCCGTGTGCTAGGTAGTCCAAAATTTCCTTCTCCGGAAGTGGGTGAGGGGGAGCACAGCAAAAGGTGAGGCGCTAGCCCTCTGAAAGGGAAAAAACGATAGCACACTCTTCAATTCCCCGGTATCTGTGGTGCTCAGGGACTGCGCATTATTGATAGCCCGCCCAATGCTTGTTTTCTGAGGAACCGAGGCTGCAAAACTTTGTCCTGCACTAGGCAGCCATCTGAGCTGACAGCGCCCAAGGGCTTGGGATCGGTGGTGCATCCCATTATAGTCGCGTTCGAGGTTAAAAAGAATCGGAAAGAAGCTGGCCTAAATTATGGTAACAACAAGGCGGCGCTTCTGCGCATCTAAAAAGCGCCTATGAGCACACGGTCATACGTTTCACGGGTGATGGAAAGCCTAATGCCTTGCGGATACGATGTGCGAGTCAGGGTCGAGGATGGGCTCAAAGAATCACCTGCCGTGGTGGTGGTGGTCAATGATCGCAAGAACTATGTTGTGCTCCAGCAGCAGCAGGCAGATACCGGGGCGGAACGGCCAAAAATGAGCCAGGGCAAATGTAGCCAGTGGGGAATGCCATGCGGTAAGATACTGGTACTGTAGGGATTGGATATGTAGCATTTTTCCTAGGCCGGCATCTGCCTTGTCGGGTACGTAAGGAGAGCATTATAAGGGACCACACATGCTACTCAGGCACGGTACTCAAGCCCAGTTCTACCAGCGCTCGAGGTTTTTTAAGGTCTCCATGATGGGAAATAAATAAGTGATAGCTTCTCGGTACTAGATCTGGTGGGAGTTACCGTAACTTGTACCAAAGACATGTAACTCAAGCTCCGGTAAAAGTCGAATCCCGCAAAATCCCGTAAAATACGCGGCCCCCGCTGCCCCTTAAATCCCCGGATTCAGAGATAATAGCCCGTAGAAAGGACTAGTATTCCTTGTACGGTATAAGATTACCGTAAGCCAGTGGTTGTGTTGGATCTCAGTAACTCGTACTCGCAATTCTCTTAACTTGTCGAACTGAACCTATGACGAACTGATGAGCTGACTTCCACCGAGTATCTGAGAGCAGGTTCTAAGAGTTCCTACAGTACTCGCATAGGTAAGATGTATCCGATAATAGGGATTCACAAATTATATGACAAACAATTAGTGCCTTCCCGAGAGCCCGTACCGTTTCACGGCCCCTGTTTTGCGGCGCTACCAGTACTTGCATGCAACGGAGCACTCTTACCGTACGAGGTTTCAAGGCGTCACAGCATAACTTCGCTTATCCAGGCCGATTGCTTATTGGACAAGACTTGCGCGGTAGCCGATAGTACCGTAGGCGCAATTAGCACGGCCTCACGATTTCACCCGAGAACCGGGTCCTCCGGTTTATTTGACTTTTATGGATAAAAAAGACGAACCAAGGGCAAGGGTGTGATAGTTCATGATTCAAGCTGGGTAGTACTGCACACCCGCGTCGCTATAATGGACCTCCTCAAGGTGGAGCAACTGCTATTAGGAAGGAATCGCTCGGGGACTCGAATGCCCCATACAAATTCCCCTCCGTAACGGACCTAGAAGGCATTTTCGGATTCCAACCAACCCCCCCGTCCCCAGAAAACCCAACCCGCTGCACGAAAAGGAAACCTGGCTATAACAGGGAAAGTGTTGGGTTGGGTACTGAGTATGCGCTCTATTCAACTGCTGCTTTCGGGGCCCTGACGACCTTCGGAACCACTTGGTGTCTCTCGCCACCCCACCAGAGTTCCCGTCTGTCGACGGAGGCCTCCCCGCGTATTCCCTATCTGTCTGTTTGAGAATTCCGGTAACACTCTGCGTACCACGGGGGAGCTTTGGAAATCGATCGTGACCGCCCCCCTTTTCGATGCATTGCTGGAGTTGAAGATTTCAGTCTGGTAGAGTGGGTATGGTGAATTCCCCCACGCGCACGTGGGCAGCTAATTTACCACGGTGAGGTGATATAAGCATGGAATTGATTACGAGAAGTGCACGCCACCGACATATCGATAACTATTCACTCAGTGAGGGGCTGCTTTTCCTAGGCCCCTACTCGTGTACAGTAAGCAAGGTAGATAACCGAGACCCTGCACCCGGGCAGTTGCGCCAGGGAAGTGCAGATGCACGAAAATAGGGATTAAAGGGGCATCGTAAAATCTCCTAAGCTAGCACTTCACAATCTCCGCTAGGTGTCTAACCAGCGCACTCAGAGACAAAACCCCTAAAGAAGGATTAGTTTTTTCCTCACGCGGCAAAGCCTGAGAGTGCACAGAGTGTTGAATCGAACTCGAGTACCGTACTCGGGGGTGGACGTTAGTGATGGGAGTGGTAGGGGTTTGAAGTCCCCGTGCTCATTGCTGTCAGAAGCAAAAAATGATTTAATTTGGTACTCGAGTATCATAGGTACTCGAGTATAACGCTAGGAGGGGTAAAAAGCTTTGACATCTCGGACCCCTGTCCTTCCCATCACTAACGTCCACCCCCGAGTATTGGATGGTGTTCGCAATTCACGAATTTTTGACCCTTGTTTCCAGGTTCTTCATTCCTGGAACATGTAACCTGTCAAACTAACCTATCGTCGGCCGATGCCGCAATTCCCGCTGGTAATCTGAGAGTGGGCCGTACGAGAATTCACGGGGCACCCGGCACCAGCAGACTCGAGAAGGAGTACCGTACTCGAGTGCTCGAATACAAGGAAACAGGGGGGGGCATAGTTTGTATCGGCTCTCAGATAAGCACGTTTCTCGCCATGTACTCGAGTACTCGTAGGCACAGTGTGCTCGAGTACCGGAAACAGGGATGCAGTACAGTATATGGCAAAAAATTCAGTGCGTGTCCGAGTGCCCGTGGAAATTCACGGCCCCTGTTTTTATTCCCCGTGCTTCTTCCCTACCGGTAAGACAAGTAGTACTAGTACTACTCGTACAAGTAGGTCCCCTCTAATGTGCACCGAGCACCAGCCAATCAGCGTACTAGAGCTACAGATTCCCAATAGTTGCTAGAGCTGTAGCGCCCCTGTGGGGGTACCCTTCTGCTCTAAAAAACGCTCACCACGGTTATCCCCAACTACCGGCACCAGAGTGAAATTTGGCTGTGGTCTTCCCCCTCAAACTGCCCCATGGCAGAACTATGCCGAGTTGTCTCGTTGTAATCTGACGACGGCTTGTCCCCCGAGTGGGAGGTAATCCACGAAACATTGGCAAAATAACCCCTGCACCCGCCGAAACCATCTTTTTGGAAGGAGTGTTTTTGCTGGTGCTTAAAACCTACCCTCTGATGACACCCAATGTCGTGAAACCAATATCCCAACTTGCAACAACACCAACAAATAGAATCCCCGAAATCCCTTCCCCAAAGTTTTCCTAAGTAGTGATTGGGACAGAGCGATTTCCCTTGAGTCTTCTGGGCGGAAGGTGCGGAGGTTTGTGTGGGAAGGACAGTGGGGATTGTCTTGGGAAAGAGCTTTTGCCGAATAATTAGCCAAGAGACTTCCTAATTAGGGAGAGCCCATCTCCATATTAGGACTAGAGTTCTTGATTTGATGCGAGGCTCAAGGGAGGTTCTGCTCGAGAAGGGTGCGGGCGCCATGCCGAGTATGATACGAAGGGTAAGTCTATCGAACTTCCAGTGGTTAGCTCAAGAGACTTCTCTTGTCGCATCATCCACTCCACCAGAGATCCAAAAAGTGATAAAACAATTAGGGGCCCTTTACCAGGGCTATGAGGAAGATAGGACATCTTCTGCATGCCCAAGGACGTCCACGAAATGCCTGTTTGAGGGGTGGGCGGAGGAGGGATACCGTAAACTCCCGATAAATCCACCATCCGCCATCGGGCCCCTAACCTTCGCAATCCGAGACAAAGCACCCCAAGAAGCAATAGTGTTTTCCAGACGCGTTATAGCTTATTTAAGATGAGCCCACTGGATCTCATTAACTGGTATTCGTAATTCTGTTAACCTGCCCCGCTAAGCCTATAGTTGTTTAGACAGTGAATTCTGTTGAGATCCCCGTGGTGGATTTATCGAGAGTTTTCGGTAACTTGGGAAGCGGCTGATGGAGAGAGGGCTGGGGTTGGCTGTGGCTCGACAGCAGGCCGGGATGCCCCTGTTGATTCTCGGTAAAAAGCAAAATCAAGGTCTAAGTGCCCACTTTCAGGCACAGCACAATAAAAAATCTTGCAATCCGCTATCTCTGTCGGCCCGGGGTGGGTCTAGTTTGATAAGTTATAGTAATATGATTGCGAATACTAGTCAAGTTAATGGGATCCAATATCTCCCACTGGCCGATATTATACCGTGACAGGAAAGTACTAATCCTTCTTTAGATATTTCTTCTCCGAGCCCAGAACTTGGGGGCGTGAGAGGAGAGCGAACTACCGTACTAAGTGCAAGAGTTTTTTCAGGACTCGAGCGGGTTCCGAGAGGGGAACCACTAAAACACGAAGGAGGATAATTGAAACCCCCTTGCTCAAGCCCACCGGAAGCTGGCGATTGATATTTTTAATATAGCTTCCTTCATAGCGGATATCTCGATAAATGTCTGTATGGGTCGAGACGTTCATTTTCCCAAGTTTATGATCTTACCATTCCAAGCTATATTCCTTTTACAATTAAAGCCCCACACCTTTCTACCTACTCAGTGGATTGAGTTCATGGGTCTCACAAAACTAATTGGATAGAATTTAATTCTCGTCACAGTTCCAGCTAAAAGCTCCGCCGGGTCGTATATACACAATCACCAAGGGGGTGTATTGTAAATACTTCCACAATAAGGCAAAAATAGGCTTTGCTATAGTTAAGGCCCAGGATCTGTACTATACAGGACGGTGTTTGGTATATCATACCATGTAATCTAAGTGGTGGGGAAATGGCCAGCACTTATTTCTCTACCCGGAGATGTTCACTTATGCGCCGAGGAAGTCACCCAGTGCCACTTGCGATTTCTTAACTTTTCTGCCCACCAGCATTTTATTAAAGATCACCCTACCCCACTTTCTACACTTTGGCGGGTATCTCGTCGGTTTTCCGAAAAATTAATCCTATCTCTACTGTGCTCCACAGCACAAGATTTCCGTTATCGTATGTATTGCGAAGCTCCCGAATATTGGAGCCCGAGTTTGGTATGGGGGGATGGAGGGGCTCGGGCGCGTAGATAATTCGCCCTACAAATCTTTAATTCCCTGTGTTCGAGTATCGGTAATTTTACTCTCCTTGTTGCCCCCGGCAACACCCGCAGGGGCGGTGAAAAATTTCGGTGTTTCCGTATCTGCACTGCCAGCGAGAGACAGTTCACCAGCGACACGTGGTGGTGGTCAAAAATTTTATTCCCCCCATTACAATCGGACTTCCCATTCCCATTCCTCAATCGGCTATATATTATTCCCTTTCCTATGTTGGGTTTTTTTTTGTTTGTTTGCTCTGTTTTGTTTTCTTTTTTCCACTCCCTCGATTTGCTGGTGAAAGTCTGAATCAGATACAGCACCGAACACCGTGGCCGCGTTCGCAATAACTGACAGCGTTAAATTTTTCATAAATGGTGGCAGCAGCCATCCAAAGCCCTAGAACGCACACACCCTGTCCCACCTGTGACTGTCCAGCAGTGCTTTCTTAACCAACAGGTCACTTCCAAGCATCCACGGGGATCCGCCTTTCAGTCCTTGTCCGCTTGGGATCCACAGGTTGTAAAGGGTCGGGGTTAATTCGAAGGGAGGGTGGGAGAGGGGGGGAGGGAAAGAGAGAGAGAGAGAGGTGGGGAACAAGTAGAGGTGGTGGTATATTTACTTCACTGCAGCGTAGGTACCACTTTTCTCTTCGGGAGCGCTTGGTCTGATGAAGCCGAAAAGGATGATTCTAGCAACCACTGACAAGAACCATCAAACGATAACCCATGTTGCCGCATTGCTGCCGGGAAATCCTCGTTCAAAGAGAGGCTTCCTCGTTTGGATGGGATTGGACCAGTTGAACACAATGCCTCAACCCTTTGGCTCAGTAAGTGGTTCTCCCCCCTTTTTATCCGGATCCCCAATTCTAACTCATTAGTCTCGGTAGACAGAATGTTACCACAAACTCTCTAGTTAACCTCCAACCGCTACAATGATTGATCGCCGACCTATTCAAACATCTGGCTGCTCTCCCGGTGGCTTCCACTAGGGCTGACCGCAACACGGCGAGATAAGATGAGGACGATTGGCGGTAACCGGCTGGCTGGATACCTTCTCCGCGAAGGTATCCAAGCTATTTAAGCCTAGGAGGGCCGACGAAGGACGAGCACACGAGGTCTGGGTAATCTTATTATGGACTAGAATGGGCTTCGACACGCGCACACACCACAAAACACATCCACCCTCATCCTTTCTCCCTAGGCGAATTGTGGGAACAAGGAAAACTGAGTCTCTCGATCCCTGGCGGATTGCTTGGTGTGTAGTAATGTAATCGGGGGGAAACAGGTTTGCAATGAATGAAAGAAGAAAAAAATGAACAAATGAAAAAAAAAAGAACCGAAACAAAAACAAGAGGCAATGGCTTCCCAAGGCGCTTTAAGCGGTTTGCGATTCGAGATGTTTTTTCACTCCTTTCCAACAATTTTCTCGAACGTACAAACTTACGCCCCCGCCGGAGTGACCATTAGGTGGCGGCATGAGTAGCGCGAGTTCCGACTGGGAGCTGCCCGTTTCTTCTCTCTCCCTCGCTCGCTCTCTCTCTCCCCACATATTCTCAGTTGGCGGGCCCAGTTGTGGAAAAAGCGGAGAACGACTCACATTTATACAAAGATTGTCTTCCGGCGAGCTTCCCTCCACGGCAATTGAGCTATAGATCAATCAGGAGGAGTTGGTGGCTAACAATTGGTTTAGAAATCCTAGCCTTGACCTTGCTGTGCAAGCAGAAACGATTTCCGAAGCCTGGAAAAATGTCTTGGAGAAAGGAATGGACCCGGTCTCCTTCTCACATTGATTGGATTGGTGTTATCCTGAACAGACAGCGCAACCAGCCCCCTTGGATTCTCTCGTTATTCAGACGGACGCCGAAAATAGCTTAGCTCCCCGTCGTTTTTTCTGCACTATCCTCCTTCTCTCATTCATTCATGGGCGCGGCGTTTCCCCCGTTCTTGAGCGCGATGGTTTCTTGCAAAGGGGTGAAAGGGGGAAGGAAAGCTATCATATGCACTTGGGAAATTTTCGAGATGGCAGTCGCTTGAAGATGCCCGGACATTTGCTGGCGCCAACATCTTTAGGTCATCCTCTGGTGGCTGCGACTGGTGCCTTTCCTTGTGCGTCACGAGCGATCTAGGTGGTCCACGTTTTTGTCAACCTTGTAGGTGGTCATCGACGGGACTCCATTCATATGCTTTAGGTATCTTAGTGCGCGGTAATTTCCTACCACTGATGATATTCTGGCAGGACTTTTGTGCTGGATGGGAAGGGTGCTTGGGCGGGCTGGGTGCGGGGAAGCTGTGAGTTGGCTTGTGCCGATTGTGGTAAATGTTACACAATGCTAAAGCACCTAGGAGCCCCAACGCTCGGGAATCTCCCGGATCCAGGAACCGAATCCTTCAAACAGGCACCAATACCATTGGAAGCTTGCCCCGCACCAAAAACCGTGCCGCTGGAGCGCTTCATGCAGTATGAGTTACAACTGATACCCCACTTTAAACCATTGGGATTGTCGTGGGGTGTGAAATGTGTGGGGTTTTGTTGATTGGGGATGTGCAGCCGTGGGTTGGTTCTCAGTGGACACTTTGCGGATCGTCAAGATAAGCTTGTGTTGTCGACCTTGTCTGGGGATGCGATGTTACCCGGTACAAATGTGGGGGGGGGGCGGGTGTTTTTCACCAATTGGAGGGAATTTGAAGCAGTAATCCCGCAACACGAGACTTGTAGTGCACGGGTCTTTCCATGCACCATTAAATAACTGGTATTTGGAGTTGGCTTCATTTTACCAAATCCTTCTATTCGACTCACGAAGTAACGCCCTCGGATAGCAGATGTAAGTTTCGTTCTTTCTTTCTCTTCTCTCCCTTTCCCTTCAGTTGTACCCCCACTGCCCCCCACACATCTTAGGCATGTTGCCGAAAATCGTGAGAGTTGATAGGGCTGAAATGACGAAGCCCGTCCAATAGCGATACCACACGTTCGGGCAAAAGAGTATTCACTCTAAATCAGACCTGTGTAAACTGGTTTATTTTGTTCCATCATATGCAGATCCCCAGGTCGGAGATTTAGGTCATGAGCGTTTTTTCTTTCGGTTTTTTTCATTACATTTCACATTTCTCCCTCCACTGCTGATCCCGAGGGGAAGAGAGCGAGATGAAGGAATAAAATTAAAAAAACAAACAAACGGAAAGAAAAAAACAAGTCTTCTTTTTTTCTTTTCTTTTTCTCCAATGTACCGGTATCACGCCTATTGCCAGAATGTTTCTTCCAGTCTTTGTGGGGGCGAATAGAGAGGGAGCGAATACAGGAGATCTGGCCTTGTGAAGCGGTGCCTGGCGTAATGCTCAAGATTCGATAACCAAAATTATCCTCTTTTGTCGTATCGTATGAGGAGGGAAATTTCTCGTGTTATACTCCTGCATTACAGTGCCAACTTTGGGATGAAACACCTTTGGGAGCTGGAGCAAGCATAGGAAGCCAAAAAAAAAAAAGAGAGAGGGTGGTGCCTTGGCATTCTACCTTCTTTCGGGTACCGGGTTGATTTGCTCCTCCAGATCATCTATTATCATCCCGGGAGTGAGTATGGATGGCAGCGACTCGGACGAACGGCTTCGGGTGCGCACTCAATGATCGATCTGCAGCGGCCTTCTGCTTTTACGTCTCTTAATTCACATGACCTGGGAGCGACATTATGGTGATTCCTGGGAATTTCTGCTGGTTGCTGGGCTGGGAATTTGGGCCAAATTTGACCTGAAGTCGGCGTAATGAGCCGTGGGGGTATTGATCTGACAGTTTGATTATTGAGGAGGCAAAATGTATGGACTGGATGGAATTCACTGAGCCTGCAACATCAATGGCCCAGGGTGGTGGTCCGGAGATGTGTCTCACCCTTCTGCCCGCGTGCAGGTCTGATTCATGTGTCGTGATCCTTCGGTATGTTGGGCACTAACAGGGATTTCTAAGGCGCCCTCTGCAGAGTTGCTTAATGATTTGGGAGCTCGGGGCTAACCTGAACTCCACAAGCCAAGACTTCCAAATCTCTTCTACCCCCATCACCTTGTTTTCCATACCTTCGAAGAAGGAGCTGAGTGCGAGCCCGGAGGAGTAGTACAGGGCAGAATCTTGAGAGAGGCGTCACACGAGCGCTGGGTCTAGGTATTTAATGGGCTAATATCTCTCTTCTCTCTCCATCCTAGTTCAAACGAGTTGGCAATCATCTTTCAACTACACCCTTCCTTTCTCCTATTTCTCTTGCCTTCTTTGTTACTTTTTTGATATCTCAATAATACTTATCTTATCGTCCAGCTCAACCAGCCCCAAACTTTTTATTATGACCAATATTACCAAAGCCCGTGGCCAGTCAGCGGCTGCCCGGCGCCCGTCCGCCGCCCAAGCGGTAAATATCGATGCCCTCACCACCAACAGTACAACGTCTGGAGGGCAAGAGCCAATACGAGGTTAGCCGTTCACATTCTTTCCCCAACAATTATTGTCTCCTGGTGTAAATGTCGTGCGGGCTAACAGTTACCGTTGCTGTCCTCAAAAGGGGCACGACCCCCGATAGATCCCGGACTCATAACCCAGTGGTCGCTCGCCGCGGCCAACCCTAAGGTTAGTGTTGGACGGCTTAAGAGGATCACGGAGGGTATGCGCCAGACCACTGCGCTCACTTCGGATAGTCTGCGGAATAATGGCATGGGGAAAGGGCAAGAGGGGCATGAGGGAAATGAGGAAGATAAGGGAGATGAGGGAAATGAGAGAAATGCTCCTTGCCCGGTTACTGGGGGTTACTGCGGCGAAATTGGCTATGGCCCTCATAGGATTCATATCGCCTGTGTACGGTTGGATATCTCGGCCTATTGCGAGTGACTTTACTTCGTCGTATTGGTCGAGAAGATTCTCGGTTGTTTTATTTTCCTTTTATTTTCCCGCATCCTCTTTGTTTTTTCTTTCCGGCTCGCTCTTATGAAGTCATCGGAGGCTGTTTTGTAAAAGTAAACATGCCGGTTATCTCTTGACCTTTATTTCACTGCAAAATGCTCTGCAATTCGAAATCTTGGAACGAGCTTGAGTTTTTGTTCTTGGTTGGATAGGTATGAGGTAAAGTGACCGAAAGATGAGGATCGAGTTTTCACCGACTCCCACTGCTCATGCTAACATCTTTGGGTACTCGGTTATTCCTACGAAGGAAGCTGGAAAGCGATATATTCCTAGAGCTTAGCCGGCCATGTCCAACGACTAGCCTACGATTCAGCCTTAATCCAGGTTCGCGATATCGCCCCCTTTGAACTTCTATATAGCGTGGAATTATTTAGATAAATACTCTTTGGCAGAAGCCGGTGGGACCCGCCAACTATTCTACGATTGATCTGGGGGTCAAACCAGCGAGCAGCCTTGTCACATGATGCGGCTGATATTCCCGGTGTTTAGGGTAGGTATGGTGCTCCAGATTGCCTGTCGTTCTTATTGGCACTTCAATTATGTTTTCCCCCTCATCTTGGATGGGGAAAAAACAAATATCGGTGCTACCTCTGGTACTCACTGGTCTAGGTGGTGGGGTTCCACAATGGACAACGCGGCAATCGTGAGACCTGGTGGCTATGTATGATATTCTCCAGCATACTCCTGTCGACCTATGGTTTGCCTTTTGGTGTCAAATTGGGCGACATAGCAAAACAAAACACAGAATCTCACTCGTTTCTGGGCGCATGCCCTGGATAATTGCTTACCCATGTTAGTGGCGTAAATGAACTTACCATTAAGCACGTGCCTGATTGTACCATCAATTCGTTGTTGGTGTCGGGGTGAGTCTTGACTTGGCACTCTACCCGATCTCAATAGCATTTTTAATAGCATTCAAGTGTCACTTTGCTGCGCTTGGTGTACATGCTATGGCCGCGATACACTCTCCCGACGCTCAGAAGCGGGTGTTGAACTTCAACCCCCAGTGATTAAACATGCTGTGCGCCATAATGCACTGCTCGAGTACTCGAGATGCAGTGAAGTTTTCGAAACGGACTGCTATTGCAAACTAGCAAAATTGTGAGGCTCTGGCTAATTCTTGGCTGTATGCAATAGCAGCCCGTTTCGCAACACCACGACGTTACTAATATGTTCCAAAAGTAGTGTTTTCCCTCCTCCGCACGGACATGGGTGCAGCTTGCGCTTTGGGGATTCCCCCTTTTTAATACTCCCAAAGTAAGGCTGGCGAGATTCTCTCCAGCCGGCGGGCTTGTCAGGCCAAACAGGCCCATCTCGTGTCGTACGGCTCTGTGCCCGAAATACACTCGAGTACGTGGTCCACTTAGTGTTGCTGCGAAGTTTTCTGAGGCTTTGGTTTCGGCTGGGCAAAGCAAACTGTATGCACTACTGGGCGCTAGACCAAAACGCAGAAAGACTAAACGGGGCTTCTGGCAACAGAGGGGAAAAATTACCTTCTCCGGCACCGCATGCCTTGTGGCTTGTGTCTCGTTGATGTTGGTGGCGGAAACCGTTGCCAACAGCCGCCCCTGCTCCTCCGTGCCACCCTCCTGAACATGCTTTGCTGCACAGTAGCTTACTCTCGCAACTGGATTGCAACTGCCGTTTGCACGGTCAATCACTCGGCGGTCTGGGAGATACGACGGTACCCAGTAGGCCTCGAACCATGCCGTCCGACCCGCTCGGTCGGAATTGTCTAACTTCTCGTGCACACACCAGCAACACACCAATGTCAGCAGTACGACGGGCGATGGCCTTCGATCTGTTCCACTTGTACTATGCATTGGTTCCACCGCTGGTGCCCGTTTCCTCCTCCGCCCCATTCTGCGAGCAGATTCAACCTACCATCGGGGCCCCTGCGGAATTCTAACACTTCCGTGGCTGTGACATAACGTCACTAATAGTCCTACTTAGTATCCTAGCATTCGAGATGTCAGCTCCAAGGACCTCCACAATGCTAAAGCCTGTCGACGCTTTGCTCGCGTGTTCCGTTAGTCCGTGGTGAGGCGGAAGAGGAAGTATCGTTTCTCATTGGCTTATTTCAACAAGATCCCCTGCTTGAGAGGGCCTCGATCTGTCATGTGCTCAGATATGATGCATTAGTGTGCCATATCGTCTTGCGTACTGGGTCGTGCAGCAACCGCCCTACATCTGGTGGTATCTCATCCTAGATACTCCAATTCATACATCGCGAGATCCACCTGAAAGAGTGGAAGCTTGGCACGAACTGCCGAGTGAGGGCTTCGTATACGGAATACGCCGCCCACCGTTCCGTGAGCAATAATGAATGAAATTGCGAGAGGGTTTGTTTTGTTCTGCCCTTTGGGAGCTTCCTGCAGGCTACTCGCCGAAACTCGGAGCACTCTGTGTACTTCATTTACTCTCTGCGGCGATTCGTTCGATTCGGGGATCTTGTTAATTGCTTTTTACAGACTTCCCGATGGTAGCCTAGTATTGCGGGAGCACTAGTCCTGCTAGGGAGGAAGACGGCGACTCTGTCGCTCTGGATCGGCCTTTAATCGGGAGGTTACGGAACCCGCGGGTGGAAAGGTTTATTTATAACATCCTATTTCGGCATGTTAAGTTTCGACCGGATACCTGTTTTTTTACTTTGAATTGTGCTTCTAGGATGGCAAATATGGCCTCGCGACCGAGCTCGGGGCAGGGCTTCTTGCAGCGCTGGCTACAGTACTACGCACAGCAGTCATGATGGCTTCGACGTCGGGATGTTGTTAAGGCTTCGGAGAACGGAATTGCCCATCCTTTCATCTGGGCATATGATGACTGATGACTTCCGATGCTAAGCCAGGCCGGCACTAGGGAACGGCTTTGTCTACTCGAGCAGCTCTAGCCATCCGGGCCTATTCGAGGGAGGAGCGCCAAGAAAATTCGGGGGGGGGCGAGGATTGGGTGTTGTTGTTTCGTGACTGGTCATAACGGAAGGCTTGCGGTAGGGTATTGGGGGGGGGGAGGGGGCTTCTTTCCGCGACTACCGAAATTTCTATCCGCTACGGTAATGTGTTCTAGGGGAATTGTAGGAACGGTCAGGTGGAGCCTTGGCCAGGGTGAACATTTTGACGAATACTCTTGGGGCTGGAGATACCGGTATGTGACAAAGCCTGTTTCCTTTTTCCTTTTCTTTACTGACAATAATTATTCTAGCTGTCCTTTCCGCGGCATAAAGTCATTTGGCTAGCACAGAGCGAATTCGACAGGGTAAGCAAAAATTACTTGTTTTTGATCCTTGTTCGATACCAGTGCAGTTGGGTGGGGGCCATAAGCCTCAGCACTAGCCTAAAGCTCGAGTATCATGATGGCCCTGAAGTGCGTTCGTTGGTGAAACAGTACTAAGAAAAAAACTGCCATTGGTCATAAAGAATTCCATCCCGCTCTGGGTATTCTTCTCATGCTTTCCCTGTTGAGCAAATGAAGATGATCGAGCGCAGCCTAAGCACTGTTTCATCTCTGGTAGGAAACCTAACGGCGATGATAGCAGGCTGCTGATAAAGCAAGCCTATTCAAAGACCCCTGACAAAGGCTTTTAAATGGATCCTGAGAACATGTTTGTTGCACCACCGAAAGATATCTTGAATTTTCTGGGAAAAAAAGAAAAGAAAACGATGTCAGGGAGCTCCTTTTAGGGTTTAATTTAAAGCCCTATGTCTGCTTTTTTGGAGTCCTCACCGGGAACACGACTAAACTGGCATGGCGACCAATAGGGGGTGAGCGAGGAGTAATTCCTCATTTGATAAATTCACTTTTTTACCCTATCAGATACATACCGTACGACCTACTGTAACTCGTCGCCCATCCAGTTTTCGCCGTCTCATCGGAGAAGAAGTGGATGTTTTCTGTGGCTGTTCAACTGCACGTGGCTTGTAGGAAGAAGGAAAGAATGGGCAGATTGGATTGGTTGGAAGAAACGGGCACACGAGTTGTGGTTGTTGTCTACGAACGCCACACGGATCTTGCCACAGCTTAGCGAGGAAGATCAACCGATAAGAGTTAACCCAGAATCTTCTTGAAAAAATCCATTATCTGCGGGGAAGGCCAGGATAGGTTTAGCTTGACGAGTTAACAGAATTGCGGAATACCAGTTAATGAGATCGAATGCCCAGTGGGCTGATTTTTTATGCCGTGCCAGGAATAGGCTAATACTCCTCGGGAGCTTTTTTGACTACTCAGATTCAGGAGATCGCAGGGCTGAGGGGGCGGGAGGGGAAGGGTGGATCCCGAGTGATTTTATCATACGGCACTCGGGTGCAATAGCCTTTGCCCCTTTCTGCTCGAGTACATTTTGTGACTGGCGTGGTGGTCGGGGGTAGAGAATGGTACTTGTGGAGTATCAATTCTTCTTCTCCCCCTTTCAGTCCTGAGGGGAGGCTCTAATTGACCAGTTTCTTTTTTGTCTTCCTTTTTTTTCCCTTCTATCCTGCGGGCGATCGGTTTCTGCTGGCTGGTCTTTTGGTATCCGGACACCTTGGCGCCAAGGTTAATGCAAATTAGTGCCAAGGTATGTGGCTACTCTATGAATGGGCGAGTGCAGTATTGTGTTTCCCACGGGGTTTTTGTCCCATCCATTCCCTGTCATCACCGAGCCCCAGTTTCGTCGTCGTCTCCTAAGCGGGGAATCTAACTATCCTTTCACTCTTGCCAGTTGGATACAGACCGAGTGGGAAAAATGTGAATTGGGACGGAGAGCGAGAGAAAGAAGAAAAAGAAAAGAAAAAAGAAAAAAAACGTCATTTTAATGTGCGTACAGTATTCCAACATACCCCTGTTTACCTTAATTTTGCTATTTTGTAGAGAAAAAAACGCTAAGAGTATGAGAAAATGTGGTTGTCAGACTGCTCCTAAGGTTGTAGTCCAGGTATGAGCCTCTTCAGCTCGGGAGGAGTATTTTCGGAAGGGTAACCTGTTGAGAAACCGTGACGCTGTTGCTGGGGATGAAGGGGGTTGCTTCAAGGTGTGTCGGTAATCCGGCCACGGACCAGGATTGCTCCTGAAAGGCGCAGATTCACCTGAATTCTTTTAATCGAGAATGAGGTTCCCTTTAGGTCGTGACCCACAACACCTCAGTGGCTGTGCAACAGTAGAACCTCCAAGATGGGGAGCACCGCCAGTTAGGTTCAGTCAGGTACTGGAGAGTACCCCAACTCAACCAATCACTACAATATCCCTACAAGGTGAATCACCGCAGATACGTGGCGGACCGCCTCTTCAACCAATACCACACCACACCAGGGGATATGTTTTCGTACTAGGGTACCGTAGGAGACAGGGATTTGTTGCAGGTAAACCTAAGTTAACTACCGTCCCATACTCACTAACTTTTCAGCAGGTTATTGTATCTGTACCTACAATGCGCTACTCCCGGATACAAGTAAAAAAACCTAAGTTCGAACCTTAGTCCCAAATCCCCGGCCAACGTACCGCCGGTATCACAAACCCAAAAGTTGGGAAGCGTACCTAATTTCAACAACATCACCCGCACGAGCCCATCAATAACGCTCATCATATCAACCATCATCAGCTCCTCATCTCAGATCATCTCAGAGCTATGCTCCAGGGCCCGCGAAAAACCTAACTTGTCCAAAAAAACCTGGCAAACTCATCCATCCCTTCCTTCCCACATTCCTCAAGGTGTCCCCCACTTGCACCCCCACGACTGACAAACCACCGTCATCGTCATCCAAGCCCCCAACCAAAACCCCACGAAAAAGCTGACAATGGTTAAGAAAGGGTATCATCGGGCAATTGGAGGGGCCCAAGCTCATAGGGTAATAGGAAGCATCGTGGTGCTGGGTTCAAGGAAGTTGAATGGAAAAAAAAGAGAAAGAAAAAAAGAAAGGAGTTCCAACGGTTGTGTGAGGTCACTTATAGCGTTGTTTAGTAAGAAGTGAAGGAACCCCCACTCCCGATGCCGACCACTGGTATGGTACCGGATAGTATCCCGGAAGAGCGCCCCCAATTCCTCCTCACCTCAGCCGAGACAAGTTGTCTGGTGCAGGCTCAGCTCCCGACGGCCGATACCCGACAAGGACTCCCAATCATCTTAACCAAACCAAACCCTAACCCTAACCCACATCTACGAGTGATGCACAGTGTTTCCCACATCCCACACACAACCACTGGGCTATGGGGTTCTAGGCCACGGACGCGAGGCTCCCCACTCTAAGAACCCTTAGGTGGACTGTGCAGTATCGTGAGTTGGCGCGCCTGCAGAGAGAGAGAAATCCCGCACTGTTGTACTTGTATGCAGCTTGGAATAACCAACTACCGTTACCCCCGGTAGAGGAGTTGTTGGGTTTGGAGTGCGCCAGATGCGATACCGATTGGTATAGTCTATGGTGGGGCACAATTACCCCATGGGCATTACGAGAGTTAAAGAGGTTTACGTCGTCCGATGTGATCATGCCGATTTTTATTTTATTTTTTGGATCCTGCTTTGTGGAGGGCGCAGGAAGAGTGGAATGCACGAAGCACTGGTTTCCCCCCTCATGCCTAAAGTCCGAGGATCCCTCGCGATATTCGAGCTGGGAAGTGAAGTGAATTTTGCCCTCGAGCCACAATCGCCTCAGCCACTGGTGTGGTCGCGTGGGAGTGAACCACTTGCTCACTATAACTCGAGCACCTAAGGAGGAATGTGCAGCAGCCCCGCATATGCATACGTACCTTAAAACCTTGAATTACTGGGAGTGTTTCTAGGATGATGAAGTCACCTCCCTCTCCCAACAACGCTTATGGTGTTTTTTCTTTTTGTTTATGTTTATCGGGGGGCTGAATTCTTTTCTTTTTCTTTTCTTCTTCCTTCGATCCAAAGTGGGGAATTCTAGACGTCCTCGCTCGGTTCTTGGTGGTGGGGTTGATACCTGGAAAAGTGTTTGGGAGGGGCTAAATTTAATTGTGGCTGGCAGTGACCCTAAATCGCGTACCGCCGGTGGGGACAACCTGAGGTGCGTTGGAAAACATTGCGAGTAAGATTTCTGACGGTTGACCATCTACCGCATGCTCGGATTCAGCACTTTGATATGAAATGAATACCTGTCAGTCTGCTATTAGCTGGTGAATTGGGGGTAGAATCAATCGCTCAAGATGATAAGGCTTTCGCCCGGGTAGGTTTCCGGATCCGGAAATTTAAAGCGCGTGGGGGGTCGAGCGGAGTGGAGAGTGGGGGAAAGTTCGATCGTGAGCTTGGTGAAAGCAAGGCTCCTGCTTTGAACGTGACCTTTGTATGATGCTGGCTTCCTGGATGTGTTTCTGTATGCCCCCCAATCCTATCATTGACGTAATCGGGTGAGTTTTTTGGGGGTTGAGTGGGTTGGATGGGTTGGATGGGTTGGATTCTTCTCCTCGTTGGTTGGATAGTTGTATGTATCATGGTATCATATGTTGATTGAACCTTTTCAGCAGCTGAGTCACGGTTTGGAAAAGGTGATTTCCAAGTATGTGAAGTTATATCTCGGTAACTACTTCCTTAACTATACTTTATGGTACCGGTAGTAAGTGTCATTGCTTTCTATGATACCTTATAACCCTAGGTTATATAACAGCCTAATTTGCACTTCCTGGTGAAAACTATTATGCGTGCTGTCCTTAGTAAGCAGAATTTGACAACTGAAATAATACAAAGGTACTGCGGATTTAACACCCTTTTTCGCACTCAATGATGTGCTTGGCAAGAATACAGTCTCTCATGAGCGAGTGATGGACATGAGCGAGTGATGAACAGGGGTAATTATTTGGCAAGCAAGTATCATAGTCAAATTCGTTGTTGGAGGGCTCGTAGGGTAACAAAAAAACAATACCTGCTATCATACTAATCCCTATTAGTCAGAGGCCGATATTCGTCAAGACCTCATGAGAGTGCACCCTTTTTACAATTTCAATGCTGCATTGACAAGCACCTCTATTGTTTTCAAAAGCCCTCTACACTATTCTTTTTTACTCTGTCTATCTGTTGGAGGTTTTTTTCTCACATTTGTTTACAGCAGGCCCAAGCTGCGCTATTATCAAACTAATTTGTATCATACCTGAAGATTTAGTGCAACGTTTTGGATCGCAAGAACCGGGCTTCCCAAGGTATCTGAGATGAGGGGTCCTTCTCTCTTTCTCAAGTTTAATTTTATTCATTTCATATGCGTTTTGGGTATTACGTTCGCCGGGGGATTTTCGGCGCTTTGAGGGGGGTTTCGGCAGAAACGAAAAACGTCACCCCTTTGTTTTGAGTAAAATCCTTAGGGAGTAACTATGAATATCTTCGGGATCCGGTGATGGGATTGATAGATATCTTGGTGCTCGGACATACACCACCCGGGTACCCAGTCTCTCGGCATGCTTGCCTAAGCGACCCGACACAGCTTAATATCTCAGGTGGTCGGAGTTTCCCATCTTGGCCGAAGTGGGAGAGAATACTTGTAGAATAAAACGAGGCATTGCTTAAAGGGAAACTTCGACGTCGTAGGGCGCGCCTCTCCCATTCAAGTCAATACCGTACCATGTATCTGACCCGAATAAACAATGATTGTTCTGACTCCTTTTTTTTTTAATTACCACTATACCCTTTTCGTAGGGTATTTCTTCCTTCCTTGGGGTGAAAAAAAAGGGGGTTTATTGCGCTCTTGGGCTTCGCAGTGGATGGAGGAATGGTTTGTATTTTTCCCGGGGGAGGTGGTAAGTTACCCGGAGTTGGTACACAATTAAGATTTGAAGAGCGGGATCCTTGTTTGACTTGTAGGCTATATTGCAGATTGTTCTTGAAGGGGAGGGAGAAGGGGGTTCGCAGGGAGTATAAGGTGGGGGGGTGAAGAAACTATTCTCTCATTTTGAGAAGAAAAAATTGATACTAACTTATGTCCCTATTGGGGGGGGGTCCCTCGAGTGCTCCAATATGACTGATATGGATAATACATCGACCACAACTTCCAATGGGAAGTTGGAGGATAGCAGAGCATCTTCGGATATAGATTTTTAGGTTAGACCATGGTGATCGAGTAATTAAACATACTTCGTCCTCTTGACAATGCGCATCACCACATTTATTGCTGGGTTGGATGCTACTTCTCTCTATAGCTTTACCTGTATGCCCCCTCCTCCTCTTTCACATTCGTGACACAAATACGATCCTAACACCCTCCGTCAGATAATATCCTAAAAGCTCAAGGGCACGGCAATAGAAGCCTCCTGGTCCGCCACCTCCTTCTTTAGTCTCAACTGTCTTCCAACCAGACTCTGCCCCCCTCCCCCCCTCCGACACTTCCGGCTACCGAAGCTCAATCATAGTTGCGCTCTCAGCTTAATATTACCGGGTATTCTGTTGCTAAACCTAAAGAGGGAAGTAGCGCGGAGTAAAAAACCTGAACATTTTTCGTCCTGGTACGAGAAGATTATCGTAAATATTACGCTTTGGGAATTCTGATGGTAGAATGCCCCGAAAGCAGCTGATTAAGGGTAGGGGCATCTACTACTTCTAGTCGCCCCCGTGGTGGAAAACTTTTTCCTGAATAACCTTACCCGGTAAGAAGGATCTCCTGTGATATTAAAAATACCTAGGACAGCGTGAGGGGAAGCTTTATATATATATATATATTGTCCATTCCCCGTATAGTGTTTGGTATTATTTATTACAAAGTATTTGATCGCTACACCTGCTATACCGTGCGCCCTAGCAACATCGAAGAACTATTGGCGCCTTCATAGTTTCTCACTTGGAGGGGAAAGATGGCTGGTCTGGGGGAGAGGCTATAGCTCTTGTAAATAGGAAATTATAGTCTACGATTTGCATAAGTGAGCGTTTTTGCACTCTTTAAAGAACTCTTGTTATTCCCTGTCTCGGGAAAGGCTCTGATCCCCCAGTCTGGAGATAGAAAGTTCATGAGAAGGATCGGCGCAGACATTGTAATACCTGCCTGAGTCCTCTGGAGCCCAGACGTGTTAGACTAAACATATCGAAGGCTGACAGGGCGATTCCCTCTGGTGATCTGGTAATGGGTTTCAGGGGCTCTTACGATATCATTGCCCAAACTGACGCCGCGGGCGGCGGCCCAGGCCAAAAATGTTGGGGGGGGGTTGTTTCCCGGGGGGCTGTTGGCGTTCGCTACTTGGGTTGCTAGGTGCGCTTCCCTTTTTCATAGGGCTATGATTATACGCGTAAATGAAAATGCTTTACTACAAGTTTATAGTAATTCAGGATAATTTGCAGGAAGCTGGGTGAGTGAGTGAGTGCCCGTGCTTGGACTTCCCATCGGTATCGTGGGACGCCTCCTCTGTCGCACCGTTACTATATTTCTGGGTGGTGATACCTCTGTGATGTATTGCTTATCTAGGTGTTATAGTATACCGATCTTGCAAATCCTCGCTCACATAACCGCCCACGCTAAAAGCTGGTAAGATGCGAGGAATTGCACTTCTGCACGTCATAGTTTTTCACTCGCTGGATGGGCAAATCCTCCATAATAATAATATTATGATAAAAAGAAAAAAAGGGGGGGGGGGGGATTGAAAAAAACTCTCCGTGCCGATTGCAATACTCCGAACCTATCCCGAGATATCACGTACCTCAATAGATGGCGGCTGCAAACGTGAGCTAAAAGCAATGGTCTAACAGAAATGTAAAGGGCATGGGATATCAATCGTCGATGTTGCTATCCCCTGCAGTGTTGATAGTTCCGAATTTCCCTACATCGTGCTAAAGAGGCACTAGTGAAATTAGCGTATTTCTTTGGTTGGTGTAGAGCTACCACATGACTCCGGGTGGCTTAGTAAATATCAACGGGCCCATTACCTCACAGTTATGGCTAACATCACTCTCATTAGGCTTAGTGTTCTTGATGGAAAAAGATCTGCATCATAACTCGACCTATAAAATTCTTTTGGTATCACCGGATTGGGAGGCTAGTTTTTTTAGTTTGTATTTTAGCGTGATGTGAGGAAATTCGACACTATCAACACTTCAGGGGATAGTTTCCCAAAAGTACGGCACAGAACAAAAAAAACCCCAGCCGATAGTGGTTCTATGGGAATACTGGAAGGAATACCCGCTCCCACCTGCTTCCCCACCACGATCTCGGCCAGTAACCCCCCGACATCTAGGGCCAATACCCCCTCGTTTGATTTTCGATTGCTCTCTTTCGAAGATTGACTTCGGGCGTCTATATACGAGATACCCTCCATCCGGTGGGCCCTGGAAGCACTATCGGAGAAGACTGAAGGAATTATTACCACCGAGGGGTGAAATTTGAACTTCATTCTTTATAATTATAGGCAATGGAAATCTGCTTATTCCTTAACTAGTCACTGTGATACAAAACAGAGGAAGATATTAATGATAAGGCATTATCCCATAGTCCGTCGGGTGCTGCGCCCAAGAAATCTCGTTAAGAAAATGACGAAATCTGAGATTTACTTTTCCTTAATTGGGAATGGAATAATGGCATTTGGAGAGTGTCCTTCCTTAACTGGAAATATGTTCCTTGGCGTTTCAAACTAAGACATATTCCACGATTTCTTGGGCGCACCGACGGACTAAGGGATAGAGAGTACCAGGGTCACGTGCAAACCCGAGTCACGTGCTCTCCTCCTCTAGATGAACCGCCAACCAATATCCGGGATGAAAACACAACTTGAAAAAATAGCCAACCAAGAGTCAATGCAAAAAGGGAATTTATTTATTTTCTATCATAGAGTCTGTATCACACTGAGAAGCGAATGTACCATTAAAGTAATAAAAAAAAAGTCACATTGGCTTTCAGAAGGAAAGAAATGCGAACAAAACCTAACTTACCGTAACAAAAAAAACGATATTATGGTCCAAGTTATGGGGAAAATAATAACCAAGAATAAATAACTACGATATTATGGCAAAAACAATCTGAACCTTCACTTTCCGAGAGATCTCACTCTCACGCCATAATCAGATGATCAGACATGATTCACAAAAATATAACACGGCCGATCAGATAATCTTATCATAATATCATACCCGCCCACTTGTATGATCGCTACGGGGGCCTCCCATGATGCATAAAACGCGCTCCGAAATATTTTGGGAGAGTTTTTTCTTCTTACTTCTACCGCCATGCTAATTATTATATCATATCTACCCATATTACTTACTATTGCTCTCCTCAACTCCCAACCTAACCACCACAAACGCCAGCCAATAGCGAGTACGATAGAACCACAACCCCCTGCATCCGTATTGAGCTGCAATAGGATGCCGCGCCCTATGTCGTGCAGAGGGTTCGGTCCACCCAGATATCACTCGATGCGCGCATTTTTTAAAACGGCATATGGAGTACTATGTATGAGTACAGCACAGTATTGCCCATCATGGATGACATGCAGTGCCAATGGCTGGTGGTCAATATCTCCGTCCTCCAGACTGGCCGGGGCCCTCTATATGCTCGACCCCTCTTACAAGTGCCGGGAGAGATGCTTTCGCCTAAAACAGGGATCACCTCGCGGGCTAACCTAAATTAGCTGCTCATTAGCTCTCTTGACGGTAATATACGAGTACAAGGGTAGACGCCTATTAACCGGAACAGATAGGGACTAGGCATACTTTTGGCTGGTTATCCCTGAATAACTGCTCTATAACTTCTTACAGGACACTGAACCTGCGCAAATCCGAATTCTCTGGCTAGTAGCCGGTAATCGCTAGTTCGTTCTCAAAAAACCATGTAAAAACACCCAACCGATTCATCCATGTAACCAAGAAATCACAATCTCTCACTCGCTAAATCCTAGTAGCCAGTCGCTCCAATTACAAATCATTCATTCCCGCCTAGATAATTCAAGATAAGCTACGCATGAACCCTCTGCGTACCATCCCACCAGGCTCCGAGAATTACCCTTACAGAAGCACAACTTCGGTCCCAATCCAACATGCAGCGAGCGGACAACAAGAAAAACAAGCAAATGGTGATGGAAAAAGAGACGAAAAAATAAAAAATGACAACCCGAACAACACCCCGATCCCCTGACATACCGTATTTTGCCAAGCCATACCATGAATGGAAGAAACCCGTCCACGACACCGATTATAAGAATACCCAGTAACCAAGAGCGAAAGCGAATTGAGTTGAAGAAAGAAATAATGGAAGAAAATGGAAAAATTAGGTGGCGGCCAGGGCGTTAGCCTCCCCATAGCCGGCGTAATTGCGCTTAATTGCATCCTGAATGTACTTGTGGGCCGTCATCGCTGGGTATTTCCCCAACGGGCCCCTGATCTCTACGTCCTTGTTCGCCTGATTGAAGTACCTACACTGCAATGTCAATCACTGTCCCGGTGAATACGGAGAGGGGGACTAACGCAATACTATATCGCGACGATTGTCGTTCACCCACGCTAGGACACCTAACCCTGTGAAACAGGCTCTTGAACCTGTCATCGCTCCAAGCCATCAACATGTCTCCAATGTTACACACGACCTCACCGGTCCTAGCTTTAACCGGGGTCCAGTGATCTCCCATTCCAAAGCTTGTGTGGGCCTCCCTCCCGGGACAAATCTCGAGCCCATCCTCGCCAGTCTTTTGGAACAGCATTGTAAGACAATCGTAATCCGTGTGGGGCCCCGCACGCCAATAGCTCGGCGGGAATTGAGTTCCAGTGATATCGTGGTAATGGAGGAGCCGCATGGTTGACTGAGCATCGGGGCGATTGACATCGTGAGCTTTGAGGAAGAAGTCTTCCGGGAACCCTAGGGCGAGAGCAAAAACGCTGAGTATGTTCATAGAAAGTGAGTGGGTTTTGGCCATGAACGAAGACACCGTTTTGTTGAACTCCGGGATCGATGGTTCTTGTGGCCACGTCTGGTCCCCTCGGCGGTGGTATTGTAATTGAAGGGATTCCTTCTGATCGGGCAATCCGGTGGACGGGCGTATCTGGGAACAAGTTTCCCAACCGGTGTTCTCGGCCTTGATGAACGGTGTTTCGGCCTTTTTTGTTGTCGGGAGATTAAAGAATCGCTCACTGTTCCCACACAATTAGAAAGGGGTCTTTTGTCTTGGGGACTGGCGGGCGCGGCTCACGACAGCGCAAACATCTCCTCTATCTCTGCAACCGAGGGAGATTCCTGATTCTCGATTATGAAGAACCCATTGTTCTCCGCCGCGACCAAGATTTGCCTCGCAATCTCAACTTTACGCTCTGCAAAGTTGGCCACCGAGATCCTAGGAACTTTCCGTTCCTTTGCAGCTTCAGAATTGATCGTCATGGTGTGCGAGGTGGCTGTAGGTTGGAAGGAGGTTGCTGCTGCGGCTCTAATGTGAGAGGATAGTCAGTAACCGAGGATGTTTCCCAACACGATAGCAAACACAGGTCATGCAATTGCGCAGACAACGATAAAAATAATGATTTAAGAAATCCCATGGGGGGGACAGTTGGCTAGATGACTTAAATCTCGTTCCACCGGTTCATTAAAACACGTGATCATCCAGCTGTGTGCTCCTGCAACTATTCGAGCAGGCTTGGATGACCGGAGTGCTTCCGGGCAACAATTGATTGGATAGGGGGTAGATGCATGGTGGGGCGAATGGGAGGACGGTTGCGGAGAAGAGGAGAAAATGCATAAAAAGGGGGTGATGCGGTTGGAAGAAGAAACGTCGCTCCTCAGCTCTTGCAAGCTGAAGAAGGAGAAGGATGGAGAGGAGGAATATTATCGGGACCCATTCCACTGGGAGCCGCGCACGAGACAGGGATACCGATAACGCCGATGGGTATATCCCGGGGGTCCACATTTTGGGACGCCGACCACCACCACCACTGCCACTACATCCCCCCCCCCCGCTCTTCCAACAATATTGATGACCAAGGCCCAGCAGATACCACGCCCAACACAACGACCACTCTTATACAGTGTCCCCCCATTCGTAAAGCGATAATTGGCCCCTTCCCTCGTTTTCGACACGTCCACATCCACATACCGGTACATACAGTCTTTGTAAGGCAAGCGTGAACTGGACGCGGGCATCTTCCCGTATCCAAGAAGAAACGCAAATGACATGCAACATGAAAATGAAAAAGCCTGAACTTACCGGTAATCAATTCTCAGGCGTGTGGGATAAACCACAGGATGGGGGCTCTTTGATTCTTTATGCGACGAGTAGGGGGCGATGACCGGCCACAGATTGGAGTAGTGGTAGTGGAAGAGGGTGGTGATATAACGATAACTCGGTTTAAGAGTAACACCCAGCCGATAGGATCAGCTTCGCACAGCTGTTTTCACTGATCACTGACTCGATCACCGGCAATTTTTGCGCTTTGAATCCCTGGCAATAATGGATTATCTATCTTTTTTGGCAGGCTTCGACTCTTCGGTAAGAGAATCGGCCAGCCTACGAACAGGTGGCTGTTTAGGAGGGGGTTGATTACTGCAGACAAGTGTAAAAGTGCTGAGTATTTGAGTATGTATGCAGCTAGGGCTTGCTGATGAGATTATTGAGGTAGTAGAAGCGAGAGAGAGTAAATTTACAATACCGGCGGGGATATATGTATATCACTTTGCCTAGAAATCGGGAAGCACCTTTCCCTCCCTCACATCTTCCCTCCCCCCCCTCCACCTTTTCCCTTCCACACATGGGCACACCCAAAAACCCCTGTATCACACGCTCACTAGGGGAAAGGCAGTACCCGAGGCCAAACGTAGCGGGATGAGAGGTGTTATTCCTACATACGGCACAGACAAAAAGCGTCGACAATCACAGTCGCATTTTTCCCACAACCATCTCCACCTAAGGATGCATAATGATGCAGGTTACAGAGGGGCCCTCGATAATCCACCAGCTGTGTTGGCTTAAGCGCTCCATCCCCCGAGAAACAGAAACTGCTGAACCTCGCCATCATGGGCAGGCAACCGACTTGGTGAGACCCTTCCTAACAACTCCACACCACTCGCAGCGAATAATAATAATAACAATAATAATAAAGAGGCCGCCCTCCCGCGCTCGGAGGAAGCCGCATCCCAGCCCGTCGACCCGGAAACGACCAGGCAGGCCCTAGGCGAGTTTTTCTCAGATTGTTTGAGAACCCACTCGTTCGGCCTTCCCCGTGGTCCCCGACGTCCGGGCTTACTATTACAAGTAACTATAATACGGTACACTTTTCCTGGACTGTTGCCAGAGTTGCGGTTTCTTCAAACAGCATGACTTGCATAGGCTTGAGCAGTGTGACATTCCCCACTGGATGCTTAGTTTTTGTTTTTTACCCGCTTTCTCAAGAGGAATCCAAAGGGTCGCCGGTGCCGCCCGGTACCGGTGGTTGGTATCATTGGCAATCGGGTTGAAAGCTCGAGTAACCTATTTCACAGCAGAGCGAGCGCCCGTCCTAGCTAGTCATATGCGGGTTTGAGCAATACAATAAGTTGAACTTCAGTCAAAACTGCAATAGTAGCTAGTATTCGGGTTTGTGGCTCACTCTGCCGTGTTAATCCAATATATTTATCCTACATGTGCCTACTGTGGAATACATTAATTGACTTAGGCCCGCCGGTGAGGTGGATCACACTGCCAATCGCAGTAAGCTTAATTGTGATTGCAGTCAGTCAAGCCATGTTACATGCAACTCTGGATCAGAGACAGGATCGGGCAGGCGTATTCACATGGCCACGTTGCCGAGAATAATGACGGCTCATAAGTTATGTGCGAGTAAACAATTGGCACAATGGCAGCCTGCTCCTCCCCCCTGCTTGCGCTGTACCTCCTCTCCATGGAAGTACTAGTATAGTTCCACGGGCATAACCGATCCCCCAAATTCCCTTGCAATTCGAGTCGTCCTCTGGAAGAAAAAAATACCCTCATATCGGGCAAATGCGGTCAAAATCCCCTCCCCGATTCCATCATGATGGGGCGGCGCATGAGGTCCCTGCGTATGTAGCACAGAAAGCACCCCCCGTGGCACAGTTCCTTGCTTTTGGTCTTTAAAATGGCAGGGGTTCCACAGGCTTCACTGCACAACATACATTCTGATAGGCAGAATATCGCTGCCTTATCACTCGTACTCGTGTGCTCGAGTACCGTACATTACCACACAGGATTACCGCACCTTCAGGCAACTAGGTGTCCGGTCGTCGAACTCTGAAATTAGTTTCACGGAGCGATCGTGGACCACCGCGTTCATCATTCTCTGACCCCGCGCACAATTCATCGTCCCCATACCCCAAAACGCTGCCAACCTCTGGTTTGTGCTTCTAGCCCACTTGCGAGGAACATTTGTATATGCGAACGCTATTTATCCATTGGGCGGGGTGAAACGGTAAAATTCGTTACTAGGCGCGCCAAAGATTTAGCAGTTACCAAGCAGCGGCTACTAGAAAGCAAAATTCGTCTCTTTCAGACAACAGACCAAGCACCTCCAGCACCGTTGAATTCTCAACGAATCACAAAATCCAATTCCTTTTACGTTTGGCTTGGCCTCCTTGATAACAAGTCTCCCTGTTTCACACCAACCCAAGAGATGGTGCTTTCAACCCAAGAGCACCGGGCCCCTAGTTGCTAGCCGTTAACTTGCGCTGACGGAGTGGTACCGTACCCGTGATACCGCACCATACCCGACCTCGTTCAACCAAATTGAGCTCACTGGCACTGTACCCAGCAACTTGGAAGCCGTTGTACCCAGACGGCCGTCGCAGGAAGGTTGCTCGGATTCGCCCCCAATCCCGGACGTTTGTTTTTGAACACCATCAACGGCGACGCCGCATCCAACTCAGAGGGTTCTTCCTTCCAAACAGGGGGCAGGGGGTTAGGACAGGGACCTGCAGGGCAACCAAATTCCTTGGCATGAAGTTTTCCTACCTGGATTCACATTCCATCAAACTCAGTCTTGGTGTCCTTGAAAATTAGAGTGCTTTGGGGGTATTGGCCGAGCCTGGTGCGGTGCCACAGAACCATAACTCCCATATAATCCTAAAAGAGAACCCTTCGTATCATAGTTTTTGGAGCCTCTAATACCGTAAAAATTCTTCAAATTCACTATCTCAGTAACCTCCGAATTTGGAGATAGAAAGCTCCTGAGAAGGAATAGCGTTTTCGTGACACGTTATAAGACTAGCCTACTGGACGTTTCAGATCCTATTAACCGGTATTTGCAATTCTGTTAACCTGTCAGACTAAACTTATCGTGATCTAACGCGCTAGTTACGGCTGATCTGATAACGGACTTCGGGAGTTTTTACGGAGGCTTCAAATCGCTGCCCCTTTACTCTTGAGGTAGTGCAGCAAGTCCATATGAAAATATTGGTTTTTAGTGGTCACTGACCTTGCGGCGCTAGCCCAATACATCTCGGAAAGATCCTGGCGCCTAAGTGATATCCGGTTAGACTTTCTAGATTTGCTGTGTTGAACGACTTTAAGGTGCGGTTATCATTGCTGATCTATTATTGCATCAGTATGTTAAATTTGCCATTCCCGGTGGCTCTTAGAATTGGCCGGGCGGGCATTGGAATCCTGCTAAAGTCGCCCCCTATCCTGGACGACCAAAACCTAGGTCAGGCTTTGGTATGGGGAAATCAGAAACCCACAGAGGCCCACAGGGGACAGCTAGATATCCGGTTTATCAAGAGCTGGGATAGCAGGGTGTGACTGTATATCGCCCCGCTCTTCCTTAATAAATAGCTACATTGTTAGCTAGGGATTTGTTGGCCTTGCTACGGCACCAGGCGTCATTAAGGGGCCCATTTTCAACACTAAGAACCTTTCGCAAAGTCAATCAATCTCCGGACTTAGGGTTCAGCCGAAGAAATGGGGTCGCGGTGGGATTTCTTGACCCTGTAGCTGACGGCCCGCTGCGATCGATTAGCAAATCACAATCACGCTGAACAGTTTGCTCCACAGAGTGAGCAGACTGGTGGCCAACCATTTGGCCTCGTGCCGGCCCTTGGAAATTCCCCGGCTTTCCAAAGGGTAACTCACTGCCCCCACTTGCAATACGGATGTGCTGAAGTAGATTATTTGTGTTCTCGGTGCGTCGCTTGTACAGTACTCGAGTGGAGAAATGGCGATGCATCGATATATTGGTCTTTGATGGAAGTGCGTGGGATCATTCGGATTGGACCGGAGATGTCCAGCAACCTACCGGTAAGCAATACGACCGACACTAGCGTTGAGCAATAGCACTAGGCTACGATGAGGGACCAAAATCCGATAGACCGGGGGTTCAATATTGTGATAAATATCCAGCGCACTAAGGCAGAGTGACGGTCGGGACCCCCTTTTCTCATAACTGAGTTTTGAGACACAAGATTAACTTCTGGTAAAGGTATAGGTACGTCGGCTGTTCCGACCAAGAAACAGTAAGGATGATGTGTCGGCGAGGAAGTTCCCCAGGCGAGAGCTTGAACTTAGCGGACGGAGCTAGATTATCAGATGAGGTAAGTTAGCAGTATTTCCGCTGGTAACTCAGGTTAAAGAAATTGCCATAATACCAGATATCATAAAATTGGTGGACTCCGCTCCCCAAAGCAGGTGAATCCCTCCCCACATTGGAACTTTTACCACTGCCTAGTAATGGCTATTCACCCACACCTCCTTTGAATGTGACTGTGTACCTAATGCCGAGGTCCCGTCTCCCCGAATGCTTACTAGTGCGCTGTAGGGCGTCGAGAAACCGATAAGCACCGGAGTAAGCCTATCCGTGATGAGTCTTGACTGGTACCTAATTCCCGGAAGAAGTGGTTTTTTCGCCGTTGTTAGAAGGCCATACGGATGTGAAGGCTGGATAGATGTTCCTGGAGATATCACAATTGCACACGGATGTGCCTTAGTGCTGAGTAGACTATATTATGATACAGTGAACCCTTGGGAGCTTAGCTGGTGGAGTCCCCCACCACTAATACCCATTCTAAACGTGAGCAAGTAATCCTTGAAGCTATGCGAGGAGGGGCGTGTTTGAGGCCGTTGGCGAGTGATATCATGTGAAGCTGGTGTCTTGCACCGGAGACTGAAGCGCCCCGTTTTTGGCCTGTGGGCTTGTGTCACAGCTGGCGCGAGCTTTCTTTTTCCCCTCTTTTTTTCTTTTTTCTCGTGCCATCCATGGACTAAATCAAGTGGTGTCGGCGGTGGTCGAAGCTCCTAGCCCGAGCTCTGTTATTATGGTATGGTAATGAATAATGAATTGTGCATCCTGCACAATCGCCCCACCCCCATGAGTCCTCTGTATGGGCTTTGCACTAGTGCTAGTGCTGTGAAGAGCAAGAGGTGAGACAATTGACACCGCGGTGAAATATTCCAGTAGAAGCTGTTTTCGTGGCCTTTTTTTTTAAGGCTAATAAGCATCTATTTAGAATTGCGGTGGCTGTGTAGTGCTATGTAGGAGATAGGAAAACAAAAGCAAAAAAGGGGGAATAGGGAAAACTCTCCCGGTATTTTCTTAGCCAGCACTTGCGTAACTCTAACAAATCTGCTTCCAGCCACCAGTTTTCACCCCGCTTGTGGGTTATGGTGGTGTGGGAGATATGGTAGAACCCCACCGGGTGCGTTGTAGCCCGTGATCCATACTCGAGCACACCGGCACAGCTTCGGTACCCTACCCAAACAGCGAGGAGAGTGTTTGGCTGCTAGCGCGTATCATACCATCGAAGGGTAGTGTCGAAACCCCGGCTGCAGCCCTCGACTAGCTAGACTTTCACGCTCTCCTTTCTGGTCACTTTTATTTTATTTTTCTTCTCAGCGAAAGATAAAGGGTATAGTTAGGAAAAAAGAATATTGTAGAAAAAAAGATAAGAGGGAAATATCCTTGGGTGTCTACTCGTTGCACAGCCGCAAAATGAAATATATATATATCCGTATCAATACCTGTCCATAATGGCATCATACTTCTCCTAGACAAATGGCTAAGAGCCAACAGGATATTATAGCCTTGAGTGAAGTTAGTCTGCCTGGCTAAAGGCACTGTGGTTCGACGGAGATACAATTCGACACCTAAATGTTCCCATACTCGTCCCAGACAAGAAGTACCCAGACACAGAGGGGGATAAACGCCATATTGAGGAAGGGCGAAATATCCCTGTTCCCCCCCCCCCCAGACATCAGGGTGTTTCTTGTCTGGGACGAGTAGCCCGGGGCGGATCCCTAGTTTCGCGAGCAGAAGTGCCGAGCATTCATAACTTTAGGTAGATTACGGATTTGGTAATCCGTTTCTGATTCTTTCCTTGGGAAGGAGTTAGCACTTACTAGGACTGATTGCCCTGAATTCTAAGGACACAGTCCCTGACTCCGTCCCACACCTCAACAGAAGCCTATCTTCTGAGAGGGTTTCGTGATGTGAAAATACACCACGAATAGTCGTTACAGGTTCTACCCCGACGCTCCTAAATACCACCCTGAAGCAGTCAAAACCCGGGACTCAATGACCCAACGACCCCACTTCACGTCCGGGTCGGTAGGCTTCCTCCGAGCCACGCCCATCCGACTGCTACTTCTGCATCTCCTGGCTCATCGGCGGCTAGTTCGGTTGAAGCTAGTGAGAGCTCGGATTAAATTATCCTTTGGTGTTGTGACGCCTTCGCTAAGCGGGCTTAGGAGACTACACAGTGTGGCTCGCTTGCCATGTCAAGTTTGAGCGGGGAGCTCAGGTAGCTATGAGTGGCCCTGAGAAGATTGTGTGTGAGGGTTTGTCAATCAGGACAATCAATGATCCCAAGGGCCCGTCCGAAGGTCAGAAGCTCCGATTAATGAATGGAGTTAGTGGTGGGAAGGCTTGGTGGTGGTGGCGGTGGTAGCGGTAGAAATTAGGGTCTAGGGGTTAGGTTATGAGAGAGGTATCAGGCTGCGGAGGTAAGTTAGCAGTTGTTTGTGTCGGTCGAAGTGCGTGTATTATACCAGCACTGCGGATCCAACGGGATCATTGTTTGCTATAACGACGGGGGTGCTACGGATAATAGGATAGGACCAACGCTGGTTTAAGCACAAGAACAATGTTTTTCCCGCTTGAGATTTACTTCTAACTATATCAGGACACAAGCTGGAGGAGAGAACCTGGACTGGAAGGCTGTAAGGAACCAAGATGGCTGTTGAATTGCTTGGCCGTGTGAGCTCCCGGCTGGGGGTGTGGTGCTCGAATACAAAGTTTACGTTTATCCAGCCTGCCGAGTGACTGTTGGTGATGGCAACTTGATAAACAGCACATAAAGCCCCGGAGAGAAAAGAGCTTTTGCAGTGCTTCCAAGTAGGACGCGGCTAGCGATAGGAAGGGCTCAAGAGTATTTAGTTAGAACCTTGAAGTGAGTCAAGTACCTAGTACTTCTCACGGGAATTGTGAGCGGGGTTTAGATGTGAGTTCCCGCGGGCAAGTGGTGGATTGATATATCCGGGGAGCGGAAAGATTACTTACTTTTTGGATTTTCAGACAGAAATATCCTTGCGATATTAGAGTTCCTCAGATGTATTTCTTCTCGACTAATTTACAGACTGCGCTGCCGATGGCTATAACACAACCAGCGATCCTCCTATTCCATTCCTGCGAGCCATTGCCATAAGGTTCGCGATATTTCGCCCTATTTCGATAAATATTATCTTTATGAGAGCCAAAACAGTCAATTGTGTTGATGAATCTTAAAAGCCTTATTCTGCCGTGGGCCCGATGACGTCATCCGTGGGATTTCCCATCCCTACTCGCCCCGCTTTTGGCTTTCCCGCCATCACCTTTCTGCTGCCCCGGAAAATTTCCCCACAGTTTGCTGCTTGTGTGAAGGCATAAGCAATATCCTTCTCCGCCGTCATCCATAAAGCAAATTTCTTTCTCGTTTCCATTAAACACACAGAACCCCGATACCAGACAGACAGGTGCCATGTCTTCGACCGTAAGGACTCGGCAGTTCTTTTCTTTTCATGCGACGAGCGGATATGCTAATAACTGGATAGGAGACCAATCTGAACCTCCCACCGGTAACCGATATCCTCTTTAAGCAAAAAAAGGCCAAGAGACTGAACTTTGAAGACCTCGGACGACTCCTGGGGCGCGATGAGGTTGCTGTTGCTGCGATCTTTTACGGGCAAGCCCATGCCTCCCCCGCTGACATCAGGAAACTCGCCGAAGTGTTGGAATTGAACGAGGTGGTGGTTGCAAATGATTTGGGAGGGTTTCCTGATCGGGGGAGGACACTCGACATGCCTCGTATGCACAGTAACCCCTAGACGGGCCATATCTTAACGCTAATGGGGGGCTTGATGTCTAGCGAGGGAGCCATTGATCTATCGCCTCTACGAAATCATTCAAAACTACGGATTGGCGTACAAGGCGGTTCTGAATGAGAAGTTTGGCGACGGAATTATGAGCGCTATCGCTTTCACAACAAAGGTGGAGAAGGAAACTGATGACAAGGGAGTCGAGTGGGCTGTCATTACCCTAAGGGGTAAATGGTAAGATTTTTACACTCTATTTGTGATGACTCTACTGATTATATCTTAGGTTACCATACTCCCGATTCTGAGGCGGACGCCCGGGAGGAACCGGATTGTTTCACTGATATCTAGGACATTTTGGATAGGTAACCCAATCGCAAATGATGGATTTAGGATTGGGGAAGAACCATGAAATATGTGTGAAAGATTATAAGAGCGTGTTTACTTTTTTCTGGCCCATTTCTGTACTCGCACAACCCGGTTAGCGTATCTATCTATACTATGGTGAGCGGTTGATATCTAGACCGCAAACTGGGATAGAAATACTCGCCCCAAGTTACCCCTTTAATTTGGCCATGGAACCCCTTCGCTTTTCCGTGGTATCTCAGTAGAATTATATGGGGATCATCCTAGCCGAGAAGTCAGACAAAATATGTCTACGGATTTTCCGGTCCTATGGATTAGGACCAAGGTTTCTTTAATTTATCCCCAATTACAATTTCTAGGAGACCCGCCCTCCTGCTTCTTTGAAATATACGGTAGTAGCCCGAGTTACCAAACCGGCCCTGAGCAGGAGAACCCGACGCATATCTGTATTCCTATGATATAGTACATTTCGGAGACACTTTGAGGCCTGGATTTACTCAGACAAGTCGCATTTCCGGTGATGAAAGAGCTCTCAAATCCTGTTAATATGGACATTACTCATACAGGAATCAGTATTCATCGGTCCTGTGACAATGCAGCCTTTGACCGAGCCTCTTCATGTCAAGCGTCATCAAGAGGGGGGGGGGGCCGGGTGCCTGCTTCCTCAGAAGAATTTCCTACGGGCGCAGCATTCCCTTCCGGGTGTGGGGGCTTAGGCAATGTTGCAAAGAAGCCCTTTGATAATCGAACCCAGAGGGGGGTTGAATCGGGGCTTCTGAAAATGAAAATTGAAGGTGGGGTTCTTTACTCTAATGTCTTAGTAAGCAAAAATAGCAGGCACTCTGAGAATTTCTACCTTCAACCGATGTGTGAGTATTTATTGGAGAAGTAGAGTACCGATACCAGTGCTAGTCTATTTGCTTTTTCTGCCACATTTTGCTTCCTTTTCCTGTCATTTCATTTGTTTCTTTTGCTTCCACCTGCCTTCAAATATCATTGTTTACCGATTTGTTAGAAGGGGCTCCATCCTACAACCCTCCGGCTCGAAAAGCGCGTTCCTAGTCCTTCGATCATTTTTGATCGAACCCCCTTCGTTGCAACATTGGGCTTAGGGACACTCTGAGCCCCAAGACTACAGTAATACCCAGCGGAAGGGAGAAACATTCTCGAGAATCCTTAACTGCATTACACCTGGGACAAAATACTCTCTTTTCATTTGGCAAACCTTGGGGCATCCGCTAAAGTTCTCGGTATCCCGCAAGAGGGTTTACATCCACTATGGTGCTTGTGTCTGCTGCCCTGGGAACACTTGTCTGTTCCCCTGGCCAGAATAGGGGGGACACTCTGACCCCTAACTTGCTCTGACAATCGACTAGGGGATTTGGGAAAGGCCCCGGGACTTGGGTACAGACAGGTACCCAATTACGGTATCGCGAATCTGAGGGGCTGTTGAGATGACTGCTTGCAGTGCTCGATTGATGGGGGGCATTTGGCTAGCCGGTGTCTGAGGAGACAAAATCCCCGACCACACTTGGCTTAGCCTTTGAACAAGGACCGGAGCGCAGCCAATAGTTAGCCGCCGTGCGGTATTGACCTATTGGGTAAGCCGGCGCTCGTTTTGAAGAGCCGGTTGGTGGTTGAAATCGGCGCTTTGCCGATACCGGGATTAGGTTTCTTCGGAAATACTTCATCTAGGAATAAGCTCTACAGCCGCTCACCGAGAGGTGAGAACACGATGACGCGAGAACGCATAGAACTCTTAGAGGACAGCTCTCAAAGGGTGTTGAGTCTCATTGACTGATATTCGCAATTCTGCTGATCCGTCAATCTACACCTACCATAGGCTAACGGGCTGATTCCCGTTGATAATCTAATGGTGGATTTCACGAGATTTTACACTAGTCCGCCTTGCCGCCCACAACAAGAGAGCGGACGGGCCGCACATGCGATACGATACCCGGGCAACCTTGCCACAACTCAGATTTGGACGGATATGATACGGGAAAGCTATGTTGCTCAGAAAGCCCTCGAAAGCCAAATACCGGTATTGGAGAAACCCTTTTTGATACCATCCATTCTTGTGCATACCCTCCGGAAACCTTTTCCGGTCACGGCTCACCATCCGGGAGCCCTCGCATGGCAATGGACAGCAAAGTATTCATGGACTGTCAGCAGTCGCCTACCGGCACCCCCCTTAACCGTCCTCAGGCGCCCACCAGGTCTCCGCCTTTCGTTACCTACGTTCCTGAGTCCAAGCAAGGATAGTCCATCTAACGAGAATTGGACTTTTAGAACGCGCTTGAGCAGGATCATGCCGACTCCCAAATCTCTCGGCGACGTCGTTACACAAGCCTTGACATTTGCATTTGTCATAACATATCTAGTTAGGCAAATGGAACCGAAAGGTCTGAGATGTGCCCTTGATAACAGCAAGAAGACCAACATAAAATCAAGTTCGGTAGCATAATGTACTCGGGTATGGGCGTTAGTGATAGGATGGACTGGGGCTCGAGATGCCAAGCCTTTTACCCTTCTTTGCAATACCTACCAAATTAAATCATTTTTTCCCCCTGGCAGGCATGAGCATGGGGACTTTTGGGCCCTTGTCTATCCGATCACCAACGCGGATACCCTAGTGATGGGCACTCGGGGGTGGAGGTTAGTGATGGGAGAGACAGGGGTTTGGCCTGTACTCATGGCTGTCCAAGGGAAAAATTGATTTAATTCGGCAGGCATTGCCAAGAAAGCTAAGAAGGGTAAAAGGCTTGGCATCTCGAACCCCTGTCCACCCCATCACTAACATCCACCCCCGAGTATGAGAGTGCGGTTCTCCCCACCTGCATGGTGTGAGTTCGCCTCGCCGGGAGCGAGAGGCAGACTCGTCGTCTCGTCGTCTCGTCATCCAAAAACTCCGTGTTGCCAATCAATTGCTAGCACTACGGAGACCTGCACTTAGTACTCGAGTAGAGAGGTGTTGAGAGGAACCTTGCTTTCGAGAGACAAGAGCTAGGTAAAAGAATGGCTTAGTGTGCATGCTCAACACCCATTGTGCGTCTCCCACAAGCGGTCTGCACACCTGGTCGTGATCTATGCCGTGGCCGATCACGTGCTGGCATTCGTACAACGCAGTTCACCATTCTGCCACTACAGTAGATTGTATTGGCTCTTTCACTGACGATGTTATTTGGGCTCTCCTTTGCCTTGGCAGCCCCGGGCAACGGCATGTACCGGTACTCGAGCACAGTGCTCATGCAGTGGGTGGGTGGTGAGAAAATCGGTTAGTCAACGATTTTGAGGGCCTGGCGACGATTGCTTGTACTAGTACTCGAGTGTAGGCATAGCACAGCACTCATAGCTGCGAACATCGCCGTGCTGAGGGCAGACGCATATCCCACGACAAGGCAAAGAGACTAACTCATCCTATTTTCCGCAACCGTCCCCGAAACCAACCAAAGCCGAGAGGCTTCGGCCGGTGAGGCGCCCGAATCTTAATTGAAGCCGTGCCCTCGCTAAAGTAGTTTGCTGATCAAGTGTCTCAATGGCACCCTGGCACCTACCGGTGGGTAAAATCATGAACGCTTCTTCGATGTCGTAGATAACCTTTTTTATCATACCCATGGTTTGGTTTTAGGCACATGACAAGCACTGCAACCGTTGCATGCAGGAAGGATTCCTGGCAGATACCGGTCCAAGCCCCCCCCCCAAAAAAACATCAACAAAAGAAACCAAGGGCATCCACTTATGACGCCCAAAATGAGCTATCATCAAAGTGATCTCATGTTGTAATTGAAACTTCCATGCATATCCAACCTCAAATGAAAATCAGGCCTTTCGTTGTATCATTACTCGAGCGCTCGTCCCAGCCAAGAAGTATCCGAAAACGGGCGGGTATTTTTTTTATGGGAACTCAGATACGCTAAGACATTTTGCCACTCATCCCTGTTTTCAGGTACTTTAACCAGGGACGAGTGCTCGGCGATTACGCTTGTGCATTGGCAATGATGCTCGCTTGCGCACTCGGCAGGTCTCGTTCGTCTTGTCCCGCAAGCAGGGCCATTCCGGCACACCCGTAGAACTCCAAGTTGGTGTGCCGAGCACGGTAGAGTGGTGCGGTTTTTGTGTATGTTTCTGGTGCCGGTCCTCTTTCCGACCTTACTGGATAGGGCGGGGCGAAAAGCGGGGTCAAGAATGTTGGGCATGTGGATCGCGTGGATAACTATCACCCTGCGGCTGATGCCGTGCACGAAGGCTGGCGCGCTAGGCGATCCAAAATGCCCGAGTTGGTAACGATGCAACAGCGAGGCCGCAAGGGCCATCTTGGGTTGGAAGGGAGCAGGATTCTATGCACCCATCAGCATCATCGTCTGTCTCCCTCAATGTTGCTCTTAAGTTAAGCTGGTCTGTTCTCGCTTCTCCGTGCCTTCGTCTCTTGGAATCCTACAACCAGCCTTTTCGAAGGAGACCACATCGATTATATCCTTGACACATATACCCACGGTATAGTTTGATTAGGTACCATATGGCTACTGAATTGCCATCCTACGGTATCCTAGATGGCGAGGGCCTGGACCCCGACTCGCGCCTGATGTCGGTTGGGGGTCATCACGACGGAGGAATGGTGATTGAGGTTTCAGTGAGTACCAGACCATACTCGGCTTCCAGAGTGACAGGGTAGCTGGGTTCGAATTAGGTTGCTTGAGTACTAAGGATGGTGCGGCATTGTATGCAGCTACCCAGCGAGGATGATTTGGATTTCGGATCCCCGACAGAGTCGGATGCCAGTAGTCTCTCATCCGGAATTTTGAATTACGAGTGAGTCTTTATGATTCATTCACCTCTCCCTTCCCCCTCTCCCATTTTTTGTTTTCGGGTAGGAGCCCCCCCCGTCTTGCGGTCTACCCCTGGTAGAGAGGGGAGATGCTACCGGATACCCCGTGATACACAATAGGGACAAAACGCGTTCTGTCTTTCCTTTCTTTCTTTTTTTACCCTATTTCCAATTGGTTTTTGACCCATGATAACCCAACCCTTAAGGCATTAGATACGACAACGGGAGGCGTTATCACTCGTCCCGAGAGGTGAGGATCTAGCCTTCGGTGGTGTGGAGCAAGGTAGATAGCTAATCCAACTCGTTTTGAATTTAGGGATCCAGTGTCAGTTCCAGAGTTCCGCCAAAGCTTGATCTCGGGATCATGGATAAGTCTAACGGTTTATAATTTTTTGACAGGTATTTCCGAACGATACCATAGAACAAGAGAGGTGCGTGTTATTCATCTATCGCCTTAACATTTGGATGAGCAGAGCATAATTTGAGATACAATGTAGATTGGATCTTTGGCACCATGTGGGAATAAGCTCAACCACTTGCGCACATGTCATAGTGCGGACTAACCAAACCTATTCCCCTTGCAGATCGACAACATAATTTTGGGGGGCGAGCTCACCATGGCGCCTCTAAACCAGCCACAGAAAATACTTGATGTGGGGACTGGAACAGGTTTGTTTCTTGCCCGCCCTTATTTTTACGGGTTTCTCTTACTGATATTTCCCGTGGAAACAACTAGGTATCTGGGCTATTGACGCTGCCGAGTAAGATGGCCTGAATGAGGTATTTTCAAAACAGATGGCTGATCTTTTCATACAATAGCCATTATCCTGCGGCACTCGTAAGACTTGCCGGTTAGATTGGATGATCTTGGAATGCTAATGAGGGTAGGTTATTGGGATTGACCTCGCCCCCATACAGCCTGCATGGACTCCTCCTAATTGCCAATTTGAGGTCGATGTAACATCCCTAAGCTTTCTGTTCGAGGGGGTTTTTTTTTTCTAATTTCGAACCCTAGGATGTCGAAAGCGATTGGGTTTACCCTGAAAACACCTTTGACCTGGTTCACAACCGGTATATGCTGGGCTCAATCAAGGACTGGGAAGGGCATTTTTCGCGGGTGTTCCGGTAATCTTGCCATCAGTGGTGCTGGCTATTGATGAAATTAACACGATAGCAGGCATATCAAGCCCGGTGGATACTTTGAAGTTAAGGAGGGGGTCTTAGAGATGTGTGCGTGTCCCTGACAGTATGCCGGTGCTCTAGAAGTGATTGCTAGTACCGAATACTAGCGTTATGAGCCCTCGGTTCGTGACTGGGGAATGATATCTGACCTGAATGAGTTTCCAGATTCTCAGCGTGGACCATGCCCAGGGAATGTAGCCAAGTTTTTTGAATTGCTTCGAGAATCCGGGAGCAGGTCCGGAAGACCAATGACTGGGGTCGAAGATTTAAAAGCAAAGATGGAAGCCGCTGGATTCCAGGATGTCGAAGAGGTATGCATTGAAATACTCCCCTAGTTTTGAAACCCGTCATAGCTAATACAGACTAGAGGATTGACCAACTCCCGGTCGGAACATGGCCAAAGGATGTAAGTTATTTTCCTAAGCTACGTTGTAATTCTCTGCAGGGTGTTGATGTGAGTAGAAACGGCTTTTGGAAATCGGCACGTACACCCAAGTCGCCCATCTTGACGGTGTGTCGTCCTACGGCTCGGCCCTGTTCACTCGTGTCCTCGGATGGCGCCCAGCCGATACGGCCAGGTTTTTCGGCCAGGTCTGCGAGGAATTCCGAGATAATAGGAATCTGTTCTATACACTCCGGTATAACCTGGTTGGAAGGAAGCCATTGTGATGAATCGCAGTGGGATATGAAATTGGCAGTGTACGTTTCCTGATTATGGGCTTTATCTCTCTTTTCTTTCTTGAGTGGATTTTCTTTCCTTCTTTAATAGTAGGTTTCTTATCATGTGATACCGGTGGTCGATCTGCTATTTATTTTCTTTCCCCGAAACCTTTTTTGAATTAAACCCAGTCGTCATCGGGCTTTGGCGAATTATAACTATCTATTCGCCCATACTACACGAAGTGCTAGCAAAGCAGTCTCATACCCCGTGTGCAGACAAACGGTGGGAACGAAGATTGACAATATATTCGGGATACCAAATCATAAACCCTTCCCAACACCCCCCATAATCGTATCTCACTACCGGTGTAGTATCCCCTACAAGTGTTGATAGTGCCGAATTTCCCTACACCGTGCTAAAGGGACACTAGTGAAATTAGCGTTTTCCTTTTGATTGGCAGATTCAACCTCAAGTGGTGTGTGATGCTATCACATGACTCTGGATGTTGGTTAGTAAATTAAATATTGACAGGTGCATTCATTATCATAACCTCACGGCTACGTACTGGCAAAAACATCCACTCTCATATTATTATCAGGTTTAGTTGCGCCCGTTAATACAGTAGCAAAAAGATCTACTTAATAACTTGACCTGAAATGCTTTTGATATCTATCACTCGATCGACATTTCCAGAAAAGCGCCAAGTTAGTTTTTTATCATAGTCCGATTTTTTTATATAGTGTGATGTGGGGGGGGGAATTCGGCACTATTAACAACTGCAGGGGATAGTTATTATATATATACCCGCCCCACGATCCACCCAATTCAGCACATCATCAACCCCCGTATGAAATACAAACATCCACTATATAGGACCATAATGATGCATCCAAAAGGTATAGTATGATACAACACCGCACCACCCCTTCCATTTCCTCCGAAACCCCAACCAACCAGCAAAATCAGACCGACAAACCGCCGGGACTAACTTACCAGCCACAAAGAAAAGAAAAAGTAGAAGAGAGGTTCCGAACTCGGTGCTGCGGAAGTGAGCAAAGTTAGATCGATCCTGCTATGATACAATACAGGAACACATATCATACAATATGCTATTCCGGGAGGAGTTGTCCTTTGTTTGTCGAGGGGGTGTGATACCATGTGGATATTTAAGTTTGGTATTACAATAAAACGGTGGTCAACTCGAATAATGATTCCAGGAGCGACAGGCACCTCCATGCGTTACAGCTTATCCGGGAGCACTGTAATACTAGATGTTTTACTACAGTAAACATTCCAATAGTTTCCAGCAGATCCTACCAACCAACCAAGCAACGTACCCCCCACGGGAGGTGTGCGGTACTGTACAGCACCGTACGGAAAATAAGAACGTGTCAGGAAATACGCGAAGAGATTATTTCTGTTTACTTATGATACCCACTGTACACACCTACCATACAAGTCTTTATTCTCACAGCCGTAATTCAATTCCGGACGAGCGAAAAGAGAGCAAAGTTAGTGGTGGAAGCTGCATCATGTCCTCCCTCCCTCCCTCCCTCCCTACCTTCCTAACGGCTGTTTTTCAAGTTCTAGGTGGATTCTCTTACTCTACCGTATATTGCTGTGTGGGTCCTTGTTTCCCACTTTTTTTGACATTTGGGGAGGAGGAGGAGGAAGAGGGGGTGGACGTATGGGAGATTGTTGTATTGGGTAGGTTGAAATGGAGGACGCAGGTATCGAACGTACTGTACGGTGTTTGGTATGTATCGTGTGGTGTGGTGTGGTAGGAGTTGTGTCTTCAATGCTTAAACGGTCCTTTCGAGAATTTCGGGGTGCGGTACTTCAGGTATTTTGGTGTTTTGGTTTTTACGTTTATGCCTGGCGATATAGCACCAACTTATCATAGATTATCACACTTTCGGAAAGAAGGGAAGGCACGATACCCCTTTGAGAGCAACGGTGATCATAATGTAAAAGTGAGTTGTGTAAATCAAAACAAAACTATTTGGGAATACATAAATATCCGCCTCCCCCTCCCGATCATAAACACAAGATGTTTCAAGTATATAGACTCTCTGTTATCGCATTCACTAACCCCCCCAGGCATATATCAGCACTCGCACACTTCAATTACACGTAATAGGAGAGGAGAAACTTACACCCTAGCCCCTCTTTGGCGATATCCTCCTCCCTCAAAAACCCCAACGGCATCTCCACAAGGTTTCCGCGAACCGTCGCAAGCACACCCTTAACCTCGCCAATGGCAATCCTCGGATCGGGGTTAAACTCGTCTCGGACGATATGTCCCCACTTGATCTTCGGCTGTTGATTCTCACCGGGCGGGACACTAAAGTGCTTACCCCAGTACTCGTCGTAGTCCTTCCAATTCGCGACTTTATCCGTGGGCACGGCGTGGAAAACCTTTTCGAAGGCGACAGTGTTTGTGCGCGCAGTGTAATTCCAAAAGTTCTCAAAGGTTTCCGAGAGCGGGTCTGTCACCATCTGGTCCTCTTGCGAGTCAAAGTCGTAGATGTTCGGTATGGGGACTGGGTGCATATTCTCATCCACGGTGGTAAGATTTGCGGCGGGGATCAAGCCGAGGTGTTTTCGGAAGATTTGGCGGCGGAGGGTCGCGGCAAAGTGCGAGGCTTGGTATGGCCTATTGTCCATTAGTGATGGAAGGGGCGTGGGGTCTTCGATTACTATCGCGATCTCGCTGTCGTGGTCTCCAAGTTGGGACCTGTCGTTTAAGTTTGCCGATCCGCATATCACGACCCTGTCGTCAGCTATTAGGAGCTTGGAGTGCACGTAAAGCTCCTCGGAAACGAAGGCGTCGAGGTCTTGTTGGGCGTCGCCATCCCAAGGCGCTGAGCGGATGTCGCCACCGCCGAGCATAGAGCATTGGGAGACCGAGTCCCACTCTTGGCCGACGGGGGAGCGCGAAGCGTATCCACTGTATTCACCACCGGGGGCAGCGCCGTATCCAGAGGCGCCCACCCCGGCGGGGTAACTTGCGCCCGAGCTTGCCCCACCCGGGGCCACTCCACGGCCAGCGTTGATACGGTCGTAGTTCCTCAGATTGTAGAACCTAATATATTTTTTTGGATCGACACCAGCCTTTGCGATTTGCTCCATTATGGAGTAGCCTCTGTCGTTGTTGATAGACCGGTATTGGAATTCCATAATTGCTCGGGTTCCAAGGCTGCCGTCAGTTTTGAGGTCGCCGGCAAATGCCGGGATTGCGGGGATGACGATTATCATTTTGAACCTCCTGCGTTCCTGGTCGGCACGGAGAATTCGATCGACAATCGCACGACCAATTTTGTTGAGGATGGGGTTCTGCTTGCTATCCGTTGCGGTGATGAAAAATTGGTTTTCAATGTAGACAAAGTGCTCTGCCGTGCTTATGATCTCGATATATGCATGCGCAATCGAGTGCTAAATTGTGACATGTCAGGACACAACTCTATCGGAAAACAAGCAGTTGGGGCTCACCTCTGTCGCGGGGAGTCCGTGACTCCATTTGGATGAACTCCTAACAATCTGGCAGCGTACACCCTCCACTTCGTCACGTCTCCTCTCGCTGTATGCTCTTTCTTCTTCATAACCCCCACGGGGTTCATCATAGCCGTAATCGTCCCCTTCAAAGATCTTCTTCCCGACATGATGGACTTTACCTTTTATCTTTTGTCGGTAGTGCCCTCTTTCATGTAGTATGCGGTCGTCGAGCGGTTGGAATCTCTCTTGCTTCCTCACTTCGTATTTACTATAATATATAAAATTCCAGCGCACAATGAAATGTCTCTGGAGGTCTCTGACGGAAGGTCCGATTAAGGATAGCGCAACATCAGACCATCCCATTCTAGAGTGTTCTTCGCGCCTGACCTTGTTTTGTTCCCAATGATCGACGTTGTGGAAATCCATAAACCTTTACACAGGTTGGTATGTGGTCATCAACCATCAATAAGGGACTGCTCACCTGGAGTTGTTATAATCTTGGCCTGGGAAGATAATCGCCTTCGTGTCGCTAGGGTGTGCATCAGCGATTGGGTGATGGTTCATGTCCCAACGGCCAAAGCACAAATCCAGTCCGCCCATGAATGCAATTTCTCCGTCAACAAGGCACAGCTTCTCATGATGTGCCCAATACATAGTGACACCATCCTTTATGCCGTATAACCCTTTTAACCCGTCTCCAAGCTGATAAGTTCCTGTTTTCACCTTATTCAAGATGTCGCTTTGAATGGTGGGTCTATCGGGAAGATGGTCGGGATGCCTGAATACAGTGATATTGGGATGAAGTTTCTCAAGCGATGTTTTAGTGTGATGTGAACTAACTGTAGCGACCTCACCGGCCTCGCGAGAGTGTAAATTGGGCATTTAGTTTCTAGCGTCTCCAGGTAATAGGGGGCGAAATACTTACGCGTTAGGGCTTGAGTAACTTCCTTGTACACGATGATATTAACCTTAACCCCGCGTTCTGCTGCAGCCTTAAGCATCATATCAATTCGATATTGTTCATTCAGCTTGGGAGGCCGGCGGAGATAGAGCTCAGGGCTCAGCCACCCTGGTGGCGAAACATTAGTTTAATGTCTGACAAAAAGCGGTTGGGACAAGCCCGAAAACGTACAGTCTAGGATCCAGATGCTCTGACGGGCGTTCTCTATGGCAATGCTTACGGCATACATGTAATCTTTTCCATCCACATACCACTTTACCCCGTTACCTGTCTTTTCCCGGGCAAACGAGTCAAATCTGTTTTCTGTTTGCTGAGCCGGGAGTCCGCTCTCGCCCGGGGCACCGTACTGGGCGACGGGTTTGTGGGTACTCGTGGCTGGGAAAAGGGTACGGGCGTACGAATGCAACGAACTGGTGAGTGCGCCGGTAAAGGTCTCGAGTGCAGAAACCGAAAAGCCGCCGGAACCGGTAGAAGGTTTGGAATGAGGATTGGCGGGGTTAGTGTTCTCGAATTGGACGGCTGCTGAGCCGCCACCTGGGTAACCAGTTGATCCTGACTCATGCCCGTAATATGCTTGCTGCTGTTGAGACGAATGGTGCTGAGGTTTGTAGTGCTGGCCTCCGGCAGCTCCGCCCGCAGTAACTTTTGGTGGAGGAGGCGATGATACGTGTGCTGAGTAGCCCTGTGAGACTGCGGGGTGATCCGGGGGCTGGTGGGGGGGTGCCGGACACTGTGATTGCCCGTGCTCCCCTTGTCCGTATCCCCCATAACCCTGCTGCGGGGGAGGAGGAGGGTAGCTGTAGGATTCACTTCCGCCGCTGTATCCGCCGTACTGTTGTGAAGCGAGGGACGGGCCGGGAGGAGGGGGATATCCTTGGAAGCCTCCCGTTGCATAAGCGGATTCTGGTGGCCCCTGGAAACCTCCATAGCCCGAGGAGGCAGGCGGGTGGCCTTGCGCCAGCGGCGGCGGCGGAGGTTGATATCCGCCCGAACCGTAGGCGCCGGGTGCGTATGGGGATGGTTGGCGACCCGGGTACTCAGCGCTTGATGTCGGGTATCCACTCTCGTGTGGTGGAGCTTGGTATCCGTGGCCGGGCTGGACACCATATTGCTGTCCGTGAGGCGGTGGAGGTTGATAATTTTGCCCTTGCGCTGCATATCCGTAGGGGTCAGCTTGGGGGTACCCATAGTTCCCATATCCCCTCGCCCTCTCTTCTTCACGATATCGCTCACTGCTGCGTTCACGGCTACGACGGCGCCCAGGGCTACCGTGTTCACCGCTCTCTTCCCTCTCTTTTTCTCTGCGCTTTCTCTCTTTTCTCTCTTCCTTCTCATGTTTTCTACGTTCCTTCTCGCGATAATATTCATCATCCTTCACCCTGCTTAGCCTCTCGTTACCGGAATACTCCTCCCCCGAGCCCTCGTCGTGCCTCTTGTAATGCTTCTCGTGACTATGACCACCCTCGTCGCGGGGACCATATTTGCTAGATTTCCCCATATTTCCCTTGGAAATATGAATTCGCTAGACCGATTATGGGATAGAAGTCCAAGACTTAAAAGAAAGGGAAATCAAAGAGAAGGGGGGAAACAAGGGGACCTTTTTCTTGAGTTCCTACTTCCAAGGGCGGGGCAGATGACGTAGGCAATCTTGGGATGTGGGTAATGCAAGGGCCTCATCAAGATGCAAGCACCGGTAAGATGAGATACAATGGGGGGGCTTAGGGAATGAAATACCCAAAGCAACCCAGCACCAGGGCCCAGGGCGCGACACCACCCAAGACGAGCCCAAAAAAAGTAACCGGAGGTTAACACAGTAACGCTAGCTGCGGATTTTGAGGACTTGTGCATCTCTGTGTTCCCGACATAAACGCCCGCGGTGAAATGCCTCCCCACACGATTTGGGCCTCCGCCCAACCTGTTTGGTGTGTCGCAATCCCGGGAACAAGCACCTGCATCTTTCAGCTGAACATGGTTGTCGGCTCACATGGGAGCAGAACCGGCTATCCAGTGCCGCACCTTACTAGAGTGGGGTGCAAGTATGATACCGCTATTTGCCTCGGATTAACCCTCACTGCTGATGAATAGGGCAGGATAGCCCTACTTTCAGGGGCGCTATTATACTCGTACCTGTATGAAATCCCATTATGAGCAGATACTATCGTACTCGCACTTTTGAGGACAGCCTTTAGCTTGTGGCTCTGCAGAATGTAAACAGTTGAATTTCTGACAACAGCCATCCGGTATCCATACGGTATGATGGCACTCTTTTGTTCCGTTTCCGTGAGCCTCAAAGATTTGCCGGGTGGAGACGTGCAGAGTTGGGGCTCAACACAACCAGTCAGGCTCCTGGCGAGCAAACCTCGCCGAAATAGCGGCCAAGAAGCAATAGCACGGAAAGAAAGGTGTGTATTGTGAGCCTATCATACCCAGTGGAGCAAAAAATTTATCCATACATCGCAATTCGCGAGACTAGAAGGGGGGTGAATGAAATAATGATCTCTATACTTAATGTGATCGAAAGAGTTTGATGAGAATGTGGATGATTGAAATGGAAAACCTTGATCCCGCCCAGTGAATTTTCCAGCGCTAGGATCAAGATGTACCCCGCATGAACGAGTTTCAATTGAAGCCGCGGCGTGATCCCGGCTTCTTTGCTTGCTGACCATCCTCTGTAAAAAAAGCAAGAGATCCCCCTCGGTTCTCATCCAGTTCCTTTTTGCCTCGCCGTTTCACCTCCCGGCATGCCTGTGTCTCGTTCCAATGGAGTACGATACCGGTACGGTAGTCATCAGTGAGCACGGAATACGACACGGTGCCGTGTGGATACTTGACTGCTACCCTCGTGCCCTCCGGCTCACACCCAGAGAAGAAATGAGATTACAGCGGACAGAAGGTTCTCCAGGAAGTTCTCTTGCTCGTCCCCAGCAAAAAGGCAAAAAGCACGCGAAGACAGGGGAGGTAAACGCCACATTTGAGGAAAGGCGAAATACGTTATCCCTGATATTATCATTGAAATATCCCTGCATTCCCTCCGAAACGTTGCGGGCACTTTTTTTTATCACAAAACCTTTTCCATTCGGGCTGAACAGATGTGTTTGCCCACACACCTCAACCCGCTGCCCGGATAAACCGGCTCACCTGCCATCGTGTCACCCTCAAATTCGTCTCCTCCGCAAAATTCGGGTTCCAGGCCACGCGGGTCGGGCACCAGCTGCACTCGAGCACCAGTAACATTAGGGTGAAAATCACACGATAATTGATTGCACCTGCACACGCCCCTCTCTTTTTACAATCAGATTTTATTAGGATTTATTTTTGGTGGAATTCAGTACCCTACGGTACTGTCACCTGATCTACGCCAACCGGTATGGTTGATGCCCCGATCTGCGTAGCCCAGAGTCCGAATTTGGGGGGACGGATTTGAGCGAGATGCGATGGCATTTGGTAATCTCAGCCTCAGAAATTCAGAATCCATCGAAAGAACCGATTATGTAAGCTAGATATGGCGAGGGCTTTTCGTCAGCATGTTTCAACCCTCAAGCACCCGAGTACGGTAGGTCGCTATGTTCCATAACTTGCTGTAGCGGCACATTAAGTAAAAATCGTATTATCCTTGCAAATAATCGTTCGCCGGACTTGCACTGTCAAGGGAATTATGTATTGAGGCCTTATATCTCTTTTAGGGATTTAATGGCCAATCCTCCGTAGAGTATAGTCTAACTTATCTCTTTCTCCCGACTCTACATTGAGATTCAATCCACACACACCCGAATCCCCTCATCCGTGAACCAGCAAGCTGCATGGACTATCCGACGTCACACTCTATCATTCGTTATGAGAGGATTCCGAAACTAAGAAAAAGGAAACCCAATTTAACTTTTATACAATTACCACCCAGCATTGCGGATAGGTATACCGGTATTAAGATCTATTATAACTTGTCTCTTCCTCCACTCCGCGGCGCTCCCCTGGACACAACGCCCCCCATATCCTACTAAATCCCTATCCTTGAGCCTTGTGCCGAACCGTCCGCTAATCTCCACAAATTGGGGTTCCGAAGTCGATTTGATATGCCGGGCATGAATCTATCAGCACTCCCCACGACACGGGTTCCCACGGCGAAAGACAGCGTCACCTGGCTTGTAGTCAGAGTACCATTTTCGATATTGCTCTTTTACAGCTGTAATTTATGGCGTCATACTAATAGCATGACCATTTGCCTTAATAAAACATCTCGTTCGGCCGCACGGTACGGTAGTCTATCATACAGTATTACAACCCCACACTGATTTGAGTCCGTCCAATACTATCATAATCTTATAATATAATATCATTACCATGATTAAGAGAGAAAACAACCAACGAGAGAAGTGAAGAAAAAGAAACTCCAGCATACCGCTTGCCATTCCAATTCCGTACCAAACAGCGCTACTAGCCCCCGTCCTATGAACTCACATGACGGCATCCTAAGTATATGAATTGAAAGACATCATCCTTTTCCTCAATATCTTCTGACAGAAATGAGGAAAAATCTCTGCTATTGGCAAGTAGACTTTTGATGAGCTGCTACTATATGTTTTTTTTTACTACCTGCAGTGTGGGAGCTGATATCAGGATGTTGACCATCCACCGGGATCAGCCCAGCTTTGACTGCGCGAGCCTTACAGCCCCTAGATCCTGCAAATTGGCATGGTAGGTTTCCTCGGCGCTGTATTTCCCACTATCAGACCAATCATTAGACAAATGGTGATGAGGAATATGAAAACGAGATCTGTTAGGGCCGCCTCCCCTATAGTTGGTACAGATGTCTATAGCGAGGGCTGGCGAGTTCGATTTAGCATTGTTAATTAACCTCTATCATTTATGGTAATTTATCCGCGGTTTTAGGTATCGTCTTATGCAGTTCGTTCGCAATCATCTAAAGAACCCAGACGCTATGGTACATTGCCTTTTCCTCTATCTCTATCTGAAAAAAAAATGCACCTTATGCAAGTATACATTTTTCTGCAAGAAAAACAGTGGGGGGGAGGAGAAAAGGGAGAAGTAAAAATAGTACATGGGAAAAAAAATCAGGTAAGTGAGTTAACAGCTTGATAGAAATCACAAACAGAAATCCATACACCGAATCCCCCAAAATGATAAAATATAGAACTATTTCGTGCCACCGACCAGTCTGCACCGTACTTTATACACAGGGGCCGATTAATCCCAACTCAGCTAAGCTAAATAGGAAACTTCACAAGGGCGGGATAACATATATGCATTCACATCAGGAGGGATTGCGTTCGCTTCAAAGTATGATGCCAAGGACAACTTCTGCAAGGAACAGACTTAAAAAGGGAAGTAATCCTTGTGGCTTCCATAAGGTCGGACCTTCCAAACGTCCAACTGCATTGTGGGTTACCGCTTCGGGAGGCGGTATGAGTGCTAAGGCCCTCGAGTAGCGGTACCCAGCAGCGAAAATGAGCAGTGCTTAGATATTAGCTAGGTTGTCGAGGTTGAGCACTTCTCGAGTAGTATTTTCACCACTTCCTCATTTCCTCTGTCAGTAGCATACGAGAGCGGTGTTCGGCCGCAATTATCCGGCCATTCGGGATTGACATCTGCTCGCTCGAGAAGTATTTTCACCACCCTCGCCTGATTCACAGTACCCCACGAATATCCGCCCGTAGCGGCATAGGAGAGCGGTGTTCGGCCATAATTATCTGGGCAGTCGGGGTTGACAACTTTCTGTCGGAGTAGTATTTTCACCACTCCTGAACATCCATTCTCGGCAGCATACGAGAGCGGTGTTCGGCCACAATTATCTGGGCAGTCGGGGTTGACAACTTTCTGCCGGAGTAGTATTTTCACCACTCCTGCACATCCATTCTCGGCGGCATAAGAGAGCGGTGTTCGGCCACCATTATCTGGGCAGTCAGGGTTGACATCTTCCCGCCCAAGTAGTAGTTTCACCACCTCCTCATTTCCCTCCGCCGCTGCATAGGAGAGCGATGTTTGGCCGTAATCATTCGGCTCATCAGGGTCGACCCCTTCCCGTACCAGTAGCATTTTCACCACTTCCACGTGTCCGTAACGAGCAGCCCATGCAAGCGGAGAAGCCCACGAATAATGCCGTTCATCAGTACCATAACCTTGCATCTCTAAGAGAGCAGCTACAACCTCAACAATCCCGAAGAACGATGCACAGTGTAGTCTACTAAACTGAAGAGAGGTATAGTCGACATCAGAATCAGGATCTTCTAAGCCTTCTAAGTGCCGTTTAAGGCAAACTGCGGATATGTGGTCATCATACTCCTGAAGCATCTCCAAGGCAAGTGATCTTCCGTAGTCCGGGAGTTCCTTCTTTGCATGGACACCCCAGTACAGAGAACAATACGATAGAAAGGGATCGAATTCAACGGGCTCGAGCATACTATAATATTCTTCTAACAGGTCTTTGACCTGTTGGGAATTCAAATATGTCAAGCATATCTCTGCTATTGTCGAGGTGAACTGAAAATATCAGGATGGGCGGAAAGATACTCCTTGAGCGTAAAATGGACCAGTCGCACAGTTGATGCCTCCTTATCCACCGTAATAAGCCCCTGACAGCAGCCTATTAATGTCTTTATCGAAGGGATATTGTCGGCATTGAAATCCTTGGAGCCTAATTCGATTGCTAGGGCATGGCAGAGCTCATCCTCCCTCAATGGCCGTTCTGCATGACTGATCCACATCAAAGCCCCCATCCCAAGTCTTGATTTATCCCCACCCTGCGCCTTGATCCGTTCTATCGTCGCATCGTAGACACCCCCCAATCCCAATCCATCCGTCAGTTTGCTGAGTCTTTGTCGTCTCCGATATACTGTCGATTCTTGCAATATTCCATCAATATTTAAGGAAGCGAGCAGAAACCTAAATATATATATTAGTCGAGAGTGCGAGATAAGATTCTCAACGCCACCGCCGCTACCCACATTTCCGATATGCTTCCGGGAATCTTCTCCAGAATTTCTGCCTCCAGACTCTCATCCATGGCATCAGGTGTTTCGTCCTCGCTCAGTCTGGTACGAAGGAATCTGACGATATCGCCTCTGATGGGGGAAATAGATACACTTGTCACTAGTCCAAAAAGGCGTGTTTCAATCTCCGCTCGAACATGGGGCCTCCCGGTCATGAATATTCGGGCGTCCGGGGATCTCTCTAGGATTTCCCTCAGCGAATCAAAAAGCCGATGTCGCTGCGCAGCCGTACATTCATCAAGAGCGTCAATGACCATAAATGTGGGCTGTGAAGACGTGATGAGTTGCAACATCTTCACGATATCACCGAGCTGCGGCCTGCGGCCACTAATGGCGCCTTTCTGCTCTCGCAAGGCCCGCCATACTTCCTCCGGAACCCCCTCCGTTCTGTTGATCATCTGCTTTATCAAGGAACCTAGCATACAGGTCGTAGTCTGCTCTTTTCGTGCCGCGAAGTCGAAGTAAAAGCAGGTAACGGCCGTGTGTTGTCCTTTCGTCCACCCGCACAGCCAGTCCACTACCAGCGAACTATCATCGCGGCTTGTTAGCACGGGTTCACTTCTCTCTCCGGAGAATAGTCCTTGTTACCAAACAAATGTTTTGCCGACTCCTGGATTTCCATAGCAAAACAGAACTCCCTCACCGACCCCACCTTCCCTACTCAAACCGCACCATCTTCTAAATTCCTCAGTCCCCATAAGCCATTCCCCGACACTGACACGACGCTCTTGGATGTCGCAATGTCGTAAGCCAGCATCCAGGGGTGATAGCCAGGCCAGTAGTTGTGGCCGATCGTCGGCTACAGTACAGTTTTTCCACACATTACTAGTAGTAGTATTATTATGAGTTCGTAGTATTTTGGCAGTTGGTGCTATTGTTGAAGTTATATTGAGACATCTTTGACTCTTTATTGCTAGCTTTGTTGAAGGGGAGGAGATTTCTAGAATAGTGGGCCGATATTCCTGGGAGCGAAAGAAAAGAGGGGTTTAATGAAAGGAAAGCAGGGGTCTGTTAAAACAGCGCCTCATGTCCAGCTACTCTGAGGTGCCAAGAGCATTTCAGATAAATCGCGAAACAAAAACACCATTAGCTGCTACCGTATTGGCACTGTAGGAGAAGATACACTGGTTTCTAAATCCTGGACACTAGCCTTGCCATTCTACTCGAGTACTCTTACTGTACCAGAGCTAAGTTACATCACCGGTGTTGGGCTGATTTCGCGGGACCCGTTTAGTTTGGATGGTGTGTCGCGCGTGCCGAAATCACCCTCCTGTGCGTATGTGTGACCTATTGATATACCGGAAGACAAATAGGTGGAAAGTTGACCAGACGATGAATTGCCTAAAGGCCTTGACAAGGGTGAAGTAGGGAGCGATGCGCTTGAACGAATTGAGAAGGAGAGAAAAGGTTGTTGATTGGCTTGCTTTCCTCGGTGTGGTTTCAATATCTTTATTTATAACTATATAGCTAATGGAGCGACTACCTATCCGGGCTTGCACAACCATACGGCAGTACGTTCCAAGGAGTACG
>Ga0307513_10000451_pt1 | contig 59257 bp, 71 predicted proteins | sample 15_EM_MG_FD_202174 | JGI IMG/M metagenome (GOLD analysis project Ga0307513, IMG submission 202174) | Populus trichocarpa ectomycorrhiza microbial communities from riparian zone in the Pacific Northwest, United States - 15_EM | ecosystem: Host-associated > Plants > Roots > Unclassified | place...
ATTGGCAACCCTCGAAAGTGCTCGTCGTGCATTTTTTATCGAAATGGGGCGGTGCTCTTACGCCCTTGCGCTCACTTTTGACCCGAAAGACCCTTCAGCCAGACCGCGTTGGCCTGAATTCCTGCACGACGCTGAATGGCAGTGATAAGAATACAATAATTAGTTGGCGTCCACATTGTTTGGCATCAACGTCAGCCACAAATACACCATTTTTGCCGTCGTCGCTGACCGAGTGAGGATTCCAATCTGTTTATTGTCCTATACTCATGCTAATTTACCCTATCTAACTCATTCAGACTTTCAATTCTGTTGCTTTGGTTGACCAAGTGACAGCCCTCCCAATGGATTTGACCGAACGACTATGCCTCCTACTGCCTATCGTCCAACCCCATTTGATTTTCCTCTCGCACTTATTCAGGCTTACGATGCCGTTTCTTCAGTTAACCAAGGCGCTATCGCTCCAATGATGTTCAAATCTGGGGGCGGCGCAACAACGCTTCCAGAGTCTATGGCCATCCAGAGCAGTGGACCCAGCATATTTGGTGGTGGCACAACCCTATTAGCTCAGGAACCCGACAACGTCAACAATGGCGGGTGGCCCAGCCATGTTCAGTCTCTTGGTGATGCCGGAGTATCCCAAGTACAGAAACGCAAAGCTGCTGAAAACTCTGGAGCTGGTTCGAAGAGTTTATCAAAGGTATTGCCGATACCCTCAACAAATTCCCAATCTTTAATGGCCGAGACACACTTCAATTCGCAAACAACTCGTGGATCACTTCCAAAGGCTCGAGAACATTCGAAAGGATTGCATCATAGAGTTGAAGAAATTTCCACCCTCGACTTATTGCTTCACTCCAATCTGGCAGATATGTCAAAAGGATCCAGACTTGGAAATTCGGGCTGGTCGTTATAAACCATTGCAGTCATACCCCCTTCCTCTTGAGCTCCTACATGATTCTTTCCGTTGTTTCACTTGCTGGATGTTGTACCCTCCTCAACTCAATCCCAAACCTACTTCGACCCATTCTCGATTCAACCATTTTGACTTCCAATCCGACTTCCAATCTGCCTTCCTCAGATTTTGTTTTGACATCCGAATCCAACCGAAACTTAATCAAGGTTGCCCAATGTGCCGACATGCTCCAAAATTCAATGCCAGAAATGTTTGAAAGCCATGATCAACGTCTCAAAGTATTCTTAGACGGTTTGAGGATTGCTTTCCCGGACACCACTGAGCTGGAGTGGTATGTCAATGTCAGTCCAAGGCAGAATGGTTCCGAGAAGGTGGACCTCGTCTATAGGTATAAGGAGTCTCTTGTTGCGATTATATTCGCAGAAGTCAAGCTTGAACCAGGCCAAGGAGGTGACCCATTTTGGCAAAATGGCCGTGCTTATCGATTGTACATCGAAAAGCACCTTGAAAAGAATCCGAAAGTTTGGGAAAACGGTGCTCCTGTTTTTTTCATTCAACTCTCTGGTACGAAATTTATACATTCCTGGTTTGATGTTCATGTGTTAACACTCGTTCTTCTCCAGGTATCTACATGGCAATAGTGGGTGCCTTCCGTGATACCATGGACCAGCCACCTATCATTCTGCCCTTGGGAGGATCTGTAGCCCTTCAGTATGATTTTCTTGGACGAAACTGGAGAGAAGCCTTTCATACACTGTGGGCTTTGCACGAGGGGATAAAATTGATTAAGTAAGCTCCCTGTCCCTGTCCCGGCCTCGAACTTGTTTCTGATGATATATATTCAGGCCTGCAATTCCTGTACCCTCATACTCAACGAAAACAACTCATTATGCATCAAGATCATCGACTTCGATTGGTCAGGAACACCAAGCACCATAGCACATCCAAACGACCTTCGTTACCCTCCTTCTCTAAACCCATTAGTGGATTGGCCAGGCGAGCCTGGGAGACACATCAACCCTGGTGATGATGCTGCTTTGGTCAACAGCTGGATGAATCATTGGCCTCCGGAAATCGAGCTAGTTGGTGGTTCCATTCGAGCAGAAGGAAAATTATTTTGATTCTCTCATAAGTCGTTGTACATCTGTAGTCTCGATACCTTTCTTGTCTTTCTTGTTGCTTGCTTGCTCGCGCTCTTCATGAATATCCCATACTGTAGTTAAATCGTCATATTGTGTCAAATCGTCATATTGTTGTCTTCGCTTTCTCCAGAGCTCCAAGGCCTTCAGATATCATAATCGAGGTATCGTTCAAAGCCGAAAGAACAGCTAGCCTATTTTATGAACTCAACAACATCGGGAGTGGCCTGAAGAATGAATTGGGCGTTGTTCTTCATTAGAAGATAGCTCTATAGCCTGGTTCGCATTTCCTCCTGAGGCATTTGGTCCAAATGTTTGCTTGAATTGGTTTAGTTTCTGATATGTAGCCAACGTCCGACATCTGAAATATCTGAATAAAAGGATTCAAAATTACTCCGATCCACTACATCACATACTCACACTCTGATTTATAGATATCCACAACTGAATGTACAAGGTTGCTACGAAGTTTGACGGTTTCCATTGCCCGAGACAGACCCTATGGGGCGAGCATTGTACTGAAGGATTGTGTCTCTGATCATGTGAATAGCATGTCGCAGGGTTGGGAAGTCATTGTACTGACTCAGGAAATCTCCATTCTAGCCTGAGAGTCACTTGTACAGAGGTCGGAAATGCCTCATTAATAATTCGAATGTGAACTCTTTATTCTAGCCTGAGAGTCACTTGTACAGAAGTTGGAAATGCCACATTAATAATTCGAATGTGAACTCTTATGGCTGTCGCCTTTACATAGATTTAAGATTAGGGTGCTTTTGGTAATGATTTTGGGCTAAGTGCACAAACTTGGAGCATTTTCCCTTAGAGGAGTCTATTCACTTATATTACTGAAAAACCTTGTTTGTGAATACAGTTCAGCATGTTGAATAGTTGAAGATATGACATGATGTACACAATTTACTGAAATACAATACTAAGGCATACAGTGAACATAATTTATGATGTGAGAATAATTAGAGGGGGCCACTGGATAAGTGCAGAGTGGTATGTGACCTTCCAGCATTGCGAGACTTGTATTCTTCCATAGACTCAAACCACTTCTTAATCATAAAGAGATCATCATCCCGCCCGATTAGATCTCCTGGTTTACCTGGGTAACCAAGGTCCTCATTGCGATTGTGTGGATAACACGCAAAGCCAACCTTGCCTGCCCATTCAAAATCCACAACCTTGATTTGCACAGGCTGTGCAAGCACCATGGATTTTTGCATTTTGATCATGAGATTGTTGGGGCGTAAATCTTCATGAACAAGTTCGAGGCTGGTTAAATAGGCGACGATTTCTTTGAGGACTTGGTAAATGGGTGTGAGATACTGAGCAGCCATGTCCAGACCTAAGGCGGTAAGTGTCAACCACCCTTCTGTATCCCAGCATGGTGGAAGTAGATATTCCATGATATAAAGGCAGGCGTTGATACCTGGCTTCTCAGACCAGCCAAATAATTGCGGGGCAAAACTCTTCTCAAGCGCCTGGTGGACCGCTACACCATAGTGGCGATAGACAAGCTTCGCCACACAACTCAGACTATTGTGTGGATTGTCCATTTCGTATGCAAGTGCCTCGAAAACAGAAAAGCGCTCGTCGGATGCCAAAGGAGCCATAAGGCGTAACCCATATTCAAGTTTTGGGACATCGTATAGCCTAAAAGTAGTAAAGATGGAGGGCACATCTTTGATAACATGACTGGAGTTGGGAATATGGCATCTGAAGATGGTTTAAATCAACAGACAAGAAAGCAACAGCGGTAACCTGAACGTACGAAGGAAGCCATTTTATGGCCTTTGACAAGGAATAAATTGACCTCACGAGTTCCCACCGATGTCGACCAGCAATGTCCAGACATGCAAAATGGGTTTCAAACACATCTATTGAAGCACCACAAGCAGGGTTATCTGCCCAACCTCCACAAATCTTGATGTTCGGCCCTAAAGACATTCAAGAAAGGAAGATGGAAAAGATCAAGTACACACACCAGATATTGTCATTAAAAACATTGGAGCACCTGTCTCACGGTATCTGGGATTCTCTTCAACAATGTTGCCATAGTAGCGGCAGACCTGCAAGAAGGCATCGCCGTTACTACCCTCTTCCAATTTGACCTCGATGATGATGAGGTTGGTGACATAATCCACCGTTGATTGTTGGGGAAATCGAGAGTGGTACTCGCTCGTCAGAATCCTCTGATAAACAAGGTCGATTCTTCCCTTTTCGATGTGTTTTTCCATGCGCCACCGGAATTGTGCATTTTCTGGGAAGAGCTTTTTGAGTTCTTGAAGGATCAAGCTTGCCCGGTGTGTTTCGCTTTCTAGGGGATCAGTAAGGTGTTTGCATAATAACTCGACAGCCACATGAAAGTCGGCCAACTCAGCCAACTTATTACCATCAGGTTCAGCTTTCTTGAGAAATTCATAGAAAGCTATATGCATGACCTCCAAGGGAAGATGCAGTCGCTTGCATGCTGGTCGATGACATAATAGCGCAGCTTCGCCCTTTTGCATTTCGGGCCAGACTCCTCCTTTTGAAAATACAGAGGGCCTAACCATGGCCCCATTCTTAACCGTCAAGCTCCATGCCTTCAGTATCTCGTTTCGGTAAAACCCAGCCTCCTTCAACGCACATGCCGGAAGATCACATGCGTTCGACGCATAGGGTGCTAGGTCTGCAAAACCAAGGCCCTCGACGAGAGTGGCGTATGTAGGGAACCCTGAACTTGTGAAACTCTCTATAATGTTGATGATCTTTAGTGGATCTTTGGCAGAGAATCGCGCGACGTCCTTGTTTTCTGGATCGCTGATGTCCAGGAGACGATCGATTGTGATTTCTATGGACTTCGATCGTGTGGCCAAAAATCTCGGCAAGTTCTGAACCAAGTTTGCTTCCAGGAAGAAATAACGAAGGTAATCTTGGAGAGACGTAATAAACGCCCTGGTGTATTCTTCGATGTCGGAGAGTGTGCTTTCGGTCAGTTCATGCCTGGTTCCTCCTTGTGTGACGATGGATTGGTGAGACCCGTTGTCTGACAGGGTCCTTTTAATGGTTGGAGAAATAGTTGGAGAGCCACCGGTGCCCGGGTCAAACGCATAAAAGAGCGAGGATTTAGTGGATTTAATGGAAGAGAAGGATTTAGAAAAGGATTGAGCGTTGGAACCCATGTTGTGGTGGTGGTGCTTTCCAAAGCAGTGCTGTCTACGCCGAGCTGTCCGGCCTTATCATTTCCGGCCTTATCAAAACAATTATTTTGAAAGAATTCGTTTAAATTATCCACTTTCTAGACATCTGCAAAACAGGCATTTACTATGGGAGCTTCAGTAGGCATCATAGACCTGTAAGCCACATAGCAACGTACCCCTCTACCGTAGCAAAAATAAGTTCCGGTGTTGCTATGAAGCGCTACTGAGTATTGTAGAACTGTAGTTCTGTAGGGCGAGAGTATCCATAGGAGCCGGGAGCACCGCAAAAGTTCCGATGGTTCAATCCAGAAATGGAAAAACAATATTAATTATTGGATATATATAATTAATTAAACTTTTTGGTTGGCAGCAAACGCTGCCAATATCGTAGCTGCTTCGTCGTCGTCATCCACAGCAAGCTCGTCATAGGCTCCAGAGGTGGCAGCCCTAATTGGACAGTGAGTCCCAATGGGCCATGAAATATAACAAGCCTGCATACCTTGCATTACGGAGGAGGGATTGTTGGAGTTCGGTCGCCAGGTCATGTTCTTCTTTGGCTGTGAATTCCTTCCACTGCTGTAGGGTTTTTAGATAGCGCCGGTAATGAATGATGTACGTCTTGCGTCGAAAAAGAACTGTTTCGTGGCGGCCTGATTTCCACTCGTCGATTGCACAGAGGACCTAAGTAGTACAAGGAGCAAGATCAGATGGATTCAAAACATCACTTCAAATCACGCACCGCAGATTGAATGAACGCGATAGTCTCAAGGCTAACCTCCGTCAGGCCTTTGAAGTAATTACCACGCCGAAATGTGCCGCTACCAAACCAATTAAGATTGAACGCCGTCTGGATGACCGAGTTGTAATACATGGAATTCGGCAGTGTTGTATTGAGTGGATCCTAGAAATGTGTTGAACGGTCAGTAAATTCTACAAATAAAAAAAGCAAAAGTAGAACCTTATAGTGGAATGTATTTCGGATTGAAGCGACAAGCTCGCGATTATGCGCAATCGCTTTTTCAATATCTTCGCGCTGTGTGAGACGCAAGGGGTCAACAAAGCCAAAGGCGCTCTTCAGCTCCCCACGGATGCGGTCACGTAGTTATCCACGGAACTGAGCCATGCGCTCCCGGATCTAATGGCAAGTTACAAGGTGCAGACATAAATTAAAGAACTCAAGGTGACATACCCGTTTCACCTCCTCCATCGTTGGATCGACCAGCTCATCCTCAGGCACCTCCAATTGCTCGCATGCATCATACCATGCCTCTATCGCCAAATTCGTTGCCTCGTCGACTACAGGAGCTCCATCAGTTGAAATTGGACCCTCATCTTCACCGTCTTGTGGCCACGGATTGAGAGTGAGGTTCATCTTGAAGATTTCATATGCAGTGTCGAGGATGGCCTTGGTTTGTGCAGCGTAAAACTTGGTGCTGCGCAACTTCTTTCGCTTTCGTGGTACATGGTCGGACTCAGATTCACTGCTTGCGTCATCGCGTGTGATGGGTTGGGACTAGAAAATTGTCGGGGAAAGAATGAACCAAAATTTAGTTAATTACGTACCTTTTTGGTGCCAGTTTTATGTAGTCTCTTCTTGGTGGATTTGAGTTTGACCACCCGAGTTGTCACCTGGAAAGATTGAGCGAAATCCAAGTGAAGTATTTGAGCAAAGCGTACTTTCAGACCACCTGATGTAACCTCTTCAAGATCATCAGCGCCGGCACCATCTGGCTCGCCTAGATCCTGCTCGGATTGTGGAGGAAGGCTCCATGGGTCTTCATGATGTGGCTCATCCACATCACCAAAGGAATCCGAAAGCTGAGATCCCAATGGATCTGAGCTAGCATGATGAGAACGCACTACTATCAAACAACAACCAGCACGAACCTTGAAAGGATACCTGGTTATCGTTAGCAGAAGGACCTAAAACATTAGTATTGAGATTTCGACTCAGGTCCTGAAAACCTTGCGAGATATTTCCATGAGGCGCGCTTGGGAATGAAGGTGTACTGGTATATTGGCCAATACCCGAGTCATTCATGTGAAGTCGATGCGGCGTCTGGGATTGCTGGCGTTGTTGAAAACCTTCGTTTTGTGAGATGGGCATCATCATGGAATATGAAGCAACTTGGGGCTGGATCTGTGATGGCGTCTGCATTGGAGGCATCATATCATCGCTGAAAAGCTCCTGCATCATGGGGCCATGCCGCGGAACTTGACTTAGCATGCCCGCCTCGTTGACAGCTCGATTGATAATGGGAGTCGCAGGCTGGGGCGCAGGCTGAGGGGTGGGCACAGTCTGGAGTGGGGGTTGTGTAGCCTGGGCAGCTTTGTTCCGCTGTATGGTCTCCAGATGTTTTCGTGCAGCTTCTTTATTTTTGAGAAGTTTTTTCTCTTAGATAACAATCAGAACTCGCTCAAACGACAGGGGAAAAAAATTACTATGCGCCTGAATAGCATCGTTTTCTTTATTTGGACGATGACCTCGCCCTTCGTCTCTTATCTGGTTTTGTGAGAATTGGTTGAGAGGGGCCGCTGGTGGCGGCATTTTGGGTTGAGACACGATGGTGGAACAAGACAGAAAATTTTCACTGACCAAACATAGGGCCGATCACTTGATCCATTTCTTGATTAACTAACATTGTATCGACCTCAAAATCGCCTCCTCAAACATGCCTCTATGCCCATTCTGTCATATTAAACTAAAATCCTCTGCCGATGTGAGGCGCCACCAGCAGCAGGCGATTTCCTGTTTCAAAGAAAATCAGAAAGTGTTCGGCAATGCACTGAAGGCCAAACGAAAGCGAAGGACACACCCTGCCAGTGACGAGTCCAACCCCCCAGCCCAGCCTGACCCAGTCGCTGGGCCGTCTGGCACAGTAGACAATGATGTCGACATGGCCAATCTTGATGAATCCCAGCTTGATGAGCCTCTATCCGAAGATATGGACACTGAAACCATGGATGTTGATGCGGTCGCACCCAGAATTGTGGAGGTTGAGGATGAGGATGCACCAGAGGTGGTGAAACGACGACGCTGGCGAGAAAGCTTCCCAAGTGCACATGAGACAGGCGCCACTCGGGGAAATCAGAAAACATCTTTCGAAAAAATCCGCGATGAGGATGTGTTGACTGGGGCAGCAGTATGGGGGCCGTTTCGTGATGAAGAAGAGTGGGAATTGGCCAAATGGCTTATCAAGAACGTTGGGCATTCACAAGCAGACCATTTTCCAAAGCTACCAATTGTGAGTTTAATGCCGTTTTTGCATGAAAATATTCACATACATACCACTCGTTAGATCACAAATCGTGCACAACCATCCTTCACCAACAAAAACCAGTTCCTTGAAAATATTGACGCGCTTCGTGGCGGTGTTGAGTGGAATTGCATGGACCTCGAAATCGAAGGTGACCTACCAGATTTCATGAAAGATCCCAGTGGAAATACGTTGAAGAAGGAGGCCGTTGAGCTCTGGTATCGCAATCCTGTCGAGTTGGTCGAAGAACTCCTGGGAAATCCTATGTTTAAGGATGTGAAATATGCTCCTGAGCACATTTACGAGGATAAGGAGGGAAAGGTGGAAGTCATTGATGAAATGTGGACGGCAAAGTGGTGGTGGGAGATACAAGTACGTGCACAAGCATTAAAAAAACCTGAAAGAAGCCTGATGCACATCAGAAACGGTTACTGAAGGGGGCAACAATCGCACCTCTGATTTTCTCATCGGATAAAACACTGCTGTCAAACTTTCGAGGAGATAACTCGGCATGGCCAGTATACCTGACAATCGGTAATATTGGAAAGGAAACCAGGCGCCAGGTTTCCTCGCATGCGACTGTTCTTGTTGGCTATTATTTGCCCATCCCGAAGTTCGACTGTTTTAGTGATAAAACTCGTTCGTTGGCCAAGTACCGCCTTTTCCACAAGTGTATGGATGTGATCATGGAACCATTGAATGCCGCTGGATCGCAGGGAAAGGACATGGTGTGCGGCGATGGTTTTATCCGGAATGTATGGCCAATATTTGCTGCATACGTCGCGGACTATCCAGAACAATGCTTAGTGGCCTGCTGCATGGAAAATCGCTGTCCTATATGCACCGTTGACCCTAATTCCAGGGGTTCGCACACATGTGAGCCAAAACGAGACGTCAAGGAAACATTATTTTACCTTCGAAGGAATCAACAAGGCGAAACGGACACCGCGTTCAAAGCTCAAGGACTCCGATCTGTTTCATCACCGTTCTGGAAAAACCTCCCTCATTCCGATATCTTCATGTCCTTCACACCCGACCTGTTGCACCAACTTCACAAGGGTGTCTTCAAGGATCATTTGGTTAAATGGTGCACAGAGATAATTTTGAAAGAAGAGGTTGACTCACGATTTCGTGCAGTTCCGTCGCACCCAGGTCTTCGACATTTCAAAAACGGGATTTCGCATGTGTCACAGTGGACAGGAACGGAGCACAAGGAGATGGAAAAGGTGTTTCTTGCACTGGTCGCAAGCCATCGAGATGAACGTTTTGTGACAGCCGTGCGATCAGCTATGGACTTTATTTACCTTGCATCACTTCAGTCCCACACCACTCAAACTCTTCTTGCGCTTCGTGAAGCACTCAATTCCTTCCATGCCAACAAAGACATTTTCATTGAACTCGGTGGACGCCATGCGACACATTTCAATATTCCGAAACTACATTCTATGGACCACTACGAAGAATTGATTCGCATGTTTGGAAGCACGGACGGATTTAACACCGAATCCCCTGAACGACTGCACATCGACTTCGCCAAAAATGCCTACAGAGCGAGCAACCGGAAGGACTACATCCAACAAATGACAAGGTGGCTTGAGCGTCAAGAGAGCGTGGACCGCTTTTCGGCTTTCCTACAGTGGAACAAGGAGCAAGATGAGAAAATTGGACCACACGTTGACCCTCCTCCATCTTCAAGTGCAGATCCTGACGAGTTACCTATCCTTACTCGTTCTTTGGCCAAGCGAACCCCCCAGCCTCGCGACATGTCTTGGTCAGCGACATAATTTCACTCGAAGGTCATGGAGCCTCACGTTTCATTCCTGCCCTCTCATCTTTCCTCACTACTATCGGTTCACGCTACAAGCCCCAGACATATGATGTTTTTGGACTCTGGAAGTGGCTTGTGTTCAAGCTTCCAGATATCCCAGAGGTCGGCAGCCGGCACTCTTCCAACATTGTTTGTGCATCAGGGCCTGTTGTCTCGTCAACTCATGGAAGACGTGTTCCTGAAGAGCCTGCCCACCTCGACTTTGCCTTTGTCAAGACTGCCGAAACCAACCGCTTCACCGATAATACCTCTCTTCATGGTCTCCGAGTGGCTCAAGTCCGAGCTATTTTCTCCTTGCCATCGCATTATCGGGCCTCTCGGGAGGCTCTTGCGTATGTAGAATGGTTTACACCGCTCCAACAACCAGATCCAATTACTGGTTACTACCATATCTCAAAATCGTCACGGCGCAGGGGAGGGATCGATGGGCCATATGCAGAAGTAATCACTGTTGACAGGATCGTTCGAAGTGCTATGTTAATCCCAAAGACACGGTTCGATGACAAACAATTCTATCTTAATTCGCATATTGATGGACATAGCTTTTGTATGATTAAATTAGGTCATTATGGGTGTTTACCAGTAGTCTAGAGCATAATTAATCCTCATCGTGTTGCCCCAGACTTTGGCGAATAAGTTTCGTGTGTTTCTGTCGAAGTCGTTGTGTCAGACGATGAAGGACGGCGATTTCCCGAGCAACCGTTTGGGCTCTGAGACGCGCTCGGCGTGCTTTGGTCGACATGTGGCGTAGAGGTTGAGTGGGTGAGGGAGTGAATGTCGATGAGGGAGGGAATGTCGGTGTGGTTTCCTGGGAGGCTGAATTCATGTGCTCGGTGACGAGGGTCGTCCGAAAAGGGGATATCAGAGCAGTTTCCTGGAAGCCAGAATTTGTGAGCTTGGTGACGAAGGTCATAAAAAAATACCTGTAACTCACCTGGGTTGATTTCGGGTCTGCATCTCCATGCGCTGATAACGCGGCTTCCTGCATACCCTGCCCATCATGCCAGTTCAAAGATTCTGCATAGAACTTGTGCGATATCCACTTGGAGTGGTCTGCCCAGAACGCTGCGTCCTGAAATATAGCATTAGGGAAATATTCAGTGAACGAAATGAGATATCTACCTCAGCTAAAGCTGTAGCTCCCTGGGTGCCGAGTTGAGAACGAGTGGGAGTTGAACGCGTGCGGGTGTTGAAAACCTCTGAGGCACTTCAAACTGGTGAGTATTGCTGTGAAGAGTCAGTTAATAGTTAAGTTCTCATGACGCACATAAAAACTTACCACTGGTTCTGGGAGCTCAAGCTCCTCCACACACGAGCTCTCAATCTGGCTCATTCCAAGGTCCAAACCGCAATCCGAGCCTTGGTTGTCAGTGGGGGATTCGGGTTCTGTGTCTGAGCCGGATGAGAAGGGGCTGGGTGGTATATATGGCGCATAATTTCTGTCGGTTCGTTGAACCAAGAACCGTTGGGGCACACTATGGCGAGGTGGAGTACTGAATGACATGGTGGTTAGGTTACAATAGGACTTACAAAAAAAACTGGCCCAAGAATATAACTTACCTGAGGTTGCGTAATATTGTCTGTAGCCCGAAAAGAGGGCCTGAGAGAGCGAGAGAACGAAGAGACTATGGAGACGTCAAGAGATGAACGTGACTATGGGTTGCTACAGAGTGATAGCGGTGCTACGGGTAGCTACAGAGTCCGCCGGGTCTATCCGAGCACCCTGAGAAACACAACACTACTGCGCAAAAACGCATTCGCAGATGGAAGATCCTATACTTGCTGAACTTCAGATCCCTTATTCTCCTTTCAATCGCCCTCAATCGACCAAGAAACTCTGAAATGCATTGCCTCTTGCTTGGTGGTGAACCAGGCAGCTTTGATGAACGATGCCCGGAAATGTGAGCCTCCATGAGGTCAATATCTGCGTGAGTGGGTGACATGACGCCAACCAGTTTGCGCGATCGCTGAGTTTGAAATTTGGGACAAGAACTTCGACATTTGTCCCGGATTTATTTGTCATTCTGTTACATCATGGTGCTCCAACAATAAACGAATTCCTTTGCTCAACCTTTGCTTGTACAATTGTCTGCTTTGCCATTCGAATATTCTCCCTGCTAGTCTCTCTATTAGTCAAATGGCCAAGAAACCGTTGAAGATATCAACAGAATCTAAGGCAATGTCAAAGAACACATCATCTCCGAGTCGGTGCCATATATTGGGATTGAAATCAAAGCATTCCTGATTTAGCACCACAGGGTCCTGACTTCCCACAGTGAGATGGGAATCCTCATGAGGACGATGAAATAACCAGACACTCGGTCAAACCGAAGCGTCTACGTTTGAATGATGGAAAGATGAGAATTAAAAACTTACCGTGCATTGAGTTTAGGATAGCCACACGGTCAACCGATGTGGCTTATTGATGATGAGTTGGTTGAATGTTGGTGAGAATATTGATGCCGATGTGGCGATGCCAAATAAACTGACGCGCTTTCCCCCGTTGATTATTGCCCTTACATACCATTCAACGTCTTCGACACAAGTCGTGCATGTATTACACCACGAGTTTCCTCTTCAAAGAATTGTTGCTTGTGTTTACACAGTAACTATACCCTCTGGCCCTTGCGGCCTTGCGCATTATCGTCGCGCCCTCGTCGGACAAAGAGGAGCTATTGGCAACCCTCGAAAGTGCTCGTCGTGCATTCTTCATCAAAAAGGGGCGGTGCTCTTACGCCCCCGCGCTCACTCTTGACCTGTTTGGCCGTGGATGATCTGAAAAATCCTTCGAACCTGTGCTGTCTCACTGTTTCCGTCATCAGCCTCACCAGCACAGGTATGCGCATCGCGCTCATTCTCCGTCATCAGGCTCACCTGTACTTACAGCACCAGCAGTGATTACCTTGGCTCCGCCATTATCTTATTTTCCTTCTTTAATCACTACTTTAGCTGTAAGTATCCTCCCACCCATCACTGTTGATAGTTGCCTCAATAATCTCTCTAGGCTTCGCCTTCAGATTCTTGGCTCTATTCATACAGTGAGCTTTTGGCTCCGCCACCATGAAGAGGATTGACTACTAACTCAAGAAACAGCGCTTCGCCTGTTATTCTTTTCTTCGCCCACCCACCACTCCCGAATGACCATGTTCAACGTCTTCAACACATGAGTTGTGCGTGTATTACACCACGACTTTTTTTTTCAAAACATTGCTACTTGTGTGTACATAGTAACTACCCCCTTACCCCCTGCAGCCTTGCCCAACATCGTCCTCCCTCATCGTTGTCGCGCGCTCATCGTTGTCGGCACTCCCCACTGACAAACCCAAGCTAGGGTTAGGAGTTCAACTCCAGTGCCCTGCAGCCTTGTTCCACGATTATTGTACCATGCGGTTATTGTCACCCTCTTATGTAACAGCTACCGATGTGAATGCGTTACTGCAATTGGACCATCATTGAAAACTTGCAACTCAGCGACGACACTCCAACGACACTGCACCATTTGATCACGCCGTTATGTCTAGGTTCTCCAGTCGTCCCTCCAACTTAGGCCCCAACAACAACAACGCCATTTTCAAACCCTGGCCGATGGGTCCCAACGCTCCCATTTCAGCTAATTCCTCGTATTTGAGAAACTCTATTTCGGCGCACTCTGATGGTTCCTCTGACCAAGACAAGGTTTCTATTGTTACTCAAGGAGGAACAGATCAAATTATCTCTCTAAACACCATCTCAAAAAACACCAAATCCCTCATATCATCTCTTGCTACCTATGTTGACACTGTCCGTGGGGAATCAACGTCTGAAACTCAATGGCCGAGAATCATAACGTCAGGATTGACAATGGCAGAGTACACGGTTAGGTCCCTCCAGCGCCACAGCGCTCAACTCTCTCGCCACGATCCAGATGGCCTTGTTGATGTTGTGAGGGGTATCGATTTTAATCGATTCCCTACCTATGTTTCGCTCTTCAATGCCAACCCTGATCAGCATCGGGATCGCGAGAATGACACAGGCAATCTAGACATTCCTGCGATGTTATTGGAGCAGGCAAAGGCCCTTCAAGAGGAAATAGTGAAAGCATGGGAGGTGAATGTCAAATGCGGACGTGAGAGGGTTTCGCCTGCTAAATTTGGCAATCGTGGGCAGTGGCACAGAATGCAAACGGAGCATGATGCACTACTGTGTCATCGACCGGCATCGAATCGACCACATCGCCCCTTGGAGATCATGCACGTAGCCTTCTACGAGTTTGTCAAGAAAGCTGAACTTAACATTGGCGAGTTAGCTGATTTCCATGTGGCTACTGAGGCATTGTGCAGATATCTTACCGATCCCTTGAGAAAGGAAAAGGATCGGGCCAATTTTGTCCTCGAAGAACTCAAAAAGGTCTTTCCAAACAATACACAATTCGAGTGGTTGGCTACTAGAGAATACCTTATTTACCAGAGGATTCTTACGAGCGAGTACCACCCTCGATTTCCCAAAGAAGAAAAGCATCATGTCACCAACCTCATCATCGTCAAGGTCAAGTTAGAAGATGGTGAGAACGGCGATGCCTTCATGCACCTCTCCCACTACTATGGCAACATTGTTGAAGGCAACCCCAAATACTGTGAGACGGGCGCTCCAATGTTTTTAATAACGATATCTGGTGTGTGTACTTGATCTTTTCCATCTTCCTTTCTTGAATATGTCTCTAGGGCCGAACATCAAGATTTGTGGAGGTTGGGCAGATAACCCTGCTTGTGGTGCTTCAATAGATGTGTTCGAAACCCATTTTGCATGTCTGGACGTTGCTGACCGACATCGGTGGGAACTCGTGAGGTCAATTTATTCCTTGTCAAAGGCCATAAAATGGCTTCCTTCGTACGTTCAGGTTACCTCTGTTGCTTTCTTGTTTGTTGATTTAAACCATCTTCAGATGCCATATTTCCAGCTCTGGTCGCGTTATTAAAGACATGCCCTCCATCTTTACAACTTGTAAGCTGTACTGTGACCCAGAACCCGAATATGGGCTACGCCTTCTTGCTCCTTTGACGCCGGATGCGTGCTGTTCTGTTTTCCGGGCAGACCTTACAGACGTGTTTTCAGGGTCGGAACTGCATTATGTGGCGAAGCTTGTCTATCGCCACTATGGTGTAGTGGTCCACCAAGAGCTTGAAAAGAGATGGCCATATCAGGAAAGCCAGGCGTTTCAGCGAGGCCATCAGCTGGCGACTTTCGCCCCGAAATTGTTTGGCTGGTCCCAGAAGCCAGGTATCAACACCTGCCTTTATATCATGGAATATCTACTTCCACCATACTGGGATACAGAAGGGTGGTTGACACTTACCGCCTTAGGTCTGGACATGGCTGCTCAGCATCTCACACCCATTTACCAAGTCCTCAAAGAAATCGTCGCCTATTTAACCAGCCTCGAACTTGTTCATGGAGATTTACGCCCCAACAATCTCATGATCAAAATGCAAAAATCCATGGTGCTTGCACAGCCTGTGCAAATCAAGGTTGTGGATTTTGAATGGGCAGGCAAGGTCGGCTTTGCGCGTTATCCACACAATCGCAATGAGGACCTTGGTTACCCAGGTAAACCAGGAGATCTAATCGGGCGGGATGATGATCTCTTTATGATTAAGAAGTGGTTTGAGTCTATGGAAGAATACAAGTCTCACAACCCCAATCGTAGAGCTAGCACATCCAGAGTTCCCTGGGCCCCCCTTCTAGCTACTTAGTTACCCTCATCCTTTGTACCGTAAATCGTAAATCACATCACATCATTACCACAGACTTCACCTTGCTTGAGGAGTTAAGGTCCCCACATTTTGAATGCAGAGTGATATGCCCAGGAACAACCAAAATTCGCATGACTTTGAGAAATTACAGCCGAGATCACGATGGCTGGTACTCACGTTGAGAGAGCGTCAATGTCGCAACTGGGTTCTGCTTGACTTACCTAATAACGATAGGGCCGACAAGCGGCACAGCCCGCTACCTTCAAGCTGACTACGAGGCCAATAGAATGTCGAACATAGCATAGTATTTCACATCGTACAAGTACATGAAGTTATTGTTACGGTTAATAAGAAAATGCAGTGCTTTTATGATTTTTGGAAAGTGCAATGGAAACGAGGAAGAGGAGACATAGAATGAAGAACGAATGGAAATGAGGAAGAGGAGACATGGAATGGTGAAGAAGGGAAGGAAGTCAATGGGAAAGATCGTACGTTAGACGCTGATGTGCATTTCGATGTCGGCGCCCATTGCTTTCTCGACGGCCTGCCCTTTTTGTGCTCTCTTTCGCTCCTTCTTTTCAGCCGGTTTGAAGGAGCTGATGGCGACTGGTGTTTGAACGTCAATGATGGAGGTACTTCCTACGGGCTTTTCTGCTAGGACGGTCGATCTGGTGTCCGTTCGTTTTTTGGCGGTGAAGTTGTCGAATTCGTCCTGAGCCGATATGGCGATTTCGACGCTTTCGGTGTCGGGGGGAGACGTTTTGTATGGCGTTGGTTCCGGCATCCACGATTCCCTCAATACTCGCACGCTGTGGGCATTGAGGGTGTAATACTGTTTTGATATCTTCAGATTTCTTTCACAAGCATAATGTAACGTCACGTACCCGTTTGAAATTTTTGTACCCCTCACGTCCTGTACCAGGAATGTTCCAGGTGTGCAGTGTGACGACGCAGAGAATGAGAGTTCCTTCACGAAGTTGGGCGGCGTTGTTCCAACACGGTATCAAATCTCCGTTGACGTCGACGACGTTGTGTTGCACGAGTTTATCGTGTTCGAGGTGAAAATCGTGCGGTAAGTAATCGGGGAGAAGTTCGGGGCTATAGTAGCCGCCGATTTTCACTTCTTGCGCTGTAGATAGATGAGCATTCCCATAACGATATGGATCAAGCGGTGACTTACGTTGCTGGTCGTCATTTTCAGGCTGTTTCTGGTCGTTAGCAGCCTTCTCTTCTTGAGAACCGACAGTACGTTTCTTCAATCGTTGCGGGGCATCGGGAACGTAAGTCGTAGGCGGAGACTGTGTTTCTAAAATCAGTTTCTCGAACACTGGTGAATTGAGAGACACGTACGCCGAATTTCTTCGGTAATTGTACAGTGTAGATTCGGCTGTAGTCGTCGTCATCGACTTCAGTACATTCGGAAGTAAGAAACGCAGACTATACCATGGTCGTCAGCACTTGCGATTAAGGGATTTGTTTACAGCCACGTACTTTGTTCACTTTGTTGTCCTTTTCCATGTTGGACTGCGTCGCAGACATGAAGATTAGGATCCAGGACGAACTCGAGGACACAGGTGAAGGACGTTAAATTGAGGGAAGCTGTGACCATCAGCTCAACGACAGAAGAGCGAGACTTCTGTGGGACATGTGTTTGAAGGAAGCGTGTAGATAATCGAGACTGAGAGACACCGTTAGACAAGAAAGCTTGTGCGGCGATGCCAGCAATGGTGACAACAGTGGAAGACATGATGGATTTTTTCGACAGACGGCCTGGGAAGAGAACATTACATGTGGGGCAAATGAGACAAGAATGGCGTGTTTGTAATTGCTTAGTCAGGTGCACAGCTTGAGTACGATCGGGCATCTCACTGCCAAAAACTTTTGTCGAAGGCCTCTAAGACCCGCTACCTTTACATATTTCCTTTTCTCCTAGGATCCTGGCTTATGGCACCACAATCAGAAACCCATGGAAAGTCAAAATCCAAGCGTGGATGCATAAGGGCCTTTCCGGCTAACTGTAAGCGGTCTGATTTTCTTCAAACATTCAAGTTGAATCTCACAATGCTGAAATTACAGTCCCCAAAGAGCTTCTTGACGAAATCTTATTCTTATATCTGAGCGGCAAAACCAAATCGAGCTTTCCTAAAATCTATCGGGAATTGCGAATGGAATCCAGGGTCTGCCGAAAGGCATTCGGTGACCAGGAAAGTGCAAACCTCTTTAACGACGAAGATGTAGAAGCATACATCGGCCTATGTGAAAGCTTTGATAAAGTATTTCATCACAGCATCAACTTCGGGGGCCTTTATTGTTTAGAAATCGTGATGCCGACTACATTCGCCTTATCCTCAAGACTTGGCGACACTCTGTCCACCTCGGGGATAATTCACCTCAATATTCACTGTGGACACAGCCCCCGTTTCCTACAAGATTTACAAACACCCGGCTGGAGGAGGACCCTTCAACGCCTTCAAATATTTCGCATCAAGTACATTGTTTCTGTTGAAGAGGTACGTCCATCCGTATATCATTCTCAATAATCTTCTGTTAATATCTATTCCCCTAGAACGGAGAAAATCCCTACCCATGGGATCATCCTCTATGGATTGATCTACTCTCCTCTTGCAATTCTCTCAAGATGTTTTTGCTGAAGACCCCACTACCCATAGATGATTATTCGGACATGTTCCTTGTCGATTGTTGGGCAGGAAATATGCACTGCCTCCAGAGGATGTACATCTTTCATGGATTTGACGAAGAAGCCGAAGTCGGTGATACTCTTTGGATGGGATCAAACACTCTTTATAGGCGCAGGCCCAGCTCGGAGGAATCAGTTCCCTTTCCCTCCAGTGAATGGCGCTCGATTAATATCAGGCCAAAGGATTTCGGACACGGGCTGCACACTGTACCAAGTGGATGGATGCCCATGTTGGAGGAAGATGTCGATGTATATGATAGTGATGTAACGTCGTAGAACACACCACGATGCCCTTCTCTCGTCATGCGCTCAATTCTGGATTCCAATGCTAGACCTGTTACATGACTGAAAATATGGTGAATCAATATTTTCAGTATTGCGACGGTTGCCGCATCTCTCATTATTGCGTACATGCCTCTTTGAATAAATGAACACAAGATTTTGACCGTTCGAACAGAGCAAAGGGTGTCAGAAGGACTGGGCTACTCACAAGATGAGTACGTGCCGACTCGAAAGACTCGAAAAACAAAGACGAGTGATTGCAAAGTCGGCGCCTGGCTTGGCTCATGGACTATCTTTGAATAAAGCCAACTCCCAGCTGCACTGGGTCGAGGTATGACGTAATGTCTTGAGAGGCAGCAAGGCTGTTAACAAAATTTAAAAACAATAGGTTAATGCTTCACCACTTCGCCTTCCAGGCATTAGCAGTTCATCCCAGTTCACCAAATTATGATCACTTTGTTGGCATCCTTGCAAAAGCGGAAGTGATTCCTCCTAACGAGAACGAGGATGAAACCAATGGAACACGCCTCCAGGTACAACCTGTTCACAGGGCCGCTTGACAAGGCAAAGGAGTATTTCCAGGAAGAGGAGATGACCATGATTATTCAGTCATTCCTGGAGGAAACACAGAAACGCAGAGCAGCTGGTTTGGATAGGATTGCAGCATTCTTGTTTGTTCCAGCTCTAGCAGCGGTTCGATTCATTTCTATCATAGTTTAGTTTCTGAATTTCGAAGATTTCCTGGAATCTGGCGCCACTGTAAAGCTTGATGAGCCTGGCGGGCCTAGATATTGGAAGGACGCCTTGTTTTTCGATTTATATCGGCTTCGGCATTTCAAACCGTTAGCCTCGATTTTAGGGAGGCGCTTTCAAATTTCTTTGTACGCCCAGGAAAATTGTGAGGAGCGAAATTTGACAAGTGATTGGGGGTTATAAGAGTCAGGGGTGCAGTCTATGCGGCTTGTTTGAAATCGTCTGATCGTGTCGAAATCGTGTAGAAGGGTAATCAATACATAAAGCGCGGCTTCACAATTCGAGGATTGGACTTCACGATTTTTGAAGGGTTTTATCTAGGAAAGGATAGGCGCAGTGCCGGCAGGAACATAATAAACGTGGCGGTCAGTGCCTTAGAACCCCCATAGCTAGAGATACGGAACGAACGACTTTAGAGTCCTCTATTCAATCGCGCCTCCGTATAATCCTGATTGACTTGAATAATGAGATGGTGGGATAAACCCGGTGAAGGTGGTCAATAACCCTGAACCTTGGTGCTCGAGAAGATCTGGAATTGGGGGAAGAGCCCTCGCAAGGGTAATGCCGGAGTGGAGGGTCGTAGGATCGCAACACACGGCTGTAGTTTCAGTTTCCGAATAAAAATTCGATAGTCGTCACACTTGATGACACGCGGCGAGACGAGGCAGTGTAGTGGGCTGTTAAAATCCAAAATGTTAGGTACCTTTATTAAATTGAACGATGAAGAAGGTACTTACTTTCCAGAGTCCCCGCAGGTTAGCATCGTCCGTGAAGACGGAAACCCCAGGATACAGATTATCCTGCAGCTCGTGCAGCTCGTGGAGTTGCCTGGATTTCTGTAACCGCTAGGAAAACAACGGCGTCGGCGCTCCATTTCATTGAAGGGAAGTTGATAGCCAAGCTCGCGTTTTTGTCGCATCGGAAAATAGTTTGGTTCGGCCAGAGGACAAAATGGTAACCGTATTTAGTTTGCAGTTGAAGATGTGACAGATGGGATTTTGGGCGACGACGTTGGATTTGAGATTTGAGAGGTGTCGAGAACAGGGCGGAGAACGGTGACGTTACTGTGTACACACAAACAACACAGAAGCTGGAGAGGATTGACTGACAACAAGTTACACGGAGACTGGGTCAACGACGATGGGTACGTGACCACGACCAGGGGAAGAGGACGTGGGAGAAGGCTGGAGGAGAAGGGAGGTATAGTTACTGTGTAAACATAAGCAACGGTGCTTTGCACGGAGACTGGGTGACAAAGATGATTGGTGCGCGAAAACGATTGAATGGGCGACGACGATGAGCGAAAGATGACGATGGGAAAGGCAGCATGCGCCAGGGGAAGTACAGTTACTGTGTAAACACAAGCAACAGTGCTTTGAAGAGGGAAAGCTGTGGTGTAATACACGCACAACTTGACGTTGAATGGTGATAAGAGAAAATAATCAGGCCTGCACACTATTTGGCATCAGCGTCCGCCAAGAGTGCCAAGAGTGTGCGTGAGCTCTCGAATAATCATTCGGCGCTCGAATGAGAGGCGGATGCAGTGATATCGGCCCTATTTGAAGCCGAGTTCATTGCAGAGGTGAAGTCGCACCTTGCAGAGGGTAGCAGTGGCCGTGACAATGGCAGTGTGAAGCGGAAGGCGCTTGCGAAGGAGAGGGATTTGCCGGTATACCTACCTTGCCCCAAGGGACAAGAACGTGCGCTTCGTCAATGCCCAGCAGGACAAGGTTTTCCCTGAACATTTCGTCTTGAAGAATGTTGTCGACTTCGGCAGCTCCCAAGTTTGCTGCCTGCAAGCTCGCGGCGGTCAAAGAGACTGCCTTCAGGCCAAGTTCAATAATCTCCCAGGCCTGGAGTATATCAGTAAAATTAGAGTGTTATAATTCCAGCAGGCGACGTACATGAGCATTGTCAAGTTCAATAAGTGGTGTCACCACTAGAGTGACAGGTTTTCGTGGGGGTTTTGGCACGCCCTGTGGTCGACTATCGTTGAGATGTTGAAGGACCATAACAGCGCCGAAAATCGCTGCGGTTTTAAGGTTTATCCACCAACGACGTGGATGCGATAAAGGACAAGGTAGCCTGGGCAAAGATCGAGGGTGAAGAGAGCGGATGTTCTAGGATACAAATTCAGGATCTGTGTCTTGATGTTGAGGATACATAAGCAAATCGATTGGTCGGCAATGGAATTGGACGGTGATAGTTACTGTGTAAACACAAGCAACGATGCTTTGAAGAGGAAAGTCGTGGTGTAACACAAGCACAACTTGTGTCTAAATGGCACGGAGGTAAAAAACTGTAAATTGGCGGGCGACGACGTTGGATTTGAGAGACGTCGAGAACAAGGCGGAGAATGGTGGCATTACTGTGTATTACAAGAGGACTGGGTGGCAAAGACGATGGGTGCACGAAAACGATGAGCGATAAGTGGGCGACGACGAGCGAAAGACGACGTTGGGCAAGGCTGCAAGGGCCAAGAAAAGTGGCCTGGGTATCTTTTTATGGCGAAGACAAGGTGGCGGTGATGAGATTCTTCTTCAACGATTTCCAAGCAGTGATGGTGGCGGGATGCAACGACCAGCGCCCAGAACTGAATCACAATTTCATTTTCTTCGGTTCAGTCGCAAGCCGTTCCGTAAGAGATGAGCTCGAGGGAGTTAGATTTTTTGGGATAAAGGCCAAATAGGGATACTTTTCGAGGTTCCAAAGGGGCTTGAAAAAAGCGGTTGAAGATTGGGGAAGATCGAATGAAGGAGGTGGGACATTAGGCAGGTGCGGCTGATTCGGGAAGTAAAAATTTGCTGGTTGCCTAATGGTTGCCCTCAACAGCCAGGGACATAGTATCTGCAGAGGCGTGATAAGAAAATAAATAGATAACGATTGAACGTTGAACGCTTATACATACGTAGAGGTGTCGAGAAAAGGTGATGCAAAGAGGGTGGTGATACCGTGTACAACCAAGAGAGGATTAATTAACGACGAGTACGTGTGTACTACACGAAGACTGGGTGGCCAAGGCGACGGGTGTGCGGAAACGATGAGCAATGAGTGGGCGACGACGAGGATGAGCGAAAGACGAAGTTGGGCAAGGCTGCAGGAGCCAGGAAAATACAGTTACCATGTAAACACTGCTCTGAAGAGGGAGAGTTGTGGTGTAATACACGCACAACCCTGTGTTTGAAGACGTTGATATAAGAAGAATACAATAATCAGTTGGCGTCCACATCAGCGCCACAAATAAAGCATTTCTTAGGCTAAGTATTAATGCCATCGTCGGGCTTGCTACTCATACCTGTGTCCAAAATTAAAATTAATTAATAAGTACTAGGGCCGTCTCCACGGCAAAGCCCAGTACCTGGTACATGTCAAAATAGTAGATTAAATAGACACAATTAATTATTGGGTCAGTGCTACTAACTCGTCATGAACCTTCGGTTCACTCCTCGCAGCACCAGGCAGAAATGGAGAGCATGGCGCAGACTTCGTGAGAAGGTGAAATGAGTTAGCAAGAGTTGGAATTGGGACCAGGAGGGAGTTGCCAAAGACAACTTAGACAAGTCTCGCCAGCGTCTCACGTTTCGTCTTAACCAGAGGAAAACAAACACGCACAAAGAAAATGGCATAGCTTTGCACATATAGCGTATGTCCCTAAGACCCCCTACCTAAAGGTAGTGGGAATAAAAAAAAAGAAGGGAGAAGAGAAAAAAGGAACAAAAAAGGAAGAAAAGTTTTGATTCACAAAGGTATTATCTGAGCTACTGTCCGTCGGTGTCCTCGTTCCCCTTGCGTTCCCCCTCATCATCGCAATAGCCATACGATTGACCGAGTGGCTATCCTTTTCTCAACTGTATCAGTTACAATAGACAAGATAAGGAAGCATAAATTCATAGTATGGTAAGCCTTAATTCCAATCTTTTTCATTCAGTCATAGACCCTTCGGTTTGATATTGTCCTCATTTCGGTTGACCGAGTGAGGATTCCAATCTATTTATCGTTTCATACTCGTGCTAATCTACCCTATCTAACTCATTCAGACTTTCGATTCTGTTGCTTTGGTTGACCAAGTGACAGCCCCCAATGGATTCGTTCCAGTGGACCGAACGACGATGACGATACTTCCTACTATCTATCGCCCAACCTGATTTAAATTTGAATTTCCTCTCGCATTATTCAGGATACCGTCGCTTTGGTTGACCAAGTGACGGGCCTTCCTCGATAAGGATTCGCTGATGAAGGACTATTAGTATCTCTCTCACACACACGCGCCATCGCTCTTTGTTTTATGCCGTCACCTCGGTTTGGCACTTCGTCTTCATTTCGTTTGAGAGTGGTTATCATTGAATCTGAACCACGCCTCCTCGCTTTCTACAGTCACTTCGGTTGACCAAGTGATTTCCATCTGACTCTCTTCCATTGCCCTCGTAAAGCCCTGCCTATTTATGAACTTGGTTCGTTTTAATCATCTTTCCGATATCCTTGTGTAACTTTGTCACCAGCACCGACTTTCGATATTAAGCACACTTTGAGTGCCATTCATTCACTGTGGTTTGCCGAGCGACTACTATGCCACGTACGGGCTACCTCATCTTACCGCTTGCTCCATTCACTTCGGTTGACCGAGTGATTATTGTTCCATTTCTGACCTTCGCCTTTCACTTCGACTGAACAACCAAATGTATATTTAAACGCCGCAGGGAATGTATATATGGAACAGTTACCGGTGGCACTATCTGGATTAGAAGTGGTGTCAAAAATATCTTTCCTGTTATGCACTCAAATAACATTACCTTTTTTTGATCAAAAACGACCTACCTTCTCCCTTCAAAATTCTGGCGAAATATGCTATCGCTGAGCAAATAACCACACATCTTATGGACAGCTCCAAAACTCCAAGGTTATCGCAGTGCCAGTGCCGTTACCAGTGCCAGCCCCCTGCGCCTTTACATTCCACTTCCAGATCATGATTGGGCGGCTGGTGCTTGTGTTCAAGTCGCTCGACCCGCTGGCAATAATCATCCTCGCTCCGGAGTCATCTACTTTACTTACCACGTCTGAGATTCCTTGGAGATTCCTGCCCTATTTTCTCAATGCTCCCCGATTGTTCTTCGGAACCGGCAACGCGGATAGTACTGGCCTTTATTTCAAACCCAGCGGAATGACCTTAACGCAGCCCTCCTCGACGTGCTCGGCCGTACTACACGAAGACTGGGTGGTAAAGACGATGGGCGTACGAACGACGAGGATAAGCGAAAGATGACGTTGGGCAAGGCTGCTGGGCCAGGAAAGTACAGTTACCGTGTAAACACAAACAACAGTGCTCAGAGGGAGAGTTGTGGTGTAATACACGTACAACTTAGTGTTTGAAGACGTTGATGTCAGATGAGAAGAATACATCAGATGGCGTCCACATTATTTAGCATCAGCATCACAAAGAAACCATTTCTGCCAATGCCATCGTCGCCCACTCAACCACTCATCATCACAATAGCCACACGGTTGACCGAGTGGCTATCCTTTTCTCGACTCATCTTCTTCATCGTCCTCATTTCGGTTGACCGAGTGAGAATTCCTATCTTTTTATTCTCTATTTTGACCAAGTATTTCATTGTCCTCCCATCTATCATACCTGTTCTAATAATCTACTTTACCTAGTAACTCAGAGTTTCAATTCTGTTGCTTTGGTTGACCAAGCAACAACTACTCTCAAGGTTGACTGAGCGATTATGCCGCAAACCGCCCCTCCATCGTCCAACCCCACTTTTTCAGCGGAGGGTACATTGGGAACAAGACGAAGTCCGAGTCATTCGTTCCTAAGCGATTATGGACTTACAAGGGTCTTCATTTTCAGATCGAGTCACGTCAATCAACGTACACGGATGAGTCAAGAAGTTAGTTATCATAAATGAAGGAACGCTTGTCGTTTTCGCAGAAACCATGCTTTCTCGACACCTCCCACTAATCACGAATCGCATTCATTTCGCCTCCAGCGCGATGGCTCCCCTTCCTACTATTACACCCCGCATTAACCTCCCACTTCTCGGCGTTAACATTCCACCTCGAAGCGGAAACCCGGCAGAAAGAGAACTTACGCCTTCCGAAGATAGCAGAGAAAGCTCTCCAGAGAACAAGCTCAATGTAGACGATGGAGAATCTGAGCTCTCCGAATTGTCTGAGCTTGAGTCCGATATCGGTAGCAACGAAGCGCTACGCCCAGCCCAGAAGATTCCTAAACCTTCCGGAGAACCTGGACGACCAAATTCTGGTGGATACAGCATTGAGGACGCATTGGTTTCGTGGGGCAAAGAAGAATTCGGAAAAGTGACAGTGAGTAACAACACCAGAGCCTCCTCCTTAATAACGAAGCTTTCTTTAGAAGTTTACGAAGAAGCTTGCTGATGCAAAATTGGACCAAACGAAAAGTTACGGCAAGCAGGATCATACGAAGGTCAACAGATTGTGTGAAACGGTATTTTTCTACCTTCACCAGTCTGCCCTTTCACTCAAAGGTGTAGTAGGTCGCAAGGAATTACCCCATTGTAGATAAATACGAGGATTATTGGCCAGTTCGAGGGATCTTGAAGATGCATCTGAAGGCAACCTCTGAGAGCTATCGGCGCGAGGTCAAGGCAGTAAAAGGAAAGAAAATCGGAGGAGAGGTTTGACCAAATGGGTGAATTATGTTTTGACCGAGTTGAAAACTTCATTCCTCAATCGCTAATTCAGAGTGACAATATTAATTATGCATATTCTGTCATGACAGCAGCGTCAAACTAAGTTTGGTCTTTGTGACAACCCCGAGTATACCTCCGCGATAAAATCAGGATTGGGCCTTTCGTGAGATCGATCGATGACTCAGCTCGCCAAAGACCTTCATTCGGACCTACTCTGCATCAAATCAGGTTTAAACGAGGTGGTTTCCCCGAAACAATTTCTAGCTGAACAATTCGACGATCTCATCCAAGCCCTCAAGGCTGCGAAGCAAACGTGGATAGAGGCTTCAATCCGGACTGGCCAGCAGCCCTCAGCCCCACCGCATCCTCACGGCGGTCCCATACCCTTGCCATCATTTGCTGAAATTGTGAAGGCCGACTTCATGATGACGTCCGGGTCTCGGGCACCGCCTAAAGGATCAGAGTGCGTCAATCTAATCAGAGTGCGTCAATCTACTGAGTCATGTAGAAATCAGCCGCAATCCGGATCCCAGCCTTTTTGATAGGGTACGCACGACGACTTCGATTCTTCCTGTGTAAAATACTTGACGTAAGTTACTTTGCCCATATTTTGGTAGGGACCCTGGCATGGAAGACGAGTGACAGTAGCACCAAGCTTTACCCTTTGCGTACCAAGGACCAGCTCTCATCATCACATCGGCGTAATTATCCATCTCCTGGGAGTTACGCGCAGCAGGCCGATTTTGTCGTTAGACGGTAAGATGCCTTTCTCGTGAGATGTTGCTTTGTCTCATCCATCGTATTATTTGGATAGATTCGTTCAGTATGCACAACAAGGGAGGCAGTTATTCATCCCGAGGGATGCGATATTCACACTTTGAGTAGCGGGATGAATGAACGGCAGAAATTAATACGTTCATGATGTACGATACCCCTTTGAAATGGAAATACCACTGCGAATGCGTCGTTAAATTTTTTATTTGTGTGGGGCAGAGGAGATGAAACGTGAAGTTTACCGGAACGGGCCTCTCGAAGGCGCTTGGAGGAAGGCGCTTGGAGTCGATGCCTGTAGTCACTTGAAAATGTTATTTGGGGGAAAAAAAATAGTCTAACTCCAGGATGTTAGCATGTACGCCATCACGGTATCCACAACTGTATTATCGGCTCTGACTCAACTAATGCTGCTTCCCACACGTATGGGTAAACTGCGTTGGTTTCCATTCTCATAAGTATGTGACTCCATTGATTAAACCGATTTGCAGCAGATTTAGTTCATCGATTTAAAGAGTCTGGATGAAGCAGATGATGTCGTTATTTGGGAATGGATTCATCCCTCCTGAAGCTTGGCGATGGCGGGATGAGTTCCGATGAAAGTGATGTCTACAAAAACACGAATATGAATCTCTATCATATAAAGTGCCGAAATCTGGACATCGTGATGGAATGATCGACAAACAATGTCTGAAAGACTTGTATTCAACGCAAGGGGCCAGACCTGGATTGAGGGTGTGCGGGTCCGAAACATCGAGAGTACATGAGATATTCCACCTGGAATTCCTGTGTTGATTGAACAAGAATGGCTGGGGGGGAAGAGCGCAGACGGGCGGCGGAAGTTAAGGATCTCGACAAAACAAATGTGTTGGATCAACTTGACGGGGTGAAATATTAGGGATGGAAGAATAAGATGCCCTGAGCTGCGTGGATACCCCGATACCCACTGTGGCAGGCCATTTTACTTTGAAGTTTCAATGTGGTGTTTAGATATATATTTGGTTGATCAAGGCGAGGTTCAGAGATGGAATGATAATCACTCGGTCAACCGAAGTGAATGGAGCGGTAAGATGAGACAGCCTGTACGTGGCCTAGTCGCTCGGTCAACTGTAGCACTTGGAGATTTGAATTGAATCGAAAACTAAAGACGAAGATAGCCAGGTCGGGCTGGACGATGGAGGGGCGTTGGCGGCATAATCGCTTAGCCAATTGGAAAGAACTGTCGCTTGGTCAACCAAAGCAACAGAATATTGAGAAGAGCCGTCACTTGATCAACCAAAGCGACGGCATCGTAAGTCTGAATGAGTGGGAGAGGGAAATTTAGAACAGATACGAGACAATGAAAATGTAAAATAATTAAAAATCCTCCCTTGGGCAACAATCCAAATTCTTGCGCGGACCAGGTGGCATAGTCGCTCGGTCAACCGCGAATGGCACTCGGAGATTTAAAACCAAAGACGAATGGAGGCCAGACCGAGGTGACAGCGGAAAACGAAGAGCGACAACCAAAGCGACGGCATCGTAAGTCTGAATGATTGAGAGGGGAAAAATTGAAACAGATACGATACAATGAAAATGTAAAATCAAATTTGAAAATCCTCACTTGGGCAACATTTCTCCCCAAATTCTCTTGAAAAATGCAAAAAGGCCAGATCGGGTTGGATGGAGGTGCGGTTTGTGGCATAATCGCTCGGTCAACCGGAACGAATCCATTAAGAGTAGTTGTCACTTGGTCAACCAAAGCAACAGAATTGAAAGTCTGAATGGGTTACTAGATTAGCACATGTATGATAGATGGGAATCCTCATGAGGACAATAAAATAACCAGATACTCAGTCAAACCGAGGCGTCTACATCTGAATGCAAGATGAGAATTAAAAACTTACCGTGTGTTGAGTTTAGGATAGCCACTCGGTGGCTATTGAGGATGAGTGGTTGAGTGGGCGACGACATTGGCGAGAACGTTGATTTGTCATTAATGTCGATGCCAAACAAACTGGACACGCTTTTCCGCCATTGATTATCGTCCTTATCACCATTCAACATTTTCAACACAAGTTGTGCGTGTATTACACCACGACTTTCCTCTTCGAAGCATCGTTGCTTGTGTTTACACGGTAACTATACCCCCTGGCCCCTGCAGCATTGTCCCACGTCCTCTTCCGCTCATCATCGTCACCATTCAACGTCTTCAACACAAGTCGTGTGTGTATTACACCACAACTTTCCTCTTCAAAGAATTGTTGCTTGTGTTTACACAGTAACTATACCCTCTGGCCCTTACAGCCTTGCGCATCGTCGTCGTGCACTCATCGTTGCCGCGCACTCATTGTCGTCGCCACCTAGTCTCCGTGTAGTACACAGATACTGTACAGATACTGTGGCCATCAATTGACCCAGCTTCTGTTGCTTGTGTGTACACAGTAACACCACCCTCTTTTCCCCTTTTCTCGACTCCTCTCAACATGTCTCTATGTATGTGTAATGGCTCAATCATCATCTATTCGTTCTCTTATCACGCCTCTGCAGATACTATGACCCTCGTTGCTGAGGGCAAAGAGCAAATCTTTACTTCTCCAAATCAGCCACACCCTCCCACCTCCCTCATTCGATCTCCCTAAACCTTCGTCCGCCTTTTTCAAGCCCCTCTGGAATCTCGAAAAGTTCCCTTATTTGGCCTTGATCCCAAAAAACCCAATTCCCTCGAACTCATCTCTCACCGCACGGCTTGCGACTGAACCGAAGAAAATCCCGTTGTGGTTCAGTTCTGGGTACTGGTCGCTGCAGTCCGCCACCATTACCGCTTGGAAATCGTCCGAGAAGAATCTCATCACCGCCACCACGAGTCTCTTTGGTCTTGTCATAAAAAGATACCCAGGCCATGACACGGTCCTCTATATTGGGGTTCGGATCCAATGCTCTATACTCTCCCAACATTCATGTATCGAATTATATTCTCATGTGCACCTGCCGGGTCCAGCTTCAGACCTAAGCCATAAGACGTATGTTCCGCCACCGAGTGGTCTTCCCTCCCTCGAACCTTCCTAGCGGTTACAGCAATTCGCTACAAACGTTATGCGATCTTGGGAACCGTGCTCGCCGCTACACGCTACATTGATTCTTGGCGAAGAGAATATCTCGCCCCTCGGAGGCTGCGTGAGTATTTCGTATGTCACGAAAAAAACACCCATTTGAAACCGAGACGGTATCGCCAATTTGCTGGCGCTGGGCACATCCGCTGACTTTGGACCGATTGAGGTGTTCATCGACTACTTATTCGAATATTCCTGTCACCACGCGATCTCTCAAGTGGATATGGATGGAAGGTTCCAAGGCACTTACTGCTAGATTTATGATATCCCTGCTGTCACTATACGCCTGTCCTTGCCCAAATAAAACCTTTCAAAAATGGTGAAGCCCAATCCTCGAATGAGTGATCCTATACATAGCATTGCAGTAAACGCTTTTTGTATTGATTAGCCTTCCACACGATCACACAATTTCGACACGATCACACAATTTCAAAAGGCTGGAAAACACTGGCCATGGCATGAAAGAGCCATTCGTGCTCGTCATCTTGGCCCTCTTACTACCCAACATACGTGGTAAATTCTTGGAAGAGGCTATTGCGTGCAACGTTCGTCAAATCTTGCCCTGAGCTGGAGACAATGGAGTCAGGACTGAACAAAACCTAACCGGATCAAGGCGATTTATCGGTGGCCTAAGTTCTTCCATCGCATCGGTATGTATGGCTCACAGCCTGGTCAACCGCTTGCATACCTATGGTAATGCAACTCATGGGGTTTTCTGGGCGGGATTTTCTGGGTGGGCAGTAAGAGTCGTACAGTTATCCGGCGGTCCCCCTCTAGTTGTTCTCACATGTCATAAATCGTGTCCATTGTATTCCTTAGTATTTCGTGTCCGTTGTATCTCTTCTGTAAATCATGCACATTGGGTATCTTTTCCTCACACGTCATATCAGATAGGCCAAAATCCAAGTTACTGGAGCACCCTAATTTCAGATCTTGTAAAATGTTTTCGCCGAGGTTACTCTCTCCAAGCAGCCAAATGTACAAACCGCTATCCAACCGAACGTGAGACTTCTGAAGTTACAGAATGTTAGTGGTACATGGCAACAAAAAAAAAAAAAAGAAAAAAAAAGGCACTCGCAGCTGTGCATTGGCGGTCTGTAGCAGATTGTGCTCAGTGTTGGACATCGGCAAAAGTTCGACACCTCCGAGAAGATGTCTTTCCATCAGCCGTGGCATCGAAACTTTGCAGCCAGGGACAGGTTGGGAGGCGTGGAGGCCACTGAGGTAAACCAGGCCGCCATTCGGGTACAACCAGGTCGAGCAGTAAAAAACACCATATATATTAAAAGCTTAAATGATTCAAAGAGATAGTAATATCCAATATATCAGAGTCTTCGTCAGGTTGTACAGGTGGAGACACTCTTGCAAGAGAGATCACAGCAATGACAGGACCCGGCCCAGCTGCTTTAAAGGAGAGGGATGCATAGTGGGATGCAATGCTTCCCGATTTGACAATTTCAAGGTCTCCGAGTTCTGAAGACCAAATTGAAAGCCCAACATCTTGGAATCGGGAGCTTCCGTCGCAGGGGTTTTGCAGCGCTTTGTAACGACGGATGACGAAAACGATTTCCACCGTATCTACGGAAGTTTGGATCTTTAGGATCGAGTCAATGACTGCAGGAACCTTGACATTGGAAGAGGGCAGTCCAAGGAGCACACACGAGTTTCCAAAGGCCTTTCTAGAAGTTGTATAGCGAAGTCCATGGATGGTTATATTGGTCAGAAATTGCGCGCGGTCGACGCGAGCATTGCTATTGTGCTGGCGGAGGATTGTTTGTAGCCTGGATGGCACCTTCGAGGTAGCTGTAGGGTTCCAGATTGCAACTTCCGGCTGTTCCGAGGCAAAACTCATCATGTCCGACGTTAAACTATTGCGAGCACGAGGGTCGATGAGTCGACGAAAAATAGATTGGCACTTGAGAATGGCAGGCGGGCATTGATTCGCCTTGTACACGAAAGCTCGAAGGTTTGCCGCCCGAGTGAAACTCTCTGAAATTGTCTGTTCTAGTTGACCTTGAAGAAAAATGCACATTTATTAAACAGGTAAGTGGAGAATAAGGACCGTCAACATACCAATTTTGAAATTCGTGGGTATTCGTTCTAACATACCAATTAACCTCTCAAACGGGAATGTCCACCATCCATGAACTGGGCCGAACCGACGAAGATACTCATATAAGTGTAGCGCCATGTGATGATTTGCACGAAACCGATAGTGAGGAAAGAGCTTCTTGATGCCCTCTATATATGCCTTCATGTGGATAAGATATGCAGTCGCAATTGCAGGGGAGGTGATTCGGGAGGACACCAGAATGACGGCCGAGACGAGTGAGATTGTAACATCCAAAATTTCTTTGCATTTTTGGGACCGGGGGTCATTAGAATCATGGAGACCCCACAGTCGGGTCAGCGAAAGTGGAAGGTGAGTTATGCCCAGTGTCCTCCATTGGTCTGCCTTGAGTTTTCCATGAGAAGCGTTTCCTAGATTTGACGGAATGGAAGGAACCCATGTCGGTGTTGAGATGTCCGACAGGTCTGACCGAATTTGGTTCAGCTCCTCAGCTGTCAGGACTTGTCCAAGCCGCGTCGACGTATCGGCACCCACATCACGGAACTCGATCTGATCAAAGCGCTGTTTGGCTAGCGGTTAAAAAAGGAGAATTCGAAGGGAAAGAAGTAGTAACGCACCCAGCAGAGCAAATCATCGGAACATGTGGCCTTGGAATGAAGCGCACGAACTTCCTCATCCAAAAACATCTTTTCTTCGTCAACCTCAAGCATTTCACATGCAAACGCAAGAGAGCGATGATGGAATCTCATTAGCTTCTTTTTGACAGCGTCTGGAGAAGCCTCAATTGCGTCGTTCAGAGGCCGTTGCAACATTTTGCGCAAGGTCGCGAGTGACTTCCGTTCAGCATCCGTAAAGTCGCTCGGCGGGTCAGGGAATTCAACAAAAACAACAGCGCCTTCCGCTGTCTTCGCGCGCCCAATTCCTATGATATTATGGAAATGTTCTTTGATGAGCCCGAGGAAAAGGTTGTGCATCGCATCCACGACAATGCATCGGGCCAAGTCGAAGTATGGGAGACGAGATTATTCCGAATATCAAATCCCACTGGCCTCGAATACAGCATTCTGCGAAGCAGTGTCAGGAGCTTGTGCAAAGGCCTCTGAGAATTTTCGACATTCAGAGTCAGTCCTCCTATGCCAAGATTCATAGTCAGTACTTCCATAACCCTCCTTAAATCTCGTGCAGTGGCACACAGAGCAAAAGTGCTGGTGACTAAATGATGCGAAGCCCCCCAGCTTCCGAGCAGCAGGAAGGTCACAAATGACTGCAATAAGGGCGCAGCGCAAAATCCGACCTGTTGGGTGGTTGTACGTACGCGAAAATCGTACACCAGGGCTCCAAAGCTCCAGGAGGTCGTCCACAATTGGTGTGAGATAGTGATTCAACAAGTTCAAAGGTGGTTCCTTTGGCCCTGGGATGATACCAGCGAGAAACATGTTCTCTGGTTTGTAACGTTCGTCAGGCGGAAGGTTCAAACAAGCTAGGGATATAATCCCGATGGACACCTTCTTTCCTGCTTGTTTGTTCGAAAGGGGATTGAAGAAGTCGACACAAAGGCTGAAGGCATAGCGTCCCTCCCTTCCTCCATCCTTAAACAGTTTCTCACCATCGGGACCAACAAAATTACGGAGAAAATCAGCTTCCGTTATGTCAGAAATTCCGTTTGCCGGGTCGACGTTGGTTTTCTTCCATGTACTGTCCATAAGATCTTCATAGCCTGGGCGTGAAACAAGGCCTGCAAGCCAATCTTTGAAGTCAAAAGAGAGGAAGGGTTTGATTGGGGTATGGATTTCGACATCGTCAATTATGCGAGGTCGAGTAAGTCCTGTTCCACAGGATGGGCCATTTGCGAACCGCTTGTGCGTGCAGCGCCTTGGATATTCTGCAATAGGGCAGCCATCATGATATGTCGGTTTGTAGGTCTGGTGGCAATTGGGATTGGGGCAAGCGGCGTAAATCGTGCTCTTTCCATCAAGTTGAAATTGTTTGGCGGCCGTTTCAGGGTCGACTGGAAGGTCGCTGAGGAGTTTTTCAATTTGAGGAGAGATGTGATCGTGTGATCCTAGCAGAGCAAGCTGCACGACATAGCCCATCATTTCCAAAACAAAGTGGCATCCAGAACGAGCCACCTTCGAGATAATTTGCAACGCCACCATAGTAAACACTATCGCTTGTATTACCGGGTTCACCCCTTTGAGAATGGTGTGATAATGATGATCTGAAAGAAATTGTAAGCATCAGAAAACATAGGCAGGTCCTACAGTAGACCACTGACCAGACTTATACTCCGATGGACCGCCGTGAGGATGTGGTGGGGCTGAGGGCTGCTGGCCAGTCTGGATCGAAGCCTCTATCCATGTTTGTTTCGCAGCCTTGAGGGCTTCGATGAGATCGTCGAGTTGTTCAGCTAGAAATTGTTTCGTGGCAACCACCTCGTTAAAACCTGATTTGATGCAGAGTAGGTCCGAATGAAGGTCTTTGGCGAGTTGTAGATCACGTTCCAAAGGAAACGGCTCGCCTACGCGACAGGAACTTGGGGATCCTATACTTGCTAACCGAGAGGAGGTGCTGGACTTCAGATCGTTTAGTCTCTTTTCAATCGCCTTCAATCGACCAAGAAACTCTGATATGCGTTGCCTCTTGCTTGGTGGTGAACCCGGCAGCTTTGATGAACGAGTCTCAGAAATATGAACCTCCATGAGGTCAATATCTGCGTGAGTGGGTGACGCCAACGACCAAAGCCGACTTCCTGATTTCATTGCAGGTCCAGAAGCTTTATCCGCCAGTGACATGGATGCAACAAAAGACGCGATAGCTTGGTCGGTCTTCTGAAATTCCTCTTTCTGGGCCACGTTGGCCAAGAGCCGATAATCCGCCAGTCGATGTTTTTCGATGGTTCGTTTGTCATGCTCGGTTCCGTTAGGCTGTTTTCCACAGCCATGGCTGATACAGTCGCAGAACGGCATGCGGAAGAGAAGAGAATGGTCGATTAAAACTTGAGATCAAGAGGATTATATACTGAAATGGTTGCTTTATTCCTCCAGTTGGACTACAAGGTAACCACTGCATGTAATGCAGGGTGATAGACAAGAAATACAAGGGCGCCGCAATCAGCGATGTACTTCATGCACGCAACGGCGAGATCGTAATGAATACAAGCGCCAGGTCTCCTCCGACAGAGAAGCTTGGTAGGAATCAAAACATTTCCCTCTTTAGGGACACTGGATGGGTTTAGAGTCGTTATATGAGCAACGTGGATGAAAGGGGTTCGGTTCCCCAAGCGGTCCACACGTGACATGTGACACAGGGACAGGAAGTTTCGTGCTTGGGGATATTCAACGGGGCCAGAGGCAAGCGTCAGATTGGGGAAATAAAAAAGAATCAAGGAAACTCACCGCTATCGCTATCGTGGGGGAGTCCAACTACGGAGAACAGTACTGTCACAGGCAATGGGTTGATACCAAGGGGAAATACAACGTCGCCATGAATGGAGACAAATGTTTTTGATTTTGTACAAAAGCTCCAAAATCGTGGAATGCGCGAATTTGGGGAATAAAGGTGCGTTGTCATCAATGGGCTACGGAAAAATATGGCATCTGTCACAGTAGGCGACGGCGTTGGACTTGAGACGTTAAAGGCAGAGAACAGTGGCGTTACTGTGTACACACAAGTAACATAAAAGCTGGAGAGGATTGATCGACAACCAGTAACTGTGCACTACACGGGAACTGGGTCACGACGATGGGTACGTACGTGACAACGAAAGGGAAGAGGACATGGGAGCAGGCTGAAGGAGAGGGGTGGTGTAGTTACTGTGTAAACACATGTAACGATGATTTGAAGAAGTCGTGGTGTAATACACGCACAACTTGTGTCTAAACGGCATGGAGGGAAAAAACTGTAAATTGGTGGGCGATGACGTTGCATTTGAGAGGCATAGAGAAAGGGGCGGAGAACGGCGGCGTTACTGTGTACTGCAAGGAGACTAATAAAGACGATGGGTACGCGAAATCCTGAGGCCTTGTCTTCTTTCGTGCACGACGTTGAGATGTAGGAGTGATGACAGGTTAAATCGACTCGCGCCAGTCTGAAATAATACTGACCACCTTTTCAAGATCGGCTTCACGAGCGGAATCCCATTTCACCAACTTTTCTGAGGAACGACGGGGTAATGCTTGGGGTAGAAAGATATTTGGGGCAATGTTGGATGAACGATTCAAGTTGTTTGGGTGGCAAAAACATTTGTGACGAGAAGAAAGATGGCGACCCAAATTCCACCCACAGCTGACGTCGGAAAACGATGAGCGACTGCCGGCTCTCTTTTTGGTCGGATGAGACCTTAACCCCACTGGCTGCAACCATAAATGTTGACCGCTGAGAGTCGTTGGTCCTGGTAGATGTTGATGAAGAGGGCCGAGAAGGGGCAGCTACAATAGGCAGGAGAAAGTCGGCTGCAAATTTATGGAGTCGCAGGTCATGTGCATCGCTAGAGGGATATAAAAGAGCGGATTGCAAGCATAGCAACATCGAGTGCGTGGAGGAGTTCTCTGCAGGTCAAGAGTAGTCCACATCATCTCGAATGAAGATGTTGTCGAGCGAGGGCCGGTCTTGACGGGTGCATTTTCAGCCAAACTTGTATGGATGGTCAAGTTTGTCTTGGGTGAAAAATTATCGTGCACAAACTGGTGGGCACAGACTACCAACACAGAGGTCAGTACATTGTCAATTTCCGATGAGGTATTACAGACCTGGTGGATCACTAGACCTCATATTGATAAACTCTTCAAGTTTCGTATCCAGACAAGCGCGCCTGAGACGAAAGGTCCATTTTGGTACGAGGAGCAGGCATACGCCTTCTGTAGTCCGATCACGGCCTGGGCGACCCCAGCGTTGGGCGACGGTGCCAATAGAAAGGGAAATGATATACTTGACATCAGGAATGTCACATCCCATGCCAGCTGCGTCCGTGGCACAAATGATGCGTAATTCGCCTGTTTTGAAGAGCTGCCAACACCGTATTTTGGCTTGGGCAAATGGTACCTGCAGAGGGATGATAAGAAAAAAAATAGGTGAGGATTGAACATACATACATAGGGGGGGCATATGGCACGGAGGGAAAAAACTGTGAATTGGCGGGCGACGACGTTGGATTTGAGGGGCGTCGAGAAAAAGGCGGAGAAAAACGACGTTATTGTGTACACACAAGCAACACAGAAGAAGCTAGAGAGGATCGATTGACGACCAGTAGTTGTGTACTACAGGGAGAGTAGGTCACGACGACGATGGGTACGCGACGACAACCAGGGGACGGGAGAAGAGGGCATGGAAGAAGGCTGGAGAGGAGGAGGTATAGTTACTGTGTAAACACAAGCAACGATGTTTTGGAAAAGAAAATCGTGGTGTAATACACGCACAACCTGTACCTAAATGGCACAGAGGGGGGGAAACTGTAAATTGGCGGGCGACGACGTTGGATTTGAGAGGCGTTGAGAAAAAGGCGGAGAACGGTGGCATTACTGTGTACTACACAGAGACTGGGTGGCAAAGACGATGGGTGTGCAAAAACGATGAGCGATGATCGATGAGTGGGCGACGAGGATGCACGACGAGGATGAGCGAAAAACGACGTTGGGCAAGGCTGCAGGGGAAAGTACAGTTACCGTGTAAACACAAGCAACAGTGGTCTGAAGAGGGAGAGTTGTGGTGTAATACACGCACAACTTTGTGTTTCAAGACGAAGTTGAATGGCAGTGATAATGTTCATATTGTTTGGCATCAGCGTCAGCCACAAATACGCCATTGCTACCGTCAATACTCATCGGATACTCATCATCACAATAGCCACTCGGTTGACCGAGTGGCTATCCTTTTCTCGACTGTATCAGTTATAATAAACAAGATAAGGCAGTATTACGGTAAGTTTTAATTCTAATCTTGTTCATTCAGCCGTAGCCGGTAGACCCTTCGGTTTGACCGATTGAGGATTCCTATCTATTTATCGTCTTATACTCTATCATATCTAGCTCATTCAGAATTTTGATTCTGTTGCTTTGGTTGACCAAGTGAGAGCCCTCTTCCATGGATTCGTCCCAGTTGACTGAACGACAACGACTAGCTTCCTACTGCCTATCGTCCAGCCCGACTTGATTTTCCTCTCCCACTTATTCAGGCTTACGACTCTCCCGTTGCTTTGGTTGACCAAGTGACGGCCCTTCTCGATAAGGAATTTCTGCAGTTGAATGAACGACTATCGCACACATGCACCATCGCCCTTCGTTTTCTGCTATCACCTCGGTCTGGCTCCCTTTTCCTCCACTGTCTCCTCTAATCTAAGTATCGAAGTGTGGCGAGCACCATTTATCATCACGACTGCTTGACCGAGTGACTATCCTAAACTTAGTAGGTTTTCAATTGCCTCTTTATTCATTCAGACATAGGCCCTTCGGTTTGACCGAGTCTGGTTATTTCGTTGTCCTTATAAGTGCTCACGCTAATCTAACACGTTCCGAATTTCGATTATGTTGCTTTGGTTGACCAAGCGACGCCCCATCATGATCTCAATGGATTCGTTCCGGTTGACAGAGACACTATGCCTCCTACTGCCTATTGTCCAATCTAAAATTTACCTCCCACCCACTCGGGCTTACGATGCCGTCCCTTCGGTGACAGCTCTTATTTTCGCTCCTGCAGTTGAATACATGTGTACACGTGCCATCGCCCCCCGATTTCCGCCTTCCCCTCGGCCTGGCTATCGTCGACCTTGGTCTTAACTTTGCGATTTCGATTCAACATAAATCTCTCCGCGTGCTATTTGCTACGGTTGAGCGAGCAACTATGCCACGTACAGGTTATCTCATCTTACCGCTCCATTCACTTCAGTTGACTGAGTGATTACCGTTCTGTCTCTGAGTGTCATTCGCTAATCCAAGGGCACCAAGTTTGAAAGCCTGAACCAGACATAAATCAACACAAATGATTTAGGATATAATCTCCAATAATTCCACGGCAGGGGTTGCTCTAATCTCCTTCTTCTGCCTGTCCGTGAGCTCGTGATACCAATTTGGATCATAAAAGTTGATAGGCAAGCCAGGGAGGGCATTTCTTGTCGTCTCTGTCGGGTTAGTTCTCCTCTTACGCAAGCGTGGAGGATTCCCTGGCTTTGTGTTGTTGTAGGCAGTTGTAACATTGCGATCTCGGTCGATCATCATCATCCTACGAGTCAACACTCCGGGACGCCAACCCACCCTTTTCACGAAATACACTTTTCGCCTGTTGGTGTCGACCTCACTCTCGTCAGAGCTCATCCCACCGGCCCCGAGAGTCTCCAATATGCTGTCCAAATGTTCCCATATAAGCTTTGCTTCCCCTCTCTGCGCCATCGCATTTTGTACTGTGATTTTGCTCCTCGTTTCAAACCTCTGTCAATATTGCCATGAATCAGCATACACTCGAAGCGAAATTGTGGCCTAGCTTACTTCATTTCGCCGGCTGTTTCGCCTCTGCTCTTTGAGGATCCTCCGATGCTTGGCTAAATACCGCTGACTCAACTGCATGTCGGTTTCGCCTGGTAGTCGCGTCGTTTGCTTAACCTTCCTGCGAAGTCTGAACAGTCGGTCCATGAACATCTTCGTGATGTCGTCCTGGTCATCCTCATCTTCGATCATGAATTTTTTTGTGTATTCTTCCATGAATACTAATAGCAACGCATGATTCCAGGCGCCCTTGATATTAAACAAATCCGGAAGATATGGGGGAACTGGGCCGTCCCCTTCCCCTTCATCGCTTTCGAACGCTCGGATTTCGTCCCTGTTTGCTAGTGGTTTGGCGAGGATGTCAGCGTCCTTAGCAATATTGAAGAGCGTATTCATAACGTCCCGCACAGAGGCCTAGATAACCTTTGTCAATGCTGCAAGAATTATTCGATTTGTAGAGTTTACCAGTCTCGCAGTCCGGTCAGGCGTCATAAACCTTTGAGGAGGAACTTTGAATTCGCGGGACTTCGGGGCTCCATATTTCTTCTTGCGCGAGACCTCACCGGCAGACAGCTTCTCGGTCAGCTTGCCGACAGAGGCCGCAAGAGCAGAAATTGTTTCTTGCAATGACTTGAGCTTTAAATATGTTAGCCACTTTTTTGGAGCGAACCCATTTGATTCACATTTATTCCCGCATCGTCGGCTGGCATGTTAAGGCATGTGGCTCTTGCTGTAGGAATTTCTGATGTCGGCATGCTGCGGCTGCTGTATGCAGCCTTGAAGCGCAAGACCGGACCCGCGCCAATCATGGTCCTTGAGAAACGAATGCTCGGCAAGTGTACGGGTGCGAGGCTGTCTTGTACATCCTCCATCTACAAAAAGCTGTCAATGTTGTTAAATCGAAGAACGAGTGAAGAGGGTTATACCTCTTCCTCTTCGTTAGCCTCGCTTTCATCACCCCTATCGTATGGTCCTCGCATATCTTCCATCTACAAAAAGCTGTCAATGTTGTTAAATCGAAGAGCGAGTGAAGAGGGTTATACCTCTTCCTCTTTGTTAGCCTCGCTCTCGTCACCCCCATCGTATGGTGCTTCCTCACGCTCCTTCCCCTTTCGGCTTCCAACCTGGAGAGGCATGACTACATCCATCACGTTGCTACTAGGGGCTTTCTTCTCTTTTCTTCTCAAAGGCATGAGGGCACGTATTGCACTGCTAGGCCCGTCACTTGGTACCGTCTGCCTCTGGGCCTCCTCAAGTCGTCCTGCCAAAATTGTTACTTGATCTTCAGCTCGCTGCGCACGCGCGTTTGCTTGGACAACCATGTTATTCGCCTTTTCCAAGAGCGTCATCATCTTCTTCTCCGATGCCTGCGCCTTAGGGAATACTCAGCTTAGGACCTCAGTTGCTCTCATAGTGCCTACCCTTGCAATCATTTGCTGAAGTTGTGATGGCCCGCTGGGATCTTCTTCAGCTAAAAGCTCGCATTGAGCGTCCTAAGCAACAAGTGAGCTTTACGGCGTTATCACACAATGCCTCACATACCGACTTCATGATGACGTCCGCGTCCGGGGCATCGTCATCCATACTGTCGTCCGGCACTGGAATGAGGGAGGAGGTAAAGTATTTGCTCAGGCTAAATAATGGAGTCAATCCACTGAGTCATGTAGGAATCAGTCCTGCCCTGATGGCAGTGCCGATTTTGATACACACGACTTTGCTTCCGGAGGTACTACAACTTTAGTAACATTTAGCTATTTAGTTATTTCGGACCGATTGGCCGAAATGACTACTTTTGAGAAAACGCAGTTAGGGTTCGGGTTAGGGTTCGGTTAGGGTTAGGTGTTAGGGTTCGTGTTAGCGTTAGAGTTAGGGTTAGAGGGTATATAATCGCCCGCGCAGCGGCAGTGGTAATAAGTATTTAGGGTTAGGAAGTGCTTTTTTTGCAGGATTTGACTTGGTGAAATTTCGTTCAGTATACCTTACGTAATGCGTGGGGCCGTGGGAATGACTAGAATTCGTTATTCGGAACATCGGTCCGAAATAACTAAATAGCTAAATGTTACTAAAGTTGTATGTACTCGACTTGACGTAAGTTACTTTGCTTATATTTTGGTAAGGACCCTGGCATGAAGAATGGAACTTTCAATCTCCTGCCCTGCTTTAAATTTGGCTTTGCAAATGGACGAGAGTGACAGTAGCACCAAGCTTTACCTTTTGCGTACCAAGGACCAGCTCTCATGATCACGCAAATCGGCGTAATTATCCATCTACTACGAAAGTATGCATATGGTGGGAGTTTAATCAGCCTTCTTTAAAGACCAGGTGCAATATCCATAATGCAGCTATGCCTTCCACCTGCTCTCGAACTTGAATCCCACCGCAATGTAGGTTTGGATGTCCGATTTGAAATGACTCTCAAGCCATATAACCCACATCAATTCCAGGCCAGTTTCTTGGTGCGTAGAATTAGACATTTTGTATTACTTGTGAATATATTATCACATTTCTATATATCTCGCTCAGCTATAAAAATGAGAACAAAACATAAGCAGCGAATCTATGTAATAACTCTAACCCACCCCTGTAGTGGCCAAGAACCAACCTGGGGCTCCAGCTGGCCCACAGCTTTGAGAGAAAAATGTCGGCCCCAGATCAACCTGGTATTAGCCGGATGCGCATGTTGTGAGAACATCGGATCAATATTTGTCCCAGGTTCTGATCACGTTTCAACTTCCAGGTCCCACGCACATTTTCACAATTTGGCGGTGCATATACAGGTGGTGCGTATCCTATCCAAAAGGCCGGGATCCGGATTGCGGCTGATTCCTACATGACTCAGTAGATTGACGCACTCTGATCCTTTGTCAGAATGGAACGCGGTGCCCGGGACCCGGACGCCATCAAGTCGGTATGTGAAGGCATTGTTCCTTAGGACGCTGGAACGGGCAGATCGCTCTGCGCGGTCGGATCGCGTCGAGCGGGGCCGTACGGTGTGGCGTCGTAGGCAAGGATGACATCGTGCACAGCCACTGAAGGTATCTAATCTAATCTACTGATGGCATGGCAGTGGGCCAAAGCCCACGGTTACAACGCTCAATGCGAGAAGATGCCAGAGGGCCTTCACAACTTCAGCAAATGATGGCAAGGATATGGACCGCCATGAGGATGTGGTGGGGCTGAGGGCTGCTGGCCAGTCCGGATTGAAGCCTCTATCCACGTTTGCTTCGCAGCCTTGAGGGCTTGGATGAGATCGTCGAATTGTTCAGCAGAAATTGTTTCGGGGAAACCACCTCAGAGTAGGTCCGAATGAAGGTCTTTGGCGAGCTGAGTCATCGATCGATCTCAAGTAACGAAAGGCCCAAACCTGATTTTATCGCAGAGGTATTATCGGCGACTCCGGGTTGTCACCAAGACCATCGACTCAAGAGTCTGGATGGAGCAGGTAATGTCGTTATTTAGGAATGGATTCATCAGGTCCTCCTGAAGCTTGGCGATGGCGGGATGAGTTCCGATGAGATAAAAACACGGATATGAATCTCTATCATATAAAGTCGCTACCGCGGCGCCGAAATCTGGACATCGTGATGGGAATGATCGACGAACAACCTGAAAGACTTGTATACAGCGCAAGGGGCCAAACCTGCATTAAGGGTGCGCGGGGTCTGAAACATCGAGAGTACAAGAGATACTCCACCTGGAATTCCTGTGTTGATTGAACAGGAATGGCTGGGCAGGAAGAGCGCAGACGGGCGGCGGAAGTCAAGGATCTCGACAGAACAAATGTATTGGATCAACTTGGCGGGGTGAACTATTAGGGATGGAAGAATAAGAAGCTCTGAGCCGGATACGATACCAGTGTGGCAGGTCATTTTACTTTGGAGTTTCGATGTGGTGTTTAGATATATATTTGGTTGATTAAGGTGAGGTTCAGAGATGGAATGATAATCACTCGGTCAACCGAAGTGAATGGAGCGGTAAGAGACAGCCTGTACGTGGCATAGTCGCTCGGTCAACCGTAGCGAATGGCACTTGGAGATTTGAATTGAATCGAAAACTAAAGACGAAGATAGCCAAGTCAGGCTGGACGATGGAGGGGCGGTTGGCGGCATAATCGCTTGGCCAACCGGAACGAATCCATTGAGAAGAGCCATCGCTTAGTCAACGGCATCGTAAGTCTAAATGAGGGGAGAGGGGAAATTAGAACAGGTACGAGACAATAATAATTAAGAATCCTCACTTGAGCAACAATCCTCCGCCAAATTCTCTTGAAAAAGTGCAAAAAAGCAGGCCAGATCGGGTTGGTCAACTGAAGCGAGCGAAGCGGGAAGATGAGATAGCCCATGCGTGGCATAGTCAGTCAGTCAACTGCGACGAATGACACTCGGAGATTTAAAACCAAAGACAAAGGGAAGCCAGATTGAGATGACGGCGGAAAACGAAGAGCGACGGTGCGAATCCTTATCGAGAAGGGTAGTTACTTGATCAACCGGAACGAATCCATTGGAAAGGACTGTCGCTTGGTCAACCAAAGCGACAGAATATTGAGAAGAGCCGTCACTTGATCAACCAAAGCGACGGCATCGTAAGTCTGAATGAGTGGGAGAGGGAAATTTAGGACGGATACGAGACAATGGAAATGTAAAATAATTAAAAATCCTCATTTGGGTGACAATCCAAATTCCTGCGTGGACCAGGTGGCGTAGTCGCTCGGTCAACCGCGAATGGCACTCGGAGATTTAAAACCAAAGACGAATGGAGGCCAGACCGAGGTGACAGCGGAAAACAAGGAGCGATGGCATGAATCCTTATCGAGAAGGGCCGTCACTTGATCAACCAAAGCGACAGCATGGTAAGTCTGAATGATTGAGAGGGGAAAAATTAGAACAGATACGATACAATGAAAATGTCAAATAAAAATTGAAAATCCTCACTTGGGCAACGTTTCTCCCCAAATTCTCTTGAAAAAATGCAAAAAGGCCAGGTCCGGTTGGATGGAGGTGCGGTTTGTGGCATAATCGCTCGGTCAACCGGAACGAATCCATTAAGAGTAGTTGTCACTTGGTCAACCAAAGCAACAGAATTGAAAGTCTGAATGGGTTACTAGATAAAGTAGATTAAGTAGCACAAGTATGATAGAGGGAATCCTCATGAAGACGATGAAATAACCAGACACTCGGTCAAACCAAAGCGTCTACGTCTGAATGCAAGATGAGAATTAAAAACTTACCGTGCATTGAGTTTAGGATAGCCACTGTCAACCGATGTGGCTCTTGATGCATGATGGTGGGTTGTGGCGAGAATGTTGATTTATGTCGATGGCCAAACAAACTGGACGCGCCTGGACGCGCCTGGACGCGCTTTCCCGCCTTACTCAGTACTGTCCTTCTCACCATTCGACGTCTTCAACACAAGTCGCGTGTGTATTACACCACGACATTCCTCTTCAAAGACTTTGTTTACACAGTAACTATACCCTCTGGCCCTTGCAGCCTTCACCGTCGTCGCGCACTCATCGTTGTCGCGCACTCATTGTTGTCGCGCACTCACTGTCGTCGCCACCTAGTCTCCGAACACCACCCTCTTTTCCCCTTGTCTCGACTCCTCTCAACATGTCTCCTCTATGTATGTGTAATGGCTCAATCATCATCTATTCGTTCTCTTATCACGCCTCTGCAGATACTATGACCCTCGTTGCTGAGGGTAAAGAGCAAATCTTTACTTCTCCAAATCAGCCGCACCTGCCTACTGTCCCACCTCCTTCATTCGATCTTCCCCAATTTTCGACCGCTTTTTTCAAGCCCCTTTGGAATCTCGAAAAGTATCCCTCTCTGGCTTTTGTTGCTTGTGTGTACACAGTAACGCCCACCATTATCCGCCCCTTTTCTCGATGCCTCTCAACATCCAATGCCGTTGCCCACCGATCGAATTGTCTATGTATCCTCCATATCAAGACACGGATCCTGGATTCGTATCCCAGAGCATTCACCCTCTCCACACTCGATCTTCGCCCGGGCTGCCTTGTCTTTTATTGTATCCATGTCGCTGCTGGATAAATCTTCCGAACCTGCAATGAAATCAGGAAGTCGGCTTTGGTCGTTGGTGTCATGCAGATATTGACCCCGTGGAGGCTCATATTTCCGATCTCATCCAAGCCCTCAAGGCTGCGAAGCAAAGACGGATAGAGGCTTCAATTCGGACTGGCCATCAGCCCTTAACCCCACCACATCTTCATGGCGGTCCATTGGAGTATAAACCCTTGCCATCATTTGCTGAAGTTGTGAAGGCCCTCTGGCGTCTTCTTCAGCTAAAAAGCTCACATTGAGCGTCCTAAGCAACGATACTCTCACATACCGACTTCATGATGACGCCCATGTGTTCCATACTGTCGTCTGACAAAAAATCAAGGTAGGTATGTCAATCTACTGAGTCATGTAGGAATCAGCCGCAATCCGGATCCCCGCCTTTTTTGATAGGGTACACACAACTTCGATTCTTCCTGTGTAATACTTGACGTAAGTTACTTTGCTTATATTTTGGTAGGGACCCTGGCATGAAGAACCGTGGAACTGCAGGGGTGCATTCAATCTCCCGCCCCGCTTTAAATTCGGCTTTGCAAATGGACGAGAGTGACAGTAGCACCAAGCTTTACCTTTTGCGCACCAAGGACTAATTCTCACGCAAATCGGCGTAATTATCCATCTCCTACGGAGTCATGTACGAAAGTATGGTGGGAGTTCAATCAGCCTTCTTTAAAGACCAGGTGCAATATCCATAATGCAGCTATGCCTTCCACCCGCGCTCGAATCCCACCTTCTCGCAATGTAGGTTTGGATTTCTGATTTGAAATGACTCTCAAGCCATATAACCCACATCAATTCCAGGCTACCTATTCAAGCATGCGCGCCCGGCTGTACAGCGTGTCATCCACTCGCCCGGTCTTCATTCCTATCTTAACTAGGAAGGAGCAGCATGGGCGTTTCCCAATCGTCGAGGAGGCAATGTCGGGTATGCGGACCCAACCGCACATCCATGACGTGGTCGTCACTGTCCGGCGTGGACGACGCCTCTATCGTTTCAACATATTCCTAAAGAACCACTGCCGCCTGCCACTCAATCCCACTATTTCATCACTGGTACCATGGCTCCGATGGAATGGAGACATATTGGTAATGAGGGTTGGAGTGGTTGTGCCAGGCGTTGTCAATATGAGGCGCTCTGACGCGCGGCTGGCCGATTTTGCCGTTAGACGGTAAGATACCTTTCTCGTGAGATCTTGCTTTGTCTTATCCATCGTATTATTTGGATAGATTCGTTCAGTATGCACAACAAGGGAGGCAGTTATTCATCCCGAGGGATGCGATATTCACATTTTGAATAGCGGGATGGACGAACAGTGGAAATTAATAAGTTCATGATCTCTGAAATGGAAATGCCACTGCGAATGCGTCGTTAGAATCTTTATTCTAAAGTATCTGTTTGGGGCTGAGTGAGCAGATGAGACGAAACGAGAATTTTACCAGAAGGCGCTCGGAGTCGATGCCAGTGGATGTCGTTCTTGAAGCAGCGTCAGGCCCTGGAGACTTCCCGTTGTGGATACTGCGATGGCGTACATTGACGCTAACATCCTGAATCCAATGGGGACGCTATGAAGTTAGACTTTTTTTCTTCCAAATGGTACTAAGTTCTAGGTCTAGGTGCTTGCTTAGCGCCGAAGTATTCATGTGACCGAATTTACCACGGCACGGGCTGTAATATCGCCTGGAGGCATTTCTCTCACTACTCGCTATTATCGACTGACTCAACCAACCCCACTGCTTCCCACGCGTATGGGTAAACCGCTAGAAGAATTTTGTTGGTCTAAACCATTCTCATAAGTATGTGACTCCAATGATTAAACCGATTTGTGTGAGAGTGCAGACTTAATTTGATGCTGCTGTCATGACAGAATATGCATAATTACGAATTAGCGATTGAGGAATGAAGTTAACAGACTCAGATGAGTCGAACGCTGGTGTGAAAACCTGAACTGCAGGTGGGAGACGCAAAACGATCCAAGAATATGACTCCCCTTCGCTTTTAAATAGGATTCTCAAAGCACCTAACATACACCCAACCCCCATCTGCCTCTCTCTCTCAAGAATGTCTCTACACAATACTTTTGGACGCTTCTTTTCTGCGCAGGTACGTCGTTGAACCAAATTAGTCCATATTATTTACGACGATTATATACGCTCAGAATTATCAACTCATATCCAAGATGAACACTCAACAAGGGCCCATTAACTGCTTCGCCATTATTGGAGAGGGCGAGCTGCTCGCCAGCGGAGGTAGGCCATCTTTCTGTCTTCATTCATAACTTGATTTCATACCCTAAGGCGACGACGAAACGGTTAAAATCTGGGACCTTGTAACATATGAAAGGAGGGTAACTCTTGCAGACAAGGCTCGCAAATGGGGGCAGATTACATGCTTGATGTGGATCAGTCTGGACGACAGTTCATCAGGAGGTGGTTTGTTGTGTTTTGGCACTGGAAGGGGAAGGATGGTGCTCTACAAGCGCCAGCGGAAGAGAGTAAGTGACCATTAATTTGTACAGACCTTGCAGGGACCGACGTTTACACTTCAGGATCGGTTCTTTGAAGCATCTGATATCCAGGCGTTTGACGGGGGTGATTGCGTGGAAACAGTCAACTTTGACCATATAAACTTCCGAATTGTTACCGCCAGCCACAACGGCAAAATCAAGATGTTTCGACTGGATAGAGACGGTAAGAGTAAGCTAACATTTCCCGAGTCTCAGTCCATTGAGTGGTTTTAATTCAGAAGCATCCCTTTTGTGGACCGTCGATCTCAGTGAAGCCATCCCCCGTTCCGCGCACTTTGTCAATCGGGGGGAAGATATTGTGATTTACGCCCTGGAGACTGGTGAAATGTGAATTGATTGATGAGGTTTGGCCTTGCACTGACACTTTCTAGTTCCTGCCGCGACGCCCAAACAGCGACTCTGAAACATTCAAGGACTATCAAGTCGGCTATGTTCGGCGTTCCTTTTTTATCATCTTTCATTAAATTGACTCATCAAAACAGTGGAAATGTTGACGTAGACCATTCGCAGAAGAATATCGTGATTGACAACATCACCACCGGTTTTGACGTCTACCCGATCTATCGGTCTACCCCGATCCATTCGTTTCAAGTGCCGACGACCCGGAAGTTTGTTAAAATGGTTGTCTTCGGCGAAAAAGGCTCGATTATCGTTGGGGGTAGTGACCACGGAAAGGTTTACATTTTCGACCTGAAGGCTCCTGAGATAACCCAAACCGTCATCCATGGAAATCCAACGTCTCTTATCCAGGCAGTTGCAGTAAGACTTGAAAATCCTTGCTCCTATCGATTGGTATTAAAAGTACTATTCAGACCACGAGTTTAGAGGATCGACACCTCATAATTAGTGGATCATCAGACGACAACTCTTCGATTTGTATCTGGGAGAAACTGGTATGTAAATTGTGTCACGGTTTGTCGTGAAAACTGAGTCCTAGCCACCAAGACGAAGAGTGCTTTGCTCAAAAGAAAGCGCGTTGACGAGCGTCGTGGAGAATTAGGGTTGATGTATATTTGTCTAGTTTTCTTTGGCATGCTGGCGATTACCTCCCGGGCCTGGTTTCCTGTTTTCAAAGAGGTAAGTAGCCTGCTATAGGCACTTGGCGTTTCGAACTAACATATTGTAGGAATTGACTTCTATGATAGCCAGGTTCTACATCAATGTCGGGAATGTGATTGGATATCGCAAGCACAGTAGCTGATAGATTTTTTTGTTTTGGAAATGTGTTAACAATTCAGACCTTAACTTTACCTGTTCATAGTTGACTTCTATGCTGCGTGCACTGCTGCGTGTGGGCATTGATTTGACTGGTCTGTTGCGGGATTTGCTGGGTTTACCATTGTCAGTGGCCGTGGTTGAATTCGAGGGAAGTCTCGATAAAATTGGGCGTCGATAAAGATGGGCGTCAAGATTGAGATAAGTACTGAGATGTGAATCGATTAATCGACAACCTGTAAAGAAGAGACAAAAAAGTTCAACATGGGAAAGCACTCATGGCCCAGCCAGATAAGCCACTCACATGGCCAATCCCGAAACCTTTGAGGATCTCCGAGGGCTGAAAATAGTCAAAGAGCCAACAACCAAAGCCGACTTCCCCCGATTTGGTTGCAGGTCCAGAAGCTTTATCCGACAGTGACATGGATGCGACAAAAGACATGCATATATATGATAGCCTGGTCGGTCTTTAACAAAAATTCAAGTACAATTATACATCATTTTAAGGTGAATGTTATGTTCCCATCCATTCTTATCTGCAGCCCAGTGCTCAATCTCCTTGTCAGTATGAAATACAATGGATGCTCTTTTTCCCACAAAATGTAAATTAAAATGTGAGATTTTGGTTGATGGAAAAATAACAAGGTGACCCATCTGGAGATCCAGAACCACACCAGGTTCCCTTAAACAAAGCTCTCCTCCAATGCAATCAGAAAGAACAAGTACCACACATATTTCCTTATCTCCTCCATCCCTGTGTACCAGTGTGGTAACGTTGAGATTGAGAACATATCCTGAAAACGGATGGACCGGAGAAACAGCGTTACAGGGTAGAACATCAACAATTTGCGAGAGTACATGATGGTTCTCTGGGAGAAGTTCCTTGACCTAACAAAAAATCAGAGCATGCAAATTAGAAAAAAGGAAGAGAAAAAACCGTTTGATCAACCCAATTAAAAATAGGTTCAAAGGCGTCCGAGAGTTTGATGTATTCTTCAGAAAATATGTCCATCTCTGCACTCGTTCTCGGTATATTTAGACACGTATTTACGCGCTGTTTCCCATCTCTTTGCAATGTTGATGGCTCCGCATAGCCAGGTGTATCATCGCCCTGTCCACACATCAGATTTCAAACAAACTTTCTGCTATGAGGAAAAATAACTTGCCCTTTTGGCGTAGCGATTATACCACACCAGATGGAGCGCAACAAAAAAATCCTTGACACTTTCAGATCTTGTATCAATGTTTTGAAGGGCACCAGGAAATATGAGATCGATCTTCTCAAAAATATTTGCTTGGTATTCTTTAGGTATCGCAGAAATTATTGATAACGAATCGCGGTCCTTGTCATTGATTTGTACAGTATTTCTATCCATTATAAATCAGATTGACGATTTCATAGAATAAAATAAAAAATATCATACCGTCCAAGGACATCATTGGATAAACGAATATATGCACCACTATTTTCTTTGTAACCATCCTGTAGTTGTTCTTTGAGCTTTCAAAAATATAAGCCAACGCTTCCAAAAGAAAATTGGCACACTTACTGCAGATTCAAAGGTTTGGATGGTAATTGGACACGTAGCTTGAGAGGCAAAGTGTCTTTCTCTTTCCGTTACCTGAATGCGCTCTGCCTGACTTGACTTTGAATAACAGGTTTTCTTATTGACGTCCAGGTTCCAGTCAAAGGCGGTGTTTATGGTGACAACATTAGGGTGAAGCAATACATCTGGAGTGGTAGAAGATATGATTGGGTCTCTGGAAGCCTGAACTGTTGTCGACAGAGATGATGTAGGAGATAGAGTGTGAACGGAGAGTATAGACAGAGATTTTATGGCAGGTGTTGCGAGATTTTCGAGCATAGTATCAAGAAGATTTGAGGCTGTACCTGAGAGCGAAGTATGCATTGGAGCCCATGCATCTTGGTCCCTGGGTTTAACAAAATCACTTTTTGAAGTTAGCATGTACATTTACAACAAAACTAAAGAACTTACTTGTAACCAATGGTTTCAAATACAAGGTCAGTATCACTAAGCCTAGTACAGTCAACGCTTCCGCCTTCAAACATGTCATCCAAAAATGCGGCAGGAAAAGCCATGTCCATGGAAAGGGGATATCTTCCTCTCAGAATTGCGATAGGAGCAATAATAGCATTAGAAATAAGAGAGCTGTAGTTTGTACCTGTGGATAGACTCAATTTCTTGGACTCTGGGTACAAAATGTTAGGTTTTACCAGTAGGCCATCGAATTTGTTTTGCCAGTCTACCCAACTTGTCGGCTTGGACCTTTCGTAGATCTGCCCGAAGTTTACCACATGCCATGATGATGATAAGATACATTGATCCTTAAAGGAAGGTCCATTAGTATTGAACAGCTGGTAGCATTAGGACACTAACCAGCAGCTGCTAATTGGCAACACTTTTGCCCATCCTCGAAAAATCGTGCCAACGTTCTGTAAGAAACTCTTCTGGAAAGACCAGGATCTTTGGCTACTCTTCTGAAAAGAGGAGTCTTCTTCTCTTTAGTGCTGCTGAGGACTCTAAATCCCAAGGTCACTGAAAGACATATACAGAATGGAGCATTATTTGCACCTTTGTGCTTGACATGCAAACCGCATAACATTGATGAAATATGACAATTGGGCCATGGCCTCTGTGACCTCTGAGTCATCGCAGAGTATGGCCAGATGGACCAAAGAATCTATGGAAGGGCTTGCCTTCATAACGGAAGTAAGGGAAGGAGAAGGAGACGACGATGGCGGCGGTGAAGGAGGAGACGACGATGGCAGCGAAGGAGGAGACGACGCTGCTGGCGAAGGAAGAGACAGCGCAGACGACACTGATGCCGTACGTGCAGAATTAGAGATGAGAGCATGGAAGATTTTGAATGGGTCGGAGGAGATACTGGAGGCAGTAGAGGGTGACGACGCAAGGCAGATGTTTTTACCGACTTCAGCGAGGCCCAAAAGGAACAACCGACCATCCAGACCGAGCACTTGATCTTCTGGCTCAGGATGACTGCTGGCCCTAGAATGCATAGAATCCTGTGCGTTGAAGCCTGAGGATGGGGGATCTCCCTCGTCAATTTCTCCGTCTTCGTTGTCACTGTCAGGGCTAGGGCCAAGATCTTGAAAGCCGGCTCTTCTTCTTTGCAGACGCTCCGCACGGTCCTGTGCAGCATGAAGAATAGCTGCTGCGTGTTTAGCGCCCTGAGCACAAGTTCCACCACCTTTTCTACCCCTTCCTTTACTTGTTCCTTTTGCACCTTTTCCTGCCCTACCATTTCGCTTCCTATCCTTTGCTGCATTTCCACCGATTGAAGAAATTTCTTCCTGTCCCCACGTTGCGCCACCATCAAAGCCACCTTCTTCTAGCTCTTCTCCTGATCCAGTAAAGGGCTGGCCTAGCTCCCCAGCTCCCTCCCTACTGGTGCCTTCACTGAGGTTCTGCAAATCTACATGCTCGCTGTTTGATGTCTGGAAATATTTTGAGTAAGAGTGTTGCTAATGTAAATCCGCAGGACTTACGCTTTCTTCAATCGTCAACCGTGGAGACAGAGATACGCTTGGTTGGTGGCTATGTGAACAGTTGGTTTCGCCTGGCATATTTGATGACATCGCCGAGTCCTCATCTTGCCAAAACCCTCTCCTAGGGCCTTCTGGGGATGGAGTAGGGCAGAAGTGTTGAGGCCCACTCGCAAGGCCTTTTGGGGATGGAGTAGGGTAGAAGTGTTGCGGCCCGCTCCCAGGGCCTTCTGGGGATGGAGTAGGGTAGCAGTGTTGCGAGCCTATAGAATTTGTCGAGAATCCACAATGCGGCAGCCCCTGAAAAAGTTGAGATAACTAGATCGGTGAAAAAAACAACAACGGGACCAACCAAATGTTGCTCGTTGGATGTACACTCGAGTGACATAGGGTGCTCCAGAGCGTGTGGTCCTAAGGCAAACAGCTGCTGCAATTTTGACAGTAATGCCTGGAGGTGCGCCGGAAGATTATTTGAACTAGCTTGTAAGAATTCTAGCAACGAAAGACATTCGAAGGAAGAGAGTGTGAGTCGCGGAGTATTTCCATGCATTGAAACCGAGGGAACAGATTCAGTGATCGCGAGAAAGTAAATATTGATGGGACAAAGGATGGGCGTTTTGTCCCGGATATAAATCACGTGGCCACCCGGTTATATAGCTTGAGAGTCATTTCAAATCAGAAATCCAAACCTACATTGCGAGAAGGTGGGATTCGAGTGCTACGGTTGACCGAGTGAGGATTCCTATCTATTTATCGTCTTATACTCATGATAATCTACCATATCTACCTCATTCAGACTTTCGATTCTGTTGCTTTGGTTGACCAAGTGACAGCCCTCTTCCATGGATTCGTCCCAGTTGACCAAACGACGACTAGCTTCCTACTGCCTATCGTCCAACCCAATTTGTCATTTCACAGTGACCTGCATCCTCCCACTCGCCCTTGCCCATTCCCATCAACCCTACACTCACGCGGCGCCTTCCCACACCTTCAGTAAATGGGACGGATATCTCGCAGGAGCGTTTCCACAATTGCGGTAAGCCCTCTCAACTATTGCTATTGCAATTTTATTGCTAATGTTCTTCTAGCATGAGCTAGCGCTCAAGCTATGTAAAAATGGTGACGCACCTACTAAGGAGACTGGGAACTGGCAAGACTGCTTTGGTCAACAACTTGTCATCACTGGAGCGTCGGAACAGCTCCAGACACCCGACCGTACACCCAACCTTAAGCGTACCCGGACCACCTTGCTCATTGATGACGACGGCAACGAGGAGAACATTTCTCCATTCATGACCTCACCCAGCGCCGATATTATCCCCAGGTCTGCGAGGGCCCTCAGGCACAACCAGGTGCGTTGGATGGAGATAATTTTTTCTTTCTTTTCCGTGTTCTCATCTTCCCCTTAGCTCTCCGATGAAATGTGTTGGTCGCGTCTCTGCCACCGGCCACACCAATGTCGGAAATCTCCAAGCTCGTTATCTCCACCCCACCTCCAACTCCACCTACCAACTCCACCCACATCCTCGACCTCAGCAGCGGGCCCAAAGCGGAAATCTGCAGGTGGCCGAAAAAACTCAAGGGTCGAGATGCGGTCAAGGCTCTTCTGAACGGGTTGAAATGGTACGTTTAATGACTGTTACAGTTCGCTCCTATTCTGATCGTCGCTTCTTTTAGCATCCTCCTCGATAAACTTGACCGCATCACATCTGGCACCCAATCCCTCACGTCAATCTTCACTCTCACTGAGGCTGTGCCTGCTGTTCTACAACTCATTGGCATTGCCAATACACATACCCTCACGTCGTCCTCGTCATCGAATGCTTTCCTTCCGTCGTCTAACGTGCAGACGATCCACATTTCCCATATACACCCGTACAACTACAAGAAATCCTCCGATCATGGTTGACTACTCTCTTGCAAGATGAGAATCTGACTACCGAGTGTCTGGTAATTATTTCATCGTCCTCACTTCGATTGACCGAGTGAGGATTCCTATCTATTTATCGTTTTATACTCATACTAATCTACCCTATTTTAACTCATTCAGACTTTCGATTGTGTTGCTTTGGTTGACCAAGTGACGGTCCTTCCCAACGGATTCGTTCTGGTTGACCGAACGACTATGCCTCCTACTGCCTATCGTCCAAGCCCAATTTGAATTTCCTCTCGAACCTATTCGGACTTACGATGCCGTCACTTTTGTTGACCAAGTGACGGCCCTTCTCGATAAGGATTCACCACAATTGAATGAACGACTATCGCACACACGCACCATCGCTCTTCATTTTCTAAGCGCCATTCGCTACGGTTGACAAAAATATCATTTCCTGTTATGCATTCAAATAACGTCGCCCTTTTTTTGATCAAACGCGATCCACCTTCCCGCTCAGAATCCTGACGAAATATATGTCCTCGCTGCGCAAATGACCACGCATCTTATGGACAACTCCAAAACTCCAAGGATAGCCCCTGCGCCTTTACATTCCACTTCCAGATCATGATTGGGTTGGTGCCTGTGTTCAAGTCGCTCGACGCGCTGGCAATAATCATTCTTGCCCCGGAGTCATCTACTTTACTTGCCACGTTGAAGATCCCTGTTTTCTCAATGCCCACCCGATTGTTTGGAACCAACAACAGGGATAGTACTGGCCTTTATTTCAAACCCAGCGGAGTGGTCTTAACGCAGCCCCTCGACATGCTCGGCCGGTATAACATGAACGTGGCACTCCCAAGAGACACCCCTACTCTGGAGGCATCCAGCACCGGAAATCATAAGAGTCGACAGTGTTTTCTGCAGCGAGGACTTGGTGCAGGCCATCATATTCGGCGACGCAAACCTGTCTCAATGGCCGCTGAAAGCTGACCATTACCCAATAATTACCATCATCGATGTCTCAGTAGAAGCTGGCGAACCCATAGGACGACCATCGCTGCGCCTTGGCACCCAGGTCATAAAATCTCAGGGATCCGGTCAGCGGTGCTGTTGGGGGAGAGGAGAAGGGTTAATCGAGGTACTGTTTGAGGTCAGCGCGGAGGTACACGGTATATGAGGGGAGTGTACAGACCTCCTGGGGATGAAGCTTTTACGATGGGAACAGAGGTTGAGGGATGTCTCGATATGCATGGACACACCGCGGCATCGCAGGAAACGAGGCGCCCGACGAAGCAGCGAGGGCGACAGACACACCACCGAACGAGCAGCTACCCAAATTCCTTCGGGAACGGATGCCACATAGCAGATCGGCGTTACGACAGACCTACCACGTGCGAGCTACATCAAGAGCATCACCTTCATCACATCGGCAAAGCTGACTCGCCTATTCGTCCTGTCATGAATACGACGAGACCGTCACGCACTTCCTCCTACACTGCCCAGCCCAACTGGCTGTCCGCCGGCTAATGATAGACGGCGTACCAGACGACGAACATAATATTATAGCTTATAGGCCTACTAGCCACCCAACTGCAAACAACTCCTCAAAATTTTACGAATTGAAGGTATTTACAAATATCGAATGTACACTAAATGTTCAAGAACAAGTCGACTTCATGTAGGATAATGCTGCTGCTTCCATTGCCTGTACCAATTTTGGTGCCTTGCTGCTCAGACGAAGGGAGTTACGCCAGTCTGCACCACTGAGAGGAAATGCTTTTGATTGGAGAATGTTCTTGTGATGTGTTTCGAACCAATCTTCACATTCTGATGTCCATTCGCCGACATTAAGCCCAGATTCAAGCCAAGCACTAAGTCGAGGATACCAAGATAAAATTGTAGTTGAGCCTAAGTAGATATATTAGGTGAGGTACAAAAATAGAAGGGGAAAAAGTCCAACGAACCAAGTCGCCCATTATCCAAAGTCTGGACTTTGTAAGTACCAACGATCAGGTCCATGACTTCAGGTGTCAAATGGTCATCGCAATAGGTCTCTCCATCACATATGAACTTGCGTTGATTACCACTCCGGGCGCTCTCTGAAGGGCCAGCCAAAACCACAGAGTTGTCCAAAACATCACGGCTCAAGCGAGCAATAATGCCACCTTTGCAAAGGGCCGCACGAGCCTGAGGTAAGCGGTGTAGGACAGAGTCTCGAATAGCTTCATATGCGACATAGTCTGCAAGGGTAAATACATGACCAGGAGGGCGAATTCCAAGGGATGGCAATGGGCCTGATGGTGGAGAAGTCGAAGGCCGGATTTGGGGTAAAGGGGAGAGGGTGTTGAAAGGGATCCCATTGCTGATTAGGAAATGGGCAATATCTGCACCATGCGGCCCAACATCACGTCGAAGGATTTCTAAGGCAATCATTGGACTGACAGCCACTAGCCAAGGAGTATTGCGGCTGGGATGCAGGTTACACGCATAGAGAACACAGACAGCTGGATCCTTGCCGAAGTACTTGAGCTTGATATCCAGAAACCTTTGTTTGGATTCCAAAGGCTCAAGATTATCTGGGTGTAGGTCCCAAAATTCAGGCGGAATAACAGAGATTGCATCCATCTTAGTCGTCTTAGCATTAGAAGAAAAGAGTAGTGACAGAAAATAAGAGATGATGGGTCGCTGGCGCTCGTGGCTATCAAGGTCTTGGCCACCCACACAACGAATCACCTCTTGCCATTGTCTGAAAACAGGCTTGACGTTGGCAGGCACAATGTAATGCCCCGCTCCAAAGTTGAACCCAAAACGAAAATACAGGAGTTGCGCGAGGTCATCAAAGTAACGCTGTGTTGCAGGAAGCGGGTGATATGAATAAGTATATAGAACATCTTGACCCGACTCAGAGAGAGAGTAGAGTTCATCGTCGCTATTGCGTAGTCGGCCCATGGGCAGGATGGGCTCGCTGTCAGAGCCATCCCTCTCTATGGCAGGACCCTGTCCAAGATTCTGAGGTTTGGAAGGAGTGGGGCGAATTAGGTTATGAGAACCTATATTAGGATCCTGCTGGTTCAACAAAGCATCGGAAGGCTGAGGCTGGGAGGGTGGAAGACGACTAGATTGAGATGGGTCGGCCCTTCGTGATATGGATGGGCCAATGGGCAAGATAGGTTCGCTGTCGGAGCCATCACTCTCTATGGCAGCACATCGCGCAAAATTCCGAGATTCGGAAGGAGTGGAGTAAAATGAGTTATGAGAACCTATGTTAGAATCCTGCTGCTTTGAAAAAGCATCGGAAGGCCAAGGCTGGGAGGGAGGAGGACTACAAGATTGAGATGGGTCCGCCCTTCGTGGTTTGGATGGGCCAATGGGCAAGATAGGTTCGCTGTCGGAGTCCATGTCTGCGTCTCCCATAAGGTCATCCTCGTCGAATTCGGTACACATGTCCCATTCATTTCGAAAGCCATTGAAACGCTTCTGGACCTTCGAGTAGACACCCCATTCGTCGTCGACGCGAGCGCGAGTCAAGAGTGTTCTCACTCGGAAGCCATCCACCTCTTCCCAGTACCAGACTTTCGCACCTCTTTTTCCAGGGCCCTTTCCGGGATCGCTGGCTCGTTCTCGGCCCTCACGTTGTTGACGTTCGCAATCGTTTTCATGAGCCTTCCTCTTTTCGTTGTCTTGTGCGCGTCTGACAAAGAAAGCTTGCCATGTCTCTCCAGGCAGTTGCCCAGAGCCTGGCTCGACGGAGGGAAGACCACCCGGGGGCTGAACATTCGTCTTCGGGGTTAGGTCTGAAGTCGGACCCAGTGCAGGTGCATATGATTTGACACATGAATGTTGAGGTATATAGAGCATTGGATAAGAACCCCAATACAGCCAAAATGGGATTCCTAGCGATACCATTACGGGTATAGCCTCCAGCCAGCGACACTTAGCAACGTGGATGATAACCCCGACCCGAGGGTTCGAAGTAGAAAATTGAGCAATAGGTGAGGCCTGTAACATATCAAGCCATGCGTACTCCAAGCGTTGTTCCTTGTGCAGGAATTCAGGCCAACGCGGTCTGGCTGAAGGGTCTTTCGGGTCAAAAGTGAGCGCAAGGGCGTAAGAGCACCGCCCCATTTCGATAAAAAATGCACGACGAGCACTTTCGAGGGTTGCCAAT
>Ga0307513_10000452_pt1 | contig 59202 bp, 69 predicted proteins | sample 15_EM_MG_FD_202174 | JGI IMG/M metagenome (GOLD analysis project Ga0307513, IMG submission 202174) | Populus trichocarpa ectomycorrhiza microbial communities from riparian zone in the Pacific Northwest, United States - 15_EM | ecosystem: Host-associated > Plants > Roots > Unclassified | place...
GCTGAAGGGTTTGGGTCTCTCTACCTGTACGTTTCTATGTATTGTTTCCTTACGTGTCTGGGGTATATTATCTTAGGTGCTAGGCGGGGGAGACTTTTCCTATGGACTCGGGGTGTTTGATTTTTCCTTTGACGAGGTGAAGCGGGCGGGATGACGTTTGCTTATAGGTTTTTTATGTCCATAGCTAGCGCTGCATGAGTCTTTTGTACCTTTAAACATAATAACGATTTGATATAAAAAAAATAAAAAAGACAAAAGAAAAGAAAACGACCAAGAGATAGCACAACGCTTCTGGCAAACTTCTTCCCCCCTCCTACATTTTACGTACAATCTCAACTCTACCCCGCTTTGCCTCGGATCAAACTCCTCTCCCACCTTTCCTCGCCTGCTCGCAGCTATGGCGAACGCCCATAATCTCCCCCCAGGAAACGAGGCCTTCGGAAGACTCTTGGCCCTCAACTCCCCCCTCCCGTCGCGTTCAGGCACACCCTCGACCGACCATCGCATCGAGTTCATGAGAAAGGAACTCGCCCAGGCGAGGAGTGCCCTCCGGCTCATCAACCAAGATTTCCCGGACCTCAGCCCAGACGCGCAGGCCGGCACCCTCCCCATCGAATCCATCACGATCGTTCTCCTCTCCCAACTCGTCCAGGGCCTGGTGACCGTCTCACATGAGCTGAGCGGGGTAACCCAGGCGGTCGCAACCATCTCCGAGGCAAACGAGAACCTCGGGGAGGAGCTCCATGACATCTCCGCTCAGCTCGCAAACCTCCCCCACACCCAAGAATAGCAGACCGTCCAGGGGATCGCCGATCTCCAAGCATCCATACGTGACCTGTCACATCGTGTTTCAGCCCCAATCCCTGCCCCCCCTGCACCTGCCCCCCCCCCACAGAAGACACTCCAACCCCATCCAACTGCCGCCCCCCCCCCTTCAAGGAAAGGCAAAGAAAGGGCCCGAGCACCACCCACAGCTTCTTCAGCCGCGCCTGAGGACCCTAAATACCTCATACCATTCTACGATACGAGACTTGGCAAGGCGTTCGGTGACCCCGAGAAGTACGCCAAGGTCTACCCACACTCATACGAAGCCGGGGAATTCCGGAGCGGGGCATACGATGTAGCCTCCTTCACCCCAGGCCACCTCCACCCCGACGTCCACCCCTCCCCCTCTTACGCGCAAGCTGCCTCCGGCTCAGGCTTGGGCGGCAAGGGCAAAGGCAAAGGTAGGAAGCCTCCTTTCCCCCAACTTGTTGCGAGTACGGTGGCCCCTCCTGTTAAAAAGGGGCCTCCCTCCCTCCCAGGTGCCCAATGACGCTTTTTTGCTCCTCGCCAGTCCCCTTCCCCTCACCCGGACGCTCTCACCATTGCCGCTACCTTTCCTGACATCGGTGCTCGCTTCCTCCGCGAATCAAACTGTCTCCTCCCTTTGGTTTTCTCTGCTACAGTTAATCCTCGAGGCTCCGTCTCCCTAACAGCCACTGACAAGGCCACCACAGCTGCCTCGTATGCCCCATATTTCGACTCCCTCACAAGGGCCCTCAACCAGTCTTTCCCGGTACGAGAGAACCCCTGGTGTACCCTTGTCCTAGCCCCCACTGCGGTTCAACTAGCGATTCAGGGCCTCCCACTACGTTTCCTCCCTCAAGATGAAGAGGAACCCTTCCCATATATCCGGCAAGCAATCCTCAACGACAAAGCCACCCAGATTCTCTCAGCCAGGTACCTTAACCCTAGCCGAGATTCTACGGCAACGAAGCAGGCCCCTTCGGTGGTTATCACCGTCGACCCCCAGAACGTTTCGGCCCTCACATCAGGGGTCGTCATCCTCTCACAGAAACGCAAGGTCGAACTTGCCTTCTCCTCCTCCAGAACCTCCCAGTGCAAGAACCGCTGGAGATACGGACACGCCCATCAACGATGCCCCGCCACCCACCCCACATGTCGCATTAGTGCGCGTCATCATACTCGCGCAGCTCACAGATGTCAGAATCCCACCTGCCCCAGGAGCGGGAACTATAAGCCAGTCCCATCCTGTTGTCCGACCTCGCCCCCCCATTGCTGCAACTGCGGTGATGACCACACTGCCACATTCAGGGAATGTCCGGCTCGACCTGCCCCGCCTGTCCCCTCTCGAACCGCCTCTCCAGCCCCCGCCCCAACTGGTCAAGACCCCATGGATTTCGCAGTCGATGGGGGCCCAGCACCCACTACTCCCCCGTCTGGGAAGGGTCCCCTTGAGGTGGACCTCGTAACCCCTAGGCAACCTCCCCCAGCTGGACCCTCCACGCGTCCTCGCACTACTCACGGTTTCGGTGGTCCTCTCCCCCTGGAGGAGCCAAGCCCTTCCCCTGCCCCTTTCACCCGTCGGGTTCGTCCCGGAAAGGAATAATCAATCCATGCCCCCTCCCCCGGGTCAAGGGCCGGCCCCTGCCCCTACATTTCTTTCCATCATTCAACATAACTGCCTTGGGAGCTGGAATGTTTTTCTTTCTTTCTTTGAGTCCTTCAAAGAGGCGACCACCCACCCCTCGATAGTCCTTCTGCAGGATCCACCTGTCAACAAGGCTCACCTTCCTTTCTTTAATGGTTTCAAGTCCTTCTTTCCCCCGGTTAGGAAGCCACGTGTGGATGCCTACGTTGATATGTCTTTTCTCTCCAACTACACGGTGCTCCCCAGGTTTAAGGGGGTGGAGGATGTTCTTGCCCTCCACGTTTCCTCCAATGAGCCTCTTTTTGGCACCGCTTCCCACTCATTCAGGGTTATTAACGCTTACTCCACCAACACTGCTGACCACAGAATCCACTCCGTTTCACCAGAGGTTCTTTTCCCCGTTCTAGGGTTTCCCCTCCTGGTGGTGGGAGACCTCAACATACACAATCCCCTCTCGGACCGTCTGAGGCACTTCTCACAACGGGAAATCTCGTCCTCGACCCCCTATTTTGAGAGGGCGGCAGAGTCCGGCTTCGCCCTCCTTAATCCCCCACGTGAGTACACAAGGTTTCCCTAAGTGGGAAAAGCTCGCCCTTCGGTCTTAGACCTCACCTTTGCAAACCCCGCCCGCCTTCCCCTGGTTAAGAGCTGGGAAGCCTCCCTCCCCTCAACGGGTTCCGACCACATACCCATAACAATCACCCTCGCCGCACCCTCCCTGAACTAAAAACCCGCGCCCCCTCGCTGGGCAGACACGGACTGGGAAACCCTGGACCTGATTGTTCAGGGTTTCAAGGTCCCGGCCGCACAGTGATGCCCCACCCCCCCGCAACTGGACGAGTGGATGTCAGAGTCGCTGAACCGTCTGGTAGCTCTCCTCAAAGAACACACCCCAGTAACCAGGCCTTCCCATCACTCCAACCCTTGGTGGACCCCCCACCTGTCTATCCTCCGTCGCGAGTTTCACAAAGCCGCCATAACGGCCAGGAAACACGACAACCCACACATGCGAGAAGTTGCCAGCACCTCCAAGGCCGGGTACTTTAAGGCAATCCAGGCCGCCAAGAACAAACACAGGTCCTCCTTTCTGATGACGGCTACCCCCCATAGCCTTTGGACAGCTGAGAGGTTCGCCAACGGGCGTGCCCAGCCGCGCTTCCCATCCCTTCCAGGGGCAGAGACCCCGTCTCAGATGAACAATGTTCTTCTAGACCACTTCTTCCCCCCTAAAGAACCCTTCTCCCCGCCTCCTAGGCTCAGCCCAAACAAATCGGCACCCCCCGTAACGACAGATGAGATAGTTTCGGCTCTCGCCAAGTGCTCCCCGACTTCGGCCCCAGGCCCAGACGGGATACCCTACTCTACCTGGAAGCAGGTAAACAAAATCAACCCCTCAATCCTCCTCCATATACTTGCCCCGCTAGTCCTCCTGGGATACCAGCCGATATCACTGAAAAGCTCGAACGGCATGGTGCTCGATAAGCCAGGAAAGCCCTCCTACGAATGGCCCTCCTTCTTCAGGATAATCGTCTTGATCCGAACAATCTCGAAGATATTCGAAAGGATTATAGCAGCCCGCCTACTCGCGGCAGCCCGACTCAGAGGGCTGCTGCATCCCAACCAATGCGGTTCGCTCCCTGGACTCAGCACCTACGACGCGTGCCTCACCCTAACCAATGACGTCAGAACACTGCAAAGGCCACGTCTCAAGGTCTCCTCCTTGTTTCTGGATATAAAAGCGGGGTTCGACAACGTCGACAACAACACACTGGCCCGAATCCTGAGGGAAGGCGGGATACCCCCATACCTGGTTTCCTGGGTTTCATCTTTCTTAGGTGAACGAAGCTGCACCCTGATCTTCCAAGGGGCCCCGGGGACCCCAGCCCCCGTCAACATCGGCGCCCACCTAGGCTCACTGATCTCCCAGCTCCTCTTTCTTCTCTACGCGTCGCCACTGCGTTTCACGATCCCTCGGGGTCTGATGCTCTCGTATGTGGACGACTTCGCCTTCACAGTAGCATCCCTCTCCTATCGCGGCAACATCCGCCGGCTCCAAGATCCCTTCGACAAGCTTGAAGGAAAGGCGTCCCGCCTAGGCGTCTCCTTCTCGGTGGCAAAGACAGAACCGATACATTGGAGGACCCCCAGCCAGAGGCACTCGCCAAAGTGCGTCTCACCCATCCAAATCAAAGGGGAATTGTTTCACCCTGGCAACTCTGTTCGGTGGCTCGGGTACTGGTTCACGCCGGCCCTTGACCCCGTTGCACATTTCTCACCTCGCCTGGCCCTCGCCCAGGGTGCGTTCGCCCTCGTTCAACGCCTCAGCCCGCCCGGGGCGGGCCTCCCCCCCTACCTCTGCGACAGGCTGGCAACATCTTTCATAGCCCCCATCCTACTCTACGGCGCTGATCTGTTCACACCTAGGGTGGGCACGACAACCTGCCTCGATACATTCTGGCGCAAGGTCTAAAGGTGGACCACAAACTGCTTCTCGGCTACGCCCACCGGGATACTTTCGGTGGAGTCTTGTCTTCCGCCCATATCCCTCCTGATCACCCACCGGCAGAGGCTGGCAGTGCTCAGGGTAGTCTCCTCCCCTCCCAGCGTGAACCCGGCGATAGCCCGCCTTCATGCTTCATTCCCCTCGCTCTCGGCCTACCGTGCGCCTGACTCCTCGCGAGCCTTAACCAGGGGCTTGGCATCCGTATACCTCCCCCTACACTGGAAAACGCCCCGCCCTGTCCCCCCAATGAGGAACCACCTGCCAGTTGACGCGGGGGCTCACCGGACAATACCATTCACCCTCGGGCTATCTAGGATGCCCATGATCAGCTCCCACCTTGGGTGCCCTGCCCCCGTCCTCCCGCCCAACTCCCTGATGGACAACACTGACTCCGCCCTGAAGCGGAGGGTTAGAGAGGCACTCCGCGTGGAGTGGGCTTCCCTTTTTCCGACCCCGGGGTACTACCTAAACCCCCCCGCCCTGCATCCCAGGCCTTTTATGGGCTTGGGCAAGTTCATTACCGGGAGAATCCAGCAGATGAGAGCCGGAAAGAGTTATCTGGCAGCACACCCGACATGGAGGTCCCCCGATGCCGACACCTCCGGCCCCCGCTGCGGCTTGGAACCTGAAACCTTCGAGCACGCCATCCTATCCTGCCCCTCGAGACAACAGAGCAGGTCACGCCTCCTCCACGGCGTTACTGATGTCGGTCCCGAAGCCCCACTCAGGTCATCCCTCCCACTACTGAAAAGACTCGCCACCTTCATAGGCGTCACCTCCACGGGTTTCCCCCCCACGATGTTGCAACCCACCACCCCCCCCTCTTCCCCCCCGTTCTCTCTCTCACCCCGCAGGGTGCCCCCCCCCGGCTTTTCGTGTTTTCTCGTTGGCTGAGGTTTAGGGTCGTTGGGCTTTCTCTCCTTTGTCTTATGTAGGCTTTCCTTTCTAGACGACTAAGTTGTTAGTTTGTGCTTTCCGTGTTATATGTGGCCGATGGCCCGGCGGAGGAGAAACCTGGGCGATAGTGGATATTTAACTGGTGCAGTGACTTTCCTTTGTTATTTGTTATTTGATTTATAGGATTTGTTCTCTCCATAGCTAGCGCTGCATGACGCTTTTTGTACCTAAAAACAATGAACGCATGATTACAAAAAAAAAAAAGAAAAAACCGACCCAGAGATAGCACCACGAACCATCTCTCCTCCACCTCTGGCGATTGAAATCTCAACACCACGGGAAATCATCGTCACTTTCCCCCACTCACCTCTCTTCCCCCATCATGGCTACTGCCTAGGGGTTGACGTTAAGTCATCTACCCTCCTCTCGTGGGGCGCACATGCCTCCCCTCCTTGGTGTCCTTGTTCCCGTTCGTCGTTGACACCCGCTCATGATGTCCGGTTCTCCCCCTTACCCCGCACTTCCTTCGCACCTCGCTTAGCATTTTGCGCGGTCGGAAAGCTTCTCGCTACGCTCACGGTCGGCGTTACGGTGTCGGACTCGCGGTCAAAGTAGGCCCCGGCTTGCGGGGCTTGTACCTCTGATGGGGAAAGCCTCGGTTAGTAACATCACGGTCTCGCCCCGGTCTCGCCCCGGTCTCGTCGTCGTCCCGAAAGCCCTTGCTATGGCCCGTTTGTCGGTTGTGGCTAGCCCGTTCGCTATCCTTCGTCTACCCCCCTCCCGGTTCCGTCCGCTGGCACCCTACTGCCCCATAAGCTGGTACCTTACTGCTAAAACCTCTCCCCCGGCTGGCACCCTGCTGCTACTCACCGACTCGCACCCTACTGCTCATCGTCGTTGGCTGGCATCCCCTCTGCCCGGTGGCTCCGCTCGCCATCTACCCTTCCGATCGGTTGGCCCCTCCTCGGTTACGCCTAGTCGTGGTATAGCACTGCCTCCGTGACTATTGTCCAACGCCTTGGATCGATGTAATGACCTGCCCGACCGTACAACATGGTTTCGGTGGGCCCTCTACTAGAGTTTTCCTATGTCCCCGATCAACAATCCTGTCCCCGTGGGCAGCATTTCTGGCCATTAGAGTCTTTTCTTTTGTTTTGGTGAGCCTGCGGAAGGGTTTGGGTCTCTCTACCTGTACCTTTCTATGTATTGTTTCCTTACGTTTCTGGGGTTTTTATCTTAGGCGCTAGGCATGGGGGACCTTTCCTATGGATTCGGGGTGCTTGACTTTTCCCATGAAGAGGTGAAGCGGGTCGTGGCTATTCTTTATAGGTTTTTTCTCTCCATAGCTAGCGCTGCATGAGGCTGTTTGTACCTTAAAACAAATCACGCATGATTACAAAAAAAAGAAAAAAGAAAAACGGGCAAGAGATAGGCCTCCCTTTGCCTGACCCCGGGGTACTACCTACATCCTCCGGCTCTGCATCCGAGGTCTTTCATGGGCTTAGGCAAGTTCGTTGCCGGGAGAATCCAGCAGATGAGAGCCGGAAAAAGTTACCTAGCCGCCCACCCAACATGCTGGTCCCCCAACGCCGATTCCTCCTGCCCCCGCTGCGGCTTGGAACCTGAAACCTTCGAGCACGCCATCCAATCCTGCCTCTCGAGACAACACAGGAGGTCGTGCCTCCTGCACGGCGTTACTGATGTCGGTCCCGAAGCCCCACTCTGGTCATCTCTCCCACTGCTAAAAAGACTCGCCACCTTCATAGACGTCACCTCTACGGGATTTCCCCCCACGATGTTCCCACCCACCACCCCCCCCTCTTCCCCCCTGTTCTGTCTTTCACCCCCCAGGGTGCCCCCCCCGGTTTTTCGTGTTTTTTCGTTAGCTGAGGTATAGGGTCGTTGGGTTTTCTCTCCTTTGTCTTATGTAGGCTTTCCTTTCTAGACGACTATGATGTTAGTTTGTGCTTTCCTTGTTATATGTGGCCGATGGCCCGGCGGAGGAAAAACCTGCGCGATAGTAGATATTTAACTGGTTCCGTGACTTTCTTTTGTTATTTGTTTTTGATTTATAGGTTTTGTTCTCTCCATAGCTAGCGCTGCATGAGGCTTTTTGTACCTAAAACAATGAACGCATGATTACAAAAAAAAAAAAAAAAAACGACTAAGAGATAGGCAGGAAAGGCGGGATCCCCGCCTACCTGTTCTTTTGGGTTTCGTCTTTCCTAGGAGAACGAAGGTGCACCCTAATCTTCCAAGGGGCCCCAGGGACCCCAGCGCCCGTCAACGTCGGCGCCCACCTAGGCTCACCGATCTCCCAGCTCCTCTTTCTTCTCTACGTGTTGCCACTGCGTTTCAGGATCCCTCGGGGTCTGATGCTCTCGTATGTGGACAACTTCGCCTTCACTGTAGCATCCCTCTCCTACCGTGGCAACATCCGCCGGGTCCAGGAACTCTTCGAGAGGCTTGAAAGAAAGGTGTCCCGCCGGGCGTCTCCTTTTCAGTCGCGAAAACGGAACTGATACACTGCAGGACCCCCAGCCAGATCCACTCACCAAAGTGAGTCTCACCCATTCAAATTAAAGTGGCAATATTTCACCCTAGCAACTCAGTTCGGTGGCTCGGGTACTGGTTCACTCCAGCCCTTGACCCCGCTGCACATTTCTCTCGTCGCTTGCCCCTTGCCCAGGGTGCGTTCGCCCTCATTCCTCACCTCAGTCCGGCCGGAGCGGGCCTCCCCCCCTACCTATGCCACAGATTGGCGACATCATTGATTGCCCCCATCCTGCTCTATGGCGCAGATCTGTTTACACCTAGCTTGGGCACCACCACCCGCCTTGATACATTCTGGCGCAACGTCCAGAGGTGGACCACAAACTCATTCTCAGCCACGCCCACCGGGATACTTTCGGTGGAGTCATGCCTCCCACCCGTCTCGCTCCTGATCCCCCACCGGCAAAGGCTGGCGGCGCTCAGGGTTGTCTGCTCCCCGCCAAGTGTGAACCCGGCAATAGCCCACCTTCATCCCTCCTTCCCTTCGCTCTCGATGCCTCGGGCGCCTGACTCCTCGCGGGCCATACCCAGAGGCCTATCGCCCGTCCCCCTCCCCTTACACTGGAAGACGCCCCGCCCTGTCCCCGCGATGAGAAACCACCTGCCGGTGGAAGCGGTGGCACACCGGACAATACCCTTCACCCTCGGGCTACCCAGGATGCCCATGATCAACTCCCACCTTGTCTGCCTGACCCCCACCCTCCCGCCCCAGTCCCTGATGAACAATACCTATTCCGCCCTGAAGAAGAGGATAAGGGAGACACTCCTCGCGGAGTGGGCCTCCCTCTTCCGGACCCCGGGGTCCTACCTACACCCTCCCGCCCTGGCTCCAAGGCCTTTCATGGGATTGGGCAAGTTCGTTGCCGTGAGTATCCACCAGATGAGAGCCGGAAAAGGTTACCTGGCCGCCCACCCAACCTGGAGGTCCCCCGCCGCCGATACCTCCTGCCCCTGGTGCGGCTTGGAGCCTGAAACCTTCGAGCACGCTATCCTATCCTGCCCCTCGAGACAACACAGCAGGTCGCGCCTCCACCACGGCGTTACTGACGTTGGTCCCGAAGCCCCACTCTGGTCATCCCTCCAGCTGCTAAAATGACTCGCCACCTTGATAGGCGTCACCTCCACGGGATCTCCCCCCACGATGTTCCTGCCCACGACTCCCCCCTCTTCCCCCTCATTCCCTCTTTCTCCCACCAGGGTGCGCCCCCCGGTCTTTCGCGTTTTTTCACTTGCTGAGGTTTAGGGCCGCTGGGTTTGCTTTCCTTTTGTCTTATGTAGGCTTTCCTTTTTAGACAACTAAGTTGTTAGTTTGTACTTTCCTTTTTGATGTGGCCGATGGCCCGGCGGAAGAGAAACCTTGGCGACAGTGGTTATTTACGGGTGCCGAAACTTGCTTTTTGTTTAAAGTTTTTGATTTATAGGTTTTGATCTCTCCATAGCTAGCGCTGCATAAGGCTTTTTGTACCTTAAAACAATGAACGCATGATTACAAAAAACAAAAAAGAAGAAAAAAACGACCAAGAGATAGGCCACAAACCTTTGCAACAACACCTCCAGCGATTGAAATCTCAACACCACAAGAAATCATCATTACCTTCCCCTACCCACCTCTCTTCTCCCACGATGGCTACTGCCTAGGAGTTGACGTTAGGCCATCTTCCCCCCACTCCAAGGGCCTGTTGGCCCCGCCTCCTTGGGGTTCTTGTTGCTGTTCTGTGTTGTCTCCCGCTCATGAAGTTCCGTTCTCCCTCTTACCCCGCACTTGCTTTGCACCTCGCTTGGCATTTTGCACGGTGGGAAAGCTTCTCGCTTGGTTCACGGTCGGCATTTTGCACGGTGGGAATGCTTCTCGCTTGGTTCACGGTCGGCATTATGGCGTCCGGACTCTTGGTCAAAGTAGGCCTCGGCTTGCTGGGCTTGTACCCCTGGTGGGGAAAGCTTCGGTTAGTAACAACATGGTCTCGTCCAGGTTTCGTCGTCGTCCCCAAAGCCCTTGCTATGGCTCGTTTGTCGGCTGCGGCTAGCTTGCTCGCCATCGTTCCTCCATCCTCCTCCTGGTTCGGTCCGCTTGCACCGTACTGCTGAATTCCACTCCATGTCTGGCGGCCTACAGCTCATCCTTGGCTGGCACTCTACTGCTGTTCATCGGCTGGCACCCCACTGCTCATCGTAGTTGGCTGGCATCCCCTCTGCCCGGTGGGTCCGCTCGCCCGTCTCGCGCTCTGATCGTCAGACCTTTCCTCGGTTACGCCTAGTCGTGGTATAGCACTGCCTCCGTGACTATTGTCCAATGCCTCGCATCGATGTAATAACCTGCACGACCACGCGAGTGGTTTTAGTGGGCCCACGGCTTCCGTGTTTTCTCCCGTCGGCGACCATCTACCCACCCCCCCAGGCCCGCGTTTCCCGTCTTAGAACAGGCGGTTTCTTTTGTTTTGGGGAGCCTGCTGCAGGGTTTGGGTCTTTCCACCTGTACGTTTCTATGTATTGTTTCCTTACATGTCTGGGGAGTATTATCTTAGGCGCTAAGCGAGGGGGACTTTTCCTATAGACTCGGGGTGTTTGATTTTTCCCATGACGAGGTAGAGCGGGCGGTGGATTTGCATTTATAGTTTTTGTTTTCTCCACAGCTAGCGCTGCATGAGGCTTTTTGTACCTAGAAACAATGAACGGATGATTACAAAAAAAATAAGAAAAAAAAAATCACGAAGAGATAGGCCACAAACCATCTCTCCTCCACCACCGGCGATTGAAATCTCAACACCACGGGAAATCATCGTCACTTTCCCCCACCCACCTCTCTTCTCCCACAATGGCTACTGCCTAGGAGTTGAGGTTAAGCCATCTTCCCTCCTCCACTGGGGCGCGCCTGCCTCTCCTCCTTGGGGTTCTTGTTCCCGTTCATTGTTGACACCCGCTCATGCAGTTAGGTTCTCCCCCTTACCCCGCACTTGCTTTGCACCTCGCTTAGCATTTGGCACAGTCGGAAAGCTTCTCGCTTCGTTCACGGTCTGCGTTACGGTGTCGGACTCTCGGTCAAAGTAGGCCTCGGCTTACTGGGCTTGTACCTCTGATGGCGAAAGCCACCGTTAGTAACATCTCGGTCCCGCCTCGGTATTGTCGTCATCCCAAAAGCCCTTGCTATGGCCTGTTTGTCCCTTGTCGCTAGGCCGCTCGCGATCCTTCCTTCTCCCTGCTCCCGGTTTTGTCCGCTTGCACTGCCACTGCCACAGCACCTGGCACCTTACTGCCTCCTCGTCCTCCCAGATCATTCGTCCTTTCCTCGGTTACACCCAGTTGTGGTATTGCACTACCTCCGTGCCTGGTGTCCAACGCCTTGGATCGATGTAATTACCGGCGTGACCGTACGTTTATGGTTACAAATGTCGGCCCACAAGTCAAGTGGTTTTCTCTCCTGGCGGCGATCACATATCCTCCCCCGCGGGCCCTATCGGGCCTTCGCGAATCAATCCTTTCTTTTGTTTTTAGGGCAGCCTGCGGCAGGGTTTGAGTCTCTCTCCTGTACGTCTCTATCAATTGTTTCCTTACCTGTCTGAGGGATTATTGTCTTAGGTGCCAGGCGAGGGGGATTTTTCCTATGGATTCGTGGTATTTGATTTTTCCCATGAAGAGGTGAAGCGGGCGGTTGTTGGATTTAAGGTTTTCTTTACGCCATAGCTAGCGCTGCATGCGAGTTCTTGTACCATAAACAATGAATACATGATATAAAAAAAAAAGGAAAAAAGCCGACCAAGAGATAGGCACGCTCAGCACCCTCTATTTTCCTACCCCTATATTTTACAACACCTTGTTGTATAGTGCACGATCCAGTCCTCCCCCTCACTCTCGCACCTCGCTTAGGCTTCGCGTACCTGAGCACTCCCACCATGGCACAGCCTGGTTCGACCCATTCATTTACTCCAATGGTGGACCTCCCCTCTGGCACCTCCTCGGTTGCGGCCTGCGAACCTGAAGTTGGTCACCTCCGACACTTCCTCCACAAAACCCGTGAACTCACGGGTCTCTCCCCCGTGCAAGTCCCCGTCCCCTCCCTTGGAGAGGTGGGGGATTTCACCTTGGCCGAAAGTACCATGCTGCCCGTCCTTTGCTCAATTACCCACGCCATGGCTGCCACGCTCAAAGCAGTTGAGGAGCTCCGCCTCCAAACGAGCGACCTTGAGGCCCGCGTCACTGACTCCCTGCCCCATGTATCAGACCACTCAACTCAACTGAACCAGATACAGTCTAGCCTACGTGACCTGTCGCATAGGGTGGCACACCTTCCCCCTACCTAGGTAATGATGCCTCCCCAGACCCAATCATCTCGCCCACCCCCCTCAACAGTTGCCGCTCCCCAAGCCCCCCCTGCTAGTGGGGCTCCTCCACACCCCCCCAAAGGAACCACACAGACGTATGCTGCGACTGTAGCTGGCACGAGCAATCTCGATGAGGCAGCCCGGAAGATAGTAGCTGTCAGACAGAGCAGAAAAGGGAAGAAAATGGCTCCTGCGGGCACCTCGGCAACGAAAGTCGCGCAGACCACCAAGAAGGCCTCCCCCGGAAGGCCCCAACCCCTCTTGCCAGTGCTGCAAGAAGATCTTTCGCCCCTTGCTCGTCTCCGGAACCTCACCCTGATGCTGCCGACATCAAGGCTCAATTACCCGACCTGGTGGCTTCTGTTCTCCGCGAAGGCAACTGCTCCCTCCGCCGCTCCCTTAAGGCTATCACCAACGATAGGGGCTCAGTAACCCTAATCGTGGTTGACACCTCAGTCCCGGGAGCATCCTACGCTCTGTACTTTCAGGCCCTCACAACCAAGCTCAACCAGTAATTCCCCGTCGGCGAAAACCCCTGACTCCCGTTCAGACTTGCACCCACCTGAGTTCAGCTGGCGATACACTCACTCCCCGTCAACTACATTCCCCTTCAAGATGAGGACCTGTTCAACCACTTCTCAGACTCTATCCTCAACTCCAAGGATGTTGCGATCACAGCCGCCCGCTTCCTCAACCCGAACGGTCAGTCCCGTATGGAAAAACGAGCCTATTCGGTGGTTATCAACGTTAAGCCTGATTCCGTCCAAACTATGCTCCCGTCCATCTACCTCTTCGGCAATACACAGACTGTGGAAAAGCCTACTCGTCCTCCCCCATTACCCAGTGCCAGAAGTTCTGGAAGTACGGCCATGTCAAACCACTATGCAAGGCGGAGGCCCCAACATGCACTCTGTGCTCCCTCCAGCACACGAAAGCGGAGCACCGCTGCCCCAATCCATCATGCCCCAGTGGGGGAAACCTCAAACCTATTCTCAACAGCTGCCTGGCCTCCCCGGCCAGATGCTCCAACTGTGGAGAAGTGCACTCAGCCAGAAGCAGAGACTGCTGTGAACGCCCCCCTCGAATCAACACTCGCCCAATCCCCGCCTCCCAAGAAAACCCACTTGTCATAGATCCCGACCAGATGGATGGTTAACCCGACGTGCCACGAAGAGACCCAGCTCCCCAAACGGCACAGGGGTCTAACACCCTACCGCAGGGCCTCCTCCCTCCGTTCCAGGAAGAAACCCCAAGAGCCACCCGTACCCTGCTAGCAGCCCCGCCTGCAATCACAAGATCACCCTCCAAAGGGAGCCTTCCCCGCCAAGGGGGCGGCTTGCCCCTCACCTGCCTCTCGCCCTCCGTCAGGCCCAGCCTGGTAAGATGTCGCACAACCGCGAAATCTCGCCCCTAGGACTGGGCCCTGGACACGTTCTTTCCATTGTTCAACACAACTGCCTCGGGAGCTGGGATGTGTTTCTTTCCTTGTTTAATTCCTTTACTTCAGCAAAACACCCTCCTTTGATTGTTGGCCTCCAAGACCCTCCAGTTTGGAGGAATCGTTTACCTTTTTTTGCGGGCTTTACTTCGTTTGCCCCCCTGATTGCCAACCACCGCCCCCGGGTAGCCTTTTATGTTTTTAGGTCACTGATAGACATGGCCACAATCACCCCAATTTTCACAAGCAGGTCTGACCTTGCTACCCTTGAGATATCTGCTCACTCCCTGTTCAGCACCAAGGCCGATAAATTCTTTATAGTCCACTGTTATAGTGTATGGGGCACGACAGCCACAGAGAGAACAGTTTCACCCATCCTCGCCCTCCCAAGTTCCGCCTTCCCTACCTTGGTGGTGGGAGATTTCAACATTCATCACCTCTCGGGTGACACAATCAGAAGACACAACTCCTCCGCCCTCAAGCCTTCCTTCCTGTACTTCTCAAGGGCCGCTGGGTTGGGATACTCACTTCTGAAGACCTCAGGGGTACACACCCGCTTCCCACTCCAAGGTTCTTCCAGACCCTCAGTTCTAGACCTCGCGTTCGTGTCTCCCCCTTTAATGCCCTGCTTCCATGAATGGGCTACCGACCTGCCCTCCACCGGCTCTGATCACGTCCCCATTACCATCAGGATGGCCCACCCAATCACGACTCCGCCGCCGCCGGCCCCAAACTGGGTCAGGACTGACTGGCCTACCCTCGAACTGCTGCTTAAGGAAACTGCAATTCCACTCCCCCCCAGACCTCCCTACCAGGCATTCATTGGAAAGTTGGTTCGACTCTCACCTCAACAGCCTAATCGCGCTTCTCAAAGGCCACACTCCTCTCCGACGCCGGTCAATCAGGGCCAAGCCATGGTGGTCCCCATTGCTGACAACGCTACGGAAAGAATTCCACACATCCTCCTGTAAGGCGCAGGCCTCAAACGATCCACAGGACAGGGCAGTGGCCAAGCTCTCTAAGCAAGAGTACTTCAAATCAAGCAAGGCTGCCAAGGCTCAGCCCTGGAAGTCCTTCTGGGCAGATGCCACTCCTCTGTCCATATGAACAGCTAAGAGGTTTGCTGTCGGTAGAGGCACTCCCAGGTGCCCTAACCTTCCTGATGCCAGCTCTGCGGAGGAGGTCAACAAGGCCCTACTCACATACCTTTTTCCACCAAAGCCTGCGCCTATTGTCCCCTGCATTCTAAGGCCCCACAAAGGGGTCGACCCGCTCCTCCCTAGTGAGATCTTGGATGCCCTTCGTAAGTGCTCCTCATCATCTGCTCCGGGACCAGATACGATCCCCTACGGTGTTTGGAAAAGGGGCCACCTTGGGGCACCCCGGCTCCTGACAGACCTGCTGGGCGCCCTCCGGAAATTAGGCTATCACCTGGTCTCCATGAAAAGGCCGGTGGAATCATGCTCGATAAGCCGGGCAAGCCCTCCTAGGATTCTCCTGCATCCATTATGGTCATCGTCCTCCTCCGCAGTATCGCTAAAATTCTGGAAAGGGTTATTGCATCCCGTCTATCCTTAATTGCCAGGTCTCTAGAGCTTGTGCACCATAACCAGTACGGCTCCCTCCACGCCCTCTCGTCCTCCGACGCGGCTCTCTCGCTAGTGGATACGGTTAGGACCCTTCCGCGCCCTGGCCTCAAGGTCTCCACCCATTTTCTAGACATCAAAGGAGGCTTTGACAACATTAATGCCTCAATCCTCTGCTTCTCCCTCAAGAAGGCGGGCGTACCCCACTACATATGTTAGGTGGTAGCTTCGGCGTGAGGTATTCCAACAGCAAGGACCTTAATGGTAATTATATGGGAGAAGTTGTTAAGAAGACACGAGTAATGCAGGGTAGATATAATTATTCACTTCGGTGTAGATGGTTGAAGTATTGGTAACAATATAAAAGTGCAGATAACATATTATATTGAGAAGATCTCCTCTCCGTGCTTGTTGTGTCTAATAACAGCGAAGATGCTTCGATATAGATATTTCGCATCTGAGCAATCACGGTATACATGCTAACTCTATACTAACTAAGTATCTTGAACGAAACTCTGCGAACTTCACCTGAGTACGAACACTCGTAGAAAATGAAAACTCTCTACCACACCTTTTGCTCCCATGGCCAACTTATTGGTCTGCGCTTCTGTTATTCCTGATGGTGTGGAAACCACATCAGGTGTCAGCTCATCCGTTTATCCATTGACAACAATGATTACAAGATAGCTTGCACTTGGGCTCCTCAAGGGTAGTCTAACTCGCTGGACAGAAGATGGTTTTTCTTCTTTGGTTGGTTCCGTCGAGAATTGGACATGCAATGGCATATTGTTTGCTGGTCTTCTCGCATTACACGACTTGTCCTCGGGATCATACCTATGGGCTTCTTCCCTCGGGCTCCATCTTTTACCAACTTGTCCTCTGTGGATGCACCTGATCCACTTACTGGGCATAGTTACCGCCTTCATACTCTACAAGACGTTGTTGGTACGAGGGGACCAACCTTCGTGCGAAACGTCGCGTTACCTTCGCCCCACTCTTCGGACTGCCTGTCTTCAAGTATCTCTAACCTTTATGCGCCGTAGGCCGATTCGCATGGTTCCACTTGCATATGGTGCCCGAAGGTCACCCCTCATATATCCTGCGAACAGGATCCGGTCGGTCGGACGGTGACGTATACGGTGTTATAAGATGTGTTCCATTGATAGTGGTCCTTGTTGTCGGGACGCAACTACCCAGGCGGCCAGTGATGACGCGCCGTCCTAACACTGTGGCTGGAGGGGGGTGATATCTTTTTCCTTCGAAGTTCATGTGAGTCAAGGTAGGGTAACTTTGCCCTGTAAATCCTCACGGGGAGTCTGTGCGCATAACACGAGCTCCCCTCTTCGAAGTGTACATCCCGAATACTCTATCTCTATTATACAATCGATCTTCCAGTTCGAGCTCCACATAGTAATGGTAACAACCACTGGCGTTTACTGGTCCACGGATGGAAAACCTTTGTTATGTTACGTGACCTCTCTCACACCGGTCATTTCCGAGTTGTCTCTATGAAACCTTTCGACTTCTTCCTGCGCGTTTTTCATACCTTCGGGTGGCTCCCAAGTATTCTCATCGTCCCCGCAGTCTTTCCATTTCACAAAATACCTAAGCTCTTTCATCGGTTTATTCCTTCCTCGAACCTTAGGCGTGTAAGACATAATCTCACTCTTGACCATCCTTTCTATCTCCCATTCCAAATCTCCCTCGATGTCTTCCAGATCTCGTTGTGGTTGTTCGCGATTTGGTCAATTCGAGGCTCACTATGGTTCCAACAGCGAAATGTGAAACACAGGATGAATTTTCTACCCCGGCGATATTTCCAACTTGTATGCCCTGCTTCCCTGTCTTTCTAAAACATTGAACGGACCATACAGTTTCGGACTCAGTGTTAGGCGCACTAACTCCCCGTAAGGATTTACAGGGCAAGGTTACCCTACCTTGACGCATACCAACTTCGAAGGAAAAAGATAACACCCCTCGCCAGCCTCGGCGTTGGAACGGCGCGTCATCACTGGCCGCCTGGGTAGTTGCGTCCCAACACCAAAGACCAGTATCAATGGATCACATCTTATAACACCGTATACATCACGGCCGTCCGTCCGACCGGGTCCTGTTCGCAGGATATATGAGGGGTGACCTTCGGGCACCATATGCAAGTGGAGGCAGGTGAATCGGACGACGGCGCATAAGGTTACAGACACTTGAAGACAGGTTGTCGGAAGGGTTGGTCGAAGGTAACGGGATGTTTTGCACGAAAGTTAGTCCACGCGTACCTACAAAGTCGTGTAGAGTATGAAGGCGGTAACTATGCCCAGTAAGTGGATCAGGTGAATCCACAGAGAACAGGTTGGTAAAAGATGGAGTCTGAGGGACAAAGCCTATAGGTACGATCTCGAGGACAAGTGGTATAATGCCGGAAGACCAGAATACAACATGCAGTTGCAGGCTGAATTCTCGACAGAACCAACCAAAGAAGATTGGCCCTCTTCTGTCCAGCGAGTTAGACTACCTTCGGCGAGCACGAGGGCAAGATAATTCGTAACCATTGTGGTCAATGGATAAACGGATGAGCTGACACCTGACGTGGCATCCACACCATCAGGAATAATGAAAGCGCAGACCGATAAGTTGACTATGGGAGCAAAAGGTGTGGTAGAGAGTTTTCAGGGTATACGAGTGTTCGCACTCAGGTGAAGTTCGCAGAGTTGCGGACAAGGTACTTAGTTAGTACAGAGTTAGCATGTATACCGCGATTGCTCAGACGCGGAATATAAATATCGAAGCATCTTCGCTGCTATTTAAGAACAACAAGCACGGAGAAGAGATCTTATCAATATAATAGTTATCTACACTTTTATATCGTTACCAATACTTCGACTATCTATACCTAAGTGAATATTATATCTAGCCTACATTACTCGTGACTTCTTAACGAGTTCTCCGATATAATTACGAACAAGGTCCTAGCTGTCGGAATACCTCACGCCGAAGCTACCACCTAACACTCAGCTTCCTTGATGGTCATTTGGTACGCATGTTCTACGCATTCAAGACTACCGAGTTGCCGACCTCGATGCTTGGCTGTTCCGTCGCTTTTCGGTCACAATATTTCTTCATCGATTCCAGTGTATTCTTTAGGGTTTGTTTCGCCTGTTGATGTATGTCCTGCATCCAGTGCGCATATATTGTCGCCCCGGGGTTATGAGCTTCTCTCTCTTTCATCCACTCAGTTTGTGGGTGAAAACCGTAGTTGGCGAAGAATGGGGTCATCTTGTTTGCGTTGGTTGCCGAGTTGTTGTAGACTTGTTCAGCTAACAGCAATAGTTAGTACCAGTCGTCCTGATCGTAATTGACAAATGTCGGTAAGTAACCTTCCAGCACTTGGTTGGTTCTTTCGGTTTGTCCGTCAGTTTGTGGGTGGTACGCTGTTGACATGCGTCGTTTAACTCCTAGCCTTGTGCACCATCATTCCCAAAACTCGCCGGAAAACTTCGCGTCCATGTCCGATATGATTTCGGTGGGTAATCCGTGAAGTTTCCAAACTTCCCGACCGAAGGTCTCCGCAACATCTTTTGCGGTCGCCTTTTCGTAGAGGCCACTAAAGTGGGCCATTTTTGTGAACCGGTCTACAACTAGAATTATTTGGGTCTTACCCTGAGATTCTCGTAGCTGTGTGATGAACTCCGTCGATATGGCGGACAAGGCGGCATAGGGTACTTGTAAAGGTTGAAGTAATCTATACTTGGCATGCCGCGGGGATTTACTGTGTTGACATTCGTCGCAGGATCGTACATAGTCCCTGATTCAATTTGCGAGTCCTTTCCTGTAGAAATCCCTCGTTACTATCTCTATCGTTTTCTCCTGTCAGAGGTGTGCTGCTACTAACGAGTCGTGACAGGCTTGGGCTATCTCGGTTTGCAGGTTTTCGTCTTCTGGGATGTATAACTGATTTTTGTGGTATAGTAACCGGTTCTTGTCTATCCATTCGTCCGGCATCTTTTTCCCAATTTCGCTTAACTTGACCAGTTCACGACCTCTGTCCTGCCACCTCTCATCCTCCTTTCCAGCCGCTCTAATCTTGTCCAGAAATGCATCGTTCATTGTTCGCATCAGGGCTACATTGACTTCAGCACTTGATAACATTTCCCTTTCTTTCATCAACCGAGGGTGATTGCCGATGTCAGCAGCGCTAAAGGATTTGTTTCCACTTCTGTCCTCGTTGAGGAAACATATTTCGACTCCCTCTGCTTCAGCTGTGATGAATCACTTGAGGTTTAGATCGCTTGACCCGAACCCCATTTTCCCTCACTCGGTTATTACTAGATCGTCTACTTCCATGGCGTCCGTGTTAGCAATTTTCTCTAATATGAGTTGAGCTATCCAATCTCCTGCATTAAACACACAGTCCGCTTCACCATGATTTTGAAGTATGACCTTGACTTCTCCGCTGTAATCTCCATCTATTATACCACCACCCACTGCTATTCCCATCCTGCTAGCCATACCACTTCTTGCAGCTAGCCTTCCGTAGGTTCCTTCTGGCAATCCTATCGCAATACCCCTTTCCACAATGGTATATCCTTTCGCTAGTACCAGCCCGTCTGTTAGGGCATAGATGTCATGACTGGCCGCAAATCGTGATCCCTTAGTTGGAATTATTGCCTTGTCCGAGAGTTTCATTATTCTCAGCCTTGTCGACTCGCGTCTTTCCGCGATGAGTCCCGTTTCAGCACTTCGCTTTTAATGAATTACCGCAATTTGACACTGTTCTGTCTTCAAAATTGACTGCACAGGGTGACGAGCCCCCTACTCAGGACGGTACTCCGGCCGTCTGCTTAATGCCTCGGGTTTCCCGTCCCTGCTTCCCGGCCCATAGACTATTTTGAAGTTAGAGTTCGTTAACTCCTGTGCCCATCGAATTTGCCGTTGGTTCCAGACTTTTTTGTTTAAAAAGGATTGTAGATTTTGGTGGTAGGTGTATACCGTCACGGGCTCTTTTTCTCCCCAGAGATATATTTTCCATTGTTTGAACGCCTCCATTATTGCGAGTAATTTTCTGTCATGTATCTCGTAATTTCTTTCAACGCTGTTTAGTTTTCGAGAATGGAAAGCCACTGGGTGAAGCCCTCTCCCTTGGTACTGAGATAGTACGCATTCAAGCGCAAAGTCGCTGGCCTCCATCTCAACCACCGTTTTTCTTCCTGGGTAGAAATGGGATAAAATTGGTACCATTGTAAACGGCTTTTTCAACTCCTCAAACGCTTCCTCCTGCTGTCTCCCCCAGTCAATATCCTTTGGGTTTCCTTTCAATGTTTCGGTTGTTGGCTTGCAAACTTTCGAAAAATCTTTGATGAATCGTCGATAGAAGTTTGTCAATCCAATGAAGATTTGCACTTCTTTAACTGATCTCGGATGTGCCCAATTTTGGACGCTTTTCACTTTCCTATCACTCATGGTGACGCCACTCGTCTCGACAATGTATCCCAGGAATTCGACTTCTTCCTGATGAAATACCGACTTCTTCAACGAGACTGCTAAGTCATGTTGTTCAAGCCAGTCAAGGACTTTTTAGCCTAACTTAACATGGTCCTCGATACTCTCGGAGTATATTAAGATATCGTCTAAGTAGACAACTACTCCGTGGTCCAAGAATTCCCTTAGGATTTTGTTTATCATTGTCTGAAACTTTGCGGGAGAGTTAACGAGTCCGAAGGGCATGACCTTGTATTTGTACTGTCCGTATCGTGTACGAAAGGCGGTTTTGTGTTCATCGCCCTTCCTCATTCGAATAAGATGATATCCAGCTTTTAGGTCAAGTTTTGTAAACACTTTTGCTCCAGCCACGCGGTCTCGGAGTTCATCCATGAGCGGTAGGCGATATTTGTTCAGGATCGTCAATTTGTTGAGGTTCCTATTTTCTATGCATAGTCTTAGACTTCCATCTGGTTTCACAACAAAAAGGATTGGGGCACTGGAAGGGGATTCGCTGTCCGGTATTTTACCTTCTGCCATCATTTTCTTGAGGTATTTATCCAGTTCGTTCAACTGGTGTGCTGACATAAGGTAAATTGGACCCGACGGGGTTCGGCTCCTTCCTTAAGGGTGATGGCGTGGTCAAAGGCCCCCTGAGGTGCCACCATCTTAGCTTTTTGCTCTTCAAAAAGCTCCTTATACTGCCAATATGGTTTCGGCACTGCTTCCAACTGTACTCCTGATTCTTCCTCTGGTTCTCTCCTTCCTACGTACTGTGCTTTCTCATTGTAAGCCACAGTTTCATCCCACTCAAACAAGTCCTCCACCGCCTCATCTTCTATATGGGCATGGCATTTCACTTCCTCAAAAACGCATTTACTAGGGTCTGCGATATTTGTCAAGGGGTGTTCATTATGACACCACCCAAAGGGTATGATTAGATCATACCTTCCTGGTTTCGCTATTTCGCAGGATATCATGCTTCGGTGACCATTGGTACCGATTTCGAATAGAATAGGATGTGTATACAATATTCCTCCGGTTGGCGCGGTTTCGCCATTGAAGGTGGTGATTTTTAACGCTGAGTCCCTAGCTTTGGTCGGGATTCCTAGCCATTGTGCGGTAGCTTGGTTCATGAGACACATGTTTGAACAAGAGTCTAAAAGTAGGTTTATCGCGTGTTTTCATTCTTTTACTTCAATAAAAGCCTTTCCTTCTAGGCAGGCGTAATGCTTAGGTTTTTTAATTGATCTTGAGATTTTGCTCTGTTCTTGATGAAGGCTTTTCATCGTCGCGGTTACAAGTAGTGTGGGGGTTTGTTACCGCACCTCCGCAGTTTCGGCTCCTAAAGCCTCCTCAGATAAACCTTTTCAACAAGTGTCTTTTATTTGAATATCGGGCAGCCCACTACTAGCGGTCTTTACCTCCTGCCGGGGAGTTCCCATACTACAGGCGTGGTGGTTCACTAGAGTACCCCTCGAGTTCGCAACTAGGTTGCGCGGCCCTTTATTGTCGACTTATCCCTCATATGAGGGTGTCCCCTGCCAGGAGTCCACCTTAACTTCGCCTTCGAGTTTGGTCTCACTCCTGAGACCCTCTCTGACACCATTCGTCGGGCATGAACCTTGTGCACAATAGAGGCGCCCCCGGCTTCTATTTGCCCTGCTGTTTTACCCAGAGAGAAAGCCACGTTACCCTGGATTTCGACCCTCCTTCGCGTGTCGTGCAACTCAAGCGATGTTCTGACGAATTGTTGTCTTCCCTTTCCCTTTTAGTCTCTGCGACCGCTTTCTTCACTTGTGACTGTTTATGGTTCCCGTAGTAAGCACGGATTACCCATTTTTGGACGTAAAATGGCAACCGCTATCCTTTGGTCCTTTAGCCTTCCGGTGGGATATCGTCACCAACTACGCCGCAGGTCTTTCGATTCACGGCGGCAACCTCACTACCCAATCACCATTGTTGTCGGTACCTGGATGACTGTTTATAACATGTTGTCATCTTCAAAAGCCCACACTGCCGGCCTTTGCACCGCTCGTCGTGAGCTTTCTCCCTGGCTATCAACGGCGACAGTGGGTACCTGCGGGCATCATTTGGGCGCGAATGCGGACTGTCGTTTGGGCTTTGATTGCCCTCGATATACTCCGGACACTTGTATCGGTTTTCGACAGTGTTTCCAAGTATGATTGCTCATCCCGCATCGTGTGCATTCATTGTCAGATTTCCGTTTGTCAACAACCTTTTGATCGACGGCCTGGTGGGCTTCTGCCCACACCTTGTGTCTAATCTCCCCCGCCGGTGCCACCAACCCTTTTTTTTTCACCTTTCTCTCGCCAGCCTTTTTCTTCTGTTAGTCCGCCTTTGCCTCCACCGCGTAATGCTCTTTTACACACTTTGCGGGTACCGTTGGTTTCGAATCCTCGAACTTTCATTTCTCAGCGGGTGTCGGGCCGGAGGGACCGCCCCCTCGAAGATCTTTTCTTTCCTTGAAATCTTCTTCCCCTCGGGTTACGGTCCTGACTGCTTCCAACGATTCCGTATCGTCGACATATTCTCCATCTAAGAGGTGTCGCAATCCTTCTACGGGAAGTTCGTCTGCAATCCTTTTCCTCCAGGCTATTCCGGTGACTCTTGCATGGATGTACAGATTTTCCATTTCCATCAACAATGTAGCGACATCTCCGCGATATTTGACGGATCACATTTCTCTTAGGGATTTTTCCTCTTCATGGGTGGGTCCGAAGCGTCGCAGGGCTTGTTCTGCAAAGACGTGCCAGAACTCGTATCCTTCTTGTTTCGTATAACCTATTTCTCCGGTCTTTTGTCGTCGGCAGGTTAAAACAAACGGTGCCACTTCTTTCCCCTGCATTCGGCTTATAGCGTATCGGATTCGCCGTGCCTCGTTCTCCCACTGCCAAGTGTTTTGACGAAAATAATCCATGCATGTCAGTAGCCACATTCGTATATCTTGGTGTTTCTCGTTTCTAAACATGGCAGGGTGTTCCGCTGGGACCCTTGTTCGTTGTCCCAAGGCGTTGGCCATGACCCGTGAGAACAGGTAGAACTGTTCATCATTTTCGGCGTCATTGTCATCTTCTTCGGGCTGGGGTGTGGGTATCTCGTCCAGTCTTCCTTTCCTGCTCTTGTCTGGCTTCCGTCGAGATCCTTCTTCGTCATCGGGGTCTCCTCCTCCCCCTAGAGTACCTGCTCCCCGTGTCGTGGTGGTGGTGGTGGTCTTCCTTCACCCAGCCCTGAAGCCTCTGGTGTCGGATCTGACACCTTCACCTTACCCTTCACCTGTCCCATCAATTGTTCCACCAGAGCCTTGAGCACCGAGATCTCCCCATCTTGTGCTTCGCGAGACACCTGGTGACTTGATAGCTCATCTCTCACAAGTTTAATGCTCCTTTCATGATTTTCTACCTCGGGTTTGTGTTGCTCGTTTATCTGAGCGATCTCCTGGTCCAGGAGTAGGTCTCGGTCCATCGACTGTTCCCCCATTCCTTGCACTGCTTCGTGTAGCTGGGATGGAACTGCCTCATGTCTGGCCTGTGGTTCATCCGTTTCACCACGTTGTTCCGCGACTTGGGTAGCGAAGCTTTCTTGGACCTTGTGAGACTCAAGGTCTAAGAGTTGTACTTGTTCGTCTATGAGGGCAAGCTCTCGACCAACTAACTGGACCTCTGATTTTAACTGTGTCGGAACATTTAACAGTTCTTGGGCTATTAACAATATGTCGGTCGGTAGGGAACTGAATGCAAGATGTTGCCTATCTTGACCTACAGTGCGCTTTGGGTTGAATCGGCCTAGGATTTGATCTAATCTTCGGATCCGGATAGCCATAAGGGATTTGCTTGTGGGTTTAGGGTTCGGCGACCACCTTTCCGCGGTGGTCCATACTTGGCTAGAGAGCCCATACCTACAGGGGATCGTGGCGTTTGGTCAGCTGAATGCATCCGACTGAGGTGGGTAACCGTGGTTTCCACACTAGGGGCCGCGGCTTGGGATAATTCGTCCCGTCCGTCTGCTGCTTCACCTTCTTGCCATTCCATGTCAGGCACTTTGGGATCAGAAGCCATTTCTTAGACTTCTTTCTTGGAAACTTATCTTTTGTTTCCTGCCCAGGTGTCTGGTATTTCAAAACGCTGACTGGAGCGCTAGTTGCTTTCTGGGTACTGGGTGTACCAAAGGGAGTTTGATTTCTCCGAGGGGGTGTGATAGGTGAATTCTTTGCTGTACTGGTATTCATATAGTGCAGCGATGTGTTCGAGTGTAACGGTATTTTCTGGGTTTATCCACCAGAAATAAGATTCGTTGTAGGGCCCTTGTGTCCCTACTTGAGGTATAGGGGTGAGGACTTCGTCTATTGTGATAGTCCTCAATGGTCTTGGTTCGAAAGGATTTTAAGGTTTGGGAATATGAGTGTCTCTGCCAAACATTCGTCTTGGTAATGATGAGAAGTATCAATATACTGTTAGGTGGTAGCTTCGGCGTGAGGTATTCCGACAGCTAGGACCTTAATCGTAATTATATCGGAGAACTCGTTAAGAAGACAAGAGTAATGTAGGCTAGATATAATTATTCACTTCGGTGTAGATGGTTGAAGTATTGGTAATGATATAAAAGTGTACCTAACTTATTATATTGATAAGATCTCTTCTCCGTGCTTGTTGTGTCTAATAGCAGTAAAGATGCCTCGATATTTATATTCCGCATCTGAGCAATCATGGTATACATGCTATCTCTACACTAACTAAGTATCTTGCCCGCAACTCTGCGAACTTCACCTGAGTGCGAACACTCGTAGACCCTGAAAACTCTCTACCACACCCTTTGGTCCTATGGCCAGCTTATCGGTCTGCGCTTCTGTTATTCCTGATGGTGTGGAGACCACATCAGGTGTCAGCTGATCCGTTTATCCGTTGACAACAATGATTACAGCTTATCTTGCCCTCGTGCTCATCAACGGTAGTCTAACTCGCTGGACAGAAGATGGCCTTTCTTCTTTGGTTGGTTCCGTCGAGAATTTGACATGCCACCCCATATCGTATTCTGGTCTTCCGGCATTACACCACTTGTGCTCGGGATCGTACCTATGGGCTCCTTCCCTCGTGCTCCATCTTTTACCAACTTGGCCTCTGTGGATGCACCCAATCCACTTACTGGGCATAGTTACCACCTTCATACTCTACACGACTTTGTAGGTACGAGGGGACTAACTGTCGTGCGAAACGTCCCGTTACCTTCAACCCACCCTTACGACTGCCTTTCTTCACGTGTCTGTAACCTTATACGCCGTTGTCCGATTCACCTGGTTCCGCTTGCATATGGTGCCGGAAGGTCTCCCCTCATATATCCTGCGAACAGGATCCGGCCGGTCGGACGGCCGCGAAGTATACGGTGCTTTAAGATGTGTACCATTCATAGTGGTCTTTGGTGTTGGGATGCAACTACCCAGGCGGCCAGTGATGACCCGCCGTCCTAACGCTGGGGCTGGAGGGGGCTGTTATCGTTTTCCTTCGAAGTTTGTGTGCGTCAAGGCAGGGTAACCTTGCCCTGTAAATCTTCACGGGGAGTCCATGCGCCTAACAGCATGGTCGCATGGATTGGCTTATTCCTCTGCCAGAGGACTTGCCGACTGTTGTTCCAGGGATTCCCTAAGATCTTCTCCCCTGTCCAAGCGCGCACACCCCAAGACTCCCCAATATCCCCTCTACTGTTCGTCATATATGTGGCATCCCTCGACATTGACCTCCCAAAAGGACTCTCCCTTTCCTATGTTGATGACTTCACGTTGTCGGCAGCATCCATCTCCTATAGGACTAACGTCCCAACCTTGCAGAGAGCATTTGGGCGGATCAGAGCCTGGGCCAGGGCTCGTGAGGTATGCTTTAGCGTCCCCAAGACCGAACTCATCCACTGGAGGACCCCTCTTCGGAGAGACCTAGCTGGTGCCCCCTCTCGGCCGCCGATATGCCTGGACGGCCAGATCTTTGCCTCCCTCCCCTGTGTCAGATGGCTTGGATATTGGTTTACCCCTAATCTGGCCTCATCAGCACACTTCTCCAAGCGGCTAGGCTTGGCCCAGGGGGCCTTTACCACCGTCAATTGACTCTCTCCGCCCGGGTCGGGCCTCTCTCCACACCGCTGCCACCGGCTAGTGATATCTCTGCTCCTCCCCACCCTATTGTATGGGGCCTACATCATGGTCCCCAGCAGGGGCATGCTCACTAAGATGGACGTCTATTGGCGCCAAGTCCAGCGCTGGGTGTCAAACTGTTTCAGGTCGACTCCTATACCCCTTCTAGCGGCTGAGGCCTGAATTCCCCCCCTCCAAGCCATTATCCCGCACAAGAGGCGTCTGGCCTCCCTAAGGCTGGTCTGCGCTGCACCCACGATCAACCCCGCGGCCTGGCGGTGTGCCCATGATTTCCCTCTCTCCTTAGGCACTGTGCTCCGGACTCACACAGGTCTCTCTGCACCCGGCTCTCCGCTAATGTAATGCCTCTCTGCTGGAAGACAAATCGCCCGTCCTCGAAAGCCAGGTCCCAGCTCCCTGTAGACAAGCTCGCCAACCTGGCACGCCCCATCCTTGGATCCCACTTCTGCGCCCCCCTCGCCAACGCCACCCTCCTCCCGGAGGAGGCATCCCTCCCCCCCCATGATACTATGACAAACGCTGACAGAGCCCTCAAGGGCAGAACAATACTCCTACTCCTGGAGGAGTGGAGACGCTGGGCGCCGCCCCCTCCATATTATACCATTCCGTTGTCGCTGACCCCCCACCCTGTTATGGGTTTGGGTAAATTCATGGCCGGCGGCATCCATCAGATGAGAGCGCAGAAGGGTTGCCTCGCCGCCCACCCCTCATGGTCAAGTCTTGACGACCCCAAACACTGCCCGAGATGGAGTCAAGAGGAAGAGACTTTCAGCCATGCCATTCTCCGCTGCCAGTCCACAGCCTTCCATAGGGAACGCATCCTCCAAGGCCTCTCTAGTTTTGGACCAGACTCCCGCCTCTGGACCGATAAAAACCTGCTCCTGGCCCTGGCCGCATTCATAAGAGCGACCGCAACCAACTACCCACCTGATATGTTTCCTTCCCTTCCCCCTTCCCCGGCCTCCATGGTCTTCCCGTCCTGCCCCATTTCGCGCCCCCTCAGCTTTTTTTCCTGCCCTCCGACACGTGCTGTCTAGGTTTTCCACTGTGGTGGCTGAGTGTAATGTTTCCTTACTTGTAGGAGGTTCCTATGTTTATCCTTGTTTTTGTTAGCCGTGAGATGGCGATGTGTCGAGTACATGACACGACTGGGAGATGATTTTATATTTTTCGTTTGTTTTTGGTTTTTTGAGATTAAGGTTTTGTTTACGCCATAGCTAGGGCTGCATGCGAGTTCTTGTACCGTAACAAAGAATACATGATATAAAAATAAAAAAAGTAAATAAAAAAAACCAACCAAGAGATAGGCCACGAACCATCTCTCCTCCACCTCCGGCGATTGAAATCTCAACACCACGGGAAATCATCGCCACGTTCCCCTACCCACCTCTCTTCTGCCACGATGGCTATTGCCTAGGAGTTGACCTTAAGCAATCTTCCCGCCTCTCCTGAGGCCCTTTGGCCTCGCCTCCTTGCGTTTCTCGTTCCTGTTCATCGTTGACACGCTTATGAAGTTCGGTTCTCCCCCTTACCCCGCACCTGCTTTGCACCTCACTTAGCATTTGCGCCGTCGGAAAGCTTCTGGCTTCGTTCACGGTCAGCGATATGGTGTCCGGACTCTAGGTCGAAGTAGGCTTCGGTTCTGCTGGGCTTGTACCTCTGATAGGAAAGCTTCGGTTAGAAACATCACGGTCCAGCTCGGTTTCGCTGGCGTGCCAAAGGTCCTGGCCGTGGCCTGTTAGTCGGCTGCGACTAGCCCACTGGCGATCCTTCCTCCTTCCCCCTCCCGGTTCTGTCCGCTGGCATCATACTGCCCCCTTACCTGGCACCTTACTGGTTCAAATCCTCCCGGGCTGGCACCCTACTGCTCCCCATCGGCTGGCACCCTACTGCTTCCCGCCGGCAGGCACCCAACTTGGCCATTTAAAAAATCTCCAGACGCCCTGCACTTATCAATACCTATGTTGGAACCAAAGCGTGCGGAGACTTTTTAAATTGCCAAGTACTGCTCCCCGTCGTTGGCTAGGATCCCCTGTGCCCGGTGGTTCTGCTCGACCACCTCCCACTCTCCCTCCAGCGATTTACGCTACTGTCGCAAACTTCGATTCGGTTACGATGGGTCATGGTATTGCACTACCTCCTTGGCACATTCTAAACGCTGACGTGTCGCCATCTTCCGGTCACTCCCGACTGGGCAGCCGCGACCCCAACCCGAGATTCACGGTACAGGTTCATGGACAGGGCATATTGGCAATAGTAGTTGTCTCTCGGAATTTCCTTGATTCTTTTCTTAGTGTTACCAGGGGGCCTGCGGAAGGGTTTGGGTCTCTCTCTCCTATACATCTCGATGAATAGTTTCCTTACGTTTCTGAGGTTTTGTCTTAGGCGCTAGGCGGGGGGGAGTTGTCCTATGAATTCGAGGTGTTTGATTTTTCCCATGGACAGGGGCACCGGGCAGTTGGGATACTTGGATTTATAGGTTTTTTTCTCTTCATAGCTCGCGCTGCTTAAGGCTTTTTGTACCTAAAACAAACAACGCATATGTTCAAAAAAAGAAAAAAAAAACAACAACAACGAGATAGGCAAGGGGCACCAAGCAGGGCTCATTTGGGGGGTGGTAGCTTCGGCGTAAGGCATTCCAACAGCTAGGACCTGAATCGATTTATATTGGAGAACTCGTTAAGAAGACACGAGTAATGTAGGCCAGATATAATGGTATTGTTCGGGATAGATGGTCGAAGTATTGGTAACGATAAGATAAAAACTTATTATATGCATAAGATCTCTTCTCCGTGCTTATTGTTTCTAATAGCAGCGAAGATGCTTGGATATTTATATTCCGCGTCTGAGCAATCGCGGTATACATGCTTTGTCTATATTAACTAAGTATCTTGCCCGCAACTCTGCGAACTTCACCTGAGTGCGAACACTCATAGACCCTGAAAACACTCTACCACAGCTTTTGCTCCCAGGGCCAACTTATCGGTCTGCGCTTTCATTATTCCTGATGGTGTGGAAACCACAGCAGGTGTCAGCTCATCCGTTTATCCGTTGACAACGATGGTTACGAATTATCTTACCCTCGTGCTCGTCAAAGGTAGTCTAACTCGCCGGATTGAAGATGGCCAATCATCTTTGGTTGGTTCCGTCAATAATTCGGCATGCAACTGCATATCGTATTCTGGTCTTCCGGCATTACACGACTTGCCCTTGGGATCGTACCTATAGGCATTTTCCCTCAGACTGCATCTTTTACCAACTTGACCTCTGTGGATGCACCCGATCCACTGACTGGGCATAGTTACCTCCTTCATACTCTACACGTCTTTGTAGGTACGAGGGGACTAACAGTCGGGCAAAACGTCCCGTTACCTTCGACCAACTCTTCTGGCTACCGGTCTTCCAGTGTCTGTAACATTATGCGCCGTCATCCGAGTCACCTGCTTCCACCTGCATAAGGCGCCCGGAGGTCTGCCCACATATATCCCGCGAACGGGATCCGGTCGGACTGACGGCTGCAACGTATACAGTGTTATAGGATGTCATCCATTGATAGTCGTCTTTGGTATTGCGACGCAACTACCCCGGCGGCCAGTGATGACGCGCCGTCCCAACGCCGGGGCTGGCTAGGGGTGTTATCTTTTTCCTTTGAAGTTCATGTTCGTCAAGGTAGGGTAACTTTGCCCTGTTAATCATTACAGGGAGTCCGTGCGCCTAACACGAGCTCCCCTCTTCAAAGTGTTCGTCCCGAATACTGTATTTCTATTATACAATCTATTTTCCATTTCGACCTCCACATAGTAGGCGTAAAAACAAGGAGCGTTTACTTGTGCATGGATGGAAAACCTTTCTTATGTTACTCGACCTCTCTCGGGCACTGCATCTCCGGGTTTTCTCTATGAAACCTTTCCACCTCTTCTTCCACGTTCTTCATACCTTCTGGTGGTTCACAAGTATTTTCATCCTCCCCTCAGCCCTTCCATTTCACAAAATAGCGAAGCTCTTTCATCTGTTTATTCCTTCCTCGAACCTTTCGCGTGGGCGAAATGATCTCAGTCTTGATGATCCTTTCTACCTGTCATTCTAAATCTCCATCCATGTCTTCGGGATCGCATGGCGGTTGTTTGCGATTGGGTCGGTTCGATGCTCGATAGGGTTCCAACAGTGAAACGTGAAACACTGGATGAATCTTCCACCGTGGCGATATTTATAACATGTATGACCGACTTCCTTTCTTCTCCAGGATTTCGAACGGGCCATACAGTTTCGGACCCAGCTTCTTCGACGGTCCCTTGGTAAGTTTATTCTTGGCATTCACCATTACCAAGTCGCCGACTTCGATGCTGGGTCGTTCTGTTGCTTTGAGGTCGTAATATTTCTTCATCGATTCCCGCGTATTCTTACAGAGTTTGTTTCGCTTGCTGATGTATGTCCTGCATCCAGTGAGCATACATGGTTGCTCCAGGGTTATGAGCTTCTCTCTCTTTCATCCATTCAGTCTGTGGATGAAAGCCATTGTTGGCGCAGACTGGGGTCATTTTGTGTGCGTTGGTTGCCGAGTTATTCTAGGCATGTTCGGCTAACGGCAATAGTTGGTACCAGTCGTCCTGATCGTAATTGACAAATCTTCGTGAATAACCTTCCCCTACTTGGTTGGTTCTTTCCATTTGTCCGTCAGTCTGCGGGTGGTATGCGGTTGACATGCGCTGTTGAACTCCTGGCATCTTGCATAATGATTCCCAAAATTCGCCAGAAAGCTTCACGTCCATATCCGATATAATTTCGGTCGGTAATCCGTGAAGTTTCCAGCCTTCCCGAAGGAAGGTATCAGCAAAATCCGTTCTGGTCACATTTTCGTGGAGGCCGATAAAATGAGCCATCTTGGTGAAACGGTCTACTACTACCATTATCTGGGTCTTCCCCTGCGATTCCGGTAGTTCCATGACGAAGTCCGTCGATATACAGGTCCAGGCGGCAGAGGGTACTTCTAAAGGTTGACGCAACCCATACTTAGCATGCCGTGGGGATTTACTGTGTTGACATTCGTCACAGGATCGTACATAATCGCTGATCCAATCTGCGAGTCCTTTCCTGTAAAAGTCACTTGTTACTATCACAATCGTGTTTTCCTGTCGGACGTGCCCCGCTACTAAGGAGTCGTGACAGCCTTGGGCTATCTCGTTTTGAAGGGCTTCATTCTCGGGGATGTACACACGATTTTTGTAATATAGTAACCTGTCCATTTCTATCCATTCATCCTGCATCTTTTTCCCGCCTTCTCTTAACATAACCAGTTCACAGCCTCGGTTCTGCCACCTCTTGTCCTTCTTTCCAGCCACTCTAACTTTGTTTAGAAATGCATCGTTCATCGTTCGCATCAGGGCTGCATTGACGTGAGCGCTTGATAAGATTTCTCTTTCTTTCGTCAACCGAGGGTGGTAGCCGATATCCATTGCGCTAAAGAATTCGTGATTGTCTGTGTCTGCCTGAAGCAAACATATTTTGACTTCTTCTTCTTTAGCCGTAATCGATCGCTTGGGGTTTAGATCAGTTGACCCAAAACCCAATTTCCCTCTATCGGTTGTCTCTAGCTTGTCTACCTCCATGGCGTCGGCGTCGGCAACCTTTTCTATTATGAGTTGCGCTATCCGATCTCCCGCCTTGAATACGCAGTCTGCCTCGCCATGATTACGAAGTATGACCTTAACTTCTCCTTTGTAATCCGCATCTATTACACCACTGCCCACTGCTATTCCCATCTTGCTAGCTATACCACTTCTCGCGGCTAGCCTTCCGTAGGTTCCCTCCGGCAATCCTATCGCAATACCCATCTGCACCATTGTCTGTCCTTTTGCCGGTACCAGTCCGTCTGTCAGGGCGTAGATCTCATGACGAGCCGCAAACCTTGATCCTTTGGTTGGGATTATTGCCCTGTCTGAAAGGTTCATTATTTGTAGGCTTGTCGGTACCTGTTTTTCTGGGGTGAGGGCTGTCTCTGCGCTTCGCTTCTGATGAATTAATGAAATTTGAAAGTGTTCGCTTTTCAAAATTGATTGTTTGCTATGAGGAGCTCCCTCCTCAGGATCCTACTCCTGGTGCCAACTTAACGCGTCGGGTTTCCCGCCTCTGCTTCCCCGTGGATAGACTATTTTGAAGTTGTAGTTTGTCAACTCCTGTTCCCATCGAATTTGTGGCTGGTTCCAGACTTTTTTGGTCAAAAGGGCTGTAGGTTTTGGTGGTCGGTGTATACCGTCACGGGTTCTTCTTCACCCCAGAGGTAGCTTTTCCATTCCTTGAACGCTTCCATTATGGCGAGTAATTCCTTGTCATATATCTCGTAATTGCTTTCCGCGCTGTTTAACTTGCGAGAATGAAAAGCCACTGGGTGAAGACGTCTTCCTTGGTATGGTGACAGTACGCATCCTAGAGCGAAGTCGCTTGCGTCCGTCTCGACCACCGTCCTTCTTCCCGGGTAGAAATGCGATAAAATTGGTGCCCTTGTAAACCTCCTTTTCAACTCCTCAAACGCCTCTTCCTGCTCTCTTCCCCAGTGAAAATCCTTTGGGCCCCCTTTCAACGTCTTGGTTATTGGCTTGCAAACCTTCGAGATATCCTTGATAAATCGTCGATAAAAATTTGCGAATCCAATCAAAATTTCAACTTCCATAACCGATCTCGGGTGTGCCAAATTTTGGACCCTTTTCACTTTTCTATCACTCATGGTGACTCCGCTTGTCTTGACAATGTATCCTAAAAATTGGACTTCCTTTTGGTGGAACACCGACTTCATCAACGAGACTGCCAAGGCGTGCTGTTCGAGTAGGTCAAGCCCTTTTTGGACTAGTTTGATGTGATGGTCCATATTTTCGGAGTATATTAGGATATCGTCGAGGTAGACGACTACTCCGTGGTCCAAGAATTCCCTTAGAATTTTGTTGATCATTGTCTGAAATGTTGTGGGAGGGTTAACTAGCCCGAACGGCATGACCTTATATTGGTACTGTCTGTATCGTGTACGAAAGGCTGTTTCGCGCTCGGCGCCTTTTCTCATTCGAATAAGATGATATCCATCGTTTAAGTGAAGCTTTGCAAACACCTGGGCTCCAGCGACGCGGCCTCGGAGTTCATCCATGAGCGGTAGGCGGTATTTATTTAGGATTGTGAACTTGTTGAGGTTCCCGTAGTCTACACATAGTCGTAGACTTCCATCTGGTTTCGGAACGAAGAGGATTGAAGCGCGGTAAGGGGATTCGCTATCAGCGATCTTGCCCTCTGCCATCATTTTCTTGAAGTATTTATCCAGTTCGTTCAACTGGCGTGCCGACATTGGGTAAATCGGACCCCACGGGGCTCGGTCCCTGCTTTGAGGTTGATGGCGTGATCGAAGGTTCTCCGAGGTGCCAACATCCTAGCTTTTTTTCTCTTGAAAAAGCTCCTTATACTGCCAGTATGGTTTGGGCAGCGCTTCCAACTGTACTCCTCCTTCTTCTGCTCATTCTATTCTTCCTACATACTGGGCTTCCTCATCGTAAGCCACAGTTTCATCCCAGGCAAACATATCCGCCACCGCCTCGTCTTCTATATGAGGGTGGCACTTTGCTTCTTCAAAGGCCCCACAAACCATCTCTCCTCCACCTCCGGCGATTGAAATCTCAAGACCACGGGAAATCATCGTCACTTTCCCCCACCCACCTCTCTTCCCCCATCATGGCTACTGCCTAGGGGTTGACGTTAAGCCATCTTCCCTCCTCTCCTGGGCCACGCAGGCCTCCCATCCTTGGGGTTCTTGTTGCCGTTCGTCGTTGACACCCGCTCATGATGTTCGGTTCTCCCCCTTACCCCGCACTTGCTTCGCACCTCGCTTAGCATTTTGCACTGTCGGAAAGCTTCTCGCTACGGTCACGGTCGGCGTCACGGTGTCGGACTCTCGGTCAAAGTAGGCCCCGGCTTCCGGGGCTTGTACCTCTGATGGGGAAAGCCTCGGTTAGTAACATCAGGGTCTCGTCCCGCTCTTGTTGTCATCCCAAAAGCCCTTGCTATGGCCCGTTTGTCAGTTGTGGCTAGCCCGTTCGCGATCCTTCCTCTACCCCCCTCCCAGTTCCGTCCGCTGGCACCGTACTGCCCCTTAAGCTGCCACCTTACTGCTAAAAACTCCTCCCCCGGCTGGCACCCTACTGCTCCCCTTTGGCTGGCACCCTACTGCTACTCGTCCGCTCGCACCCTACTGCTCATCGTCGTTGGCTGGCATCCCCTCTGCCTGGTGTCTCCGCACGCCCACCTGCCTCTCTCCCTCCTGCGATTTACTCTATGGTCACAATCCTCGCTTAGGTTACGGTTGATCATGGTATTGCACTGCCTCCTTGGTCCCTCCTAAACGCCGACGCGTCGCCACCTTCCAGTCACTCCCGACCGTTGAGCCGCCGCCCCAAGCGGATTTCACCGTACGGGTTCTTGGATTTGGCATTTTGGCAATAGTAGTTGTATCTAGGCGTTTCTTTGATTCTCTTCTTAGTGTTACCTGGGAGCCTGCTGAAGGGTTTGGGTCTCTCTCCTGTCTGTTTCTATGAGTTGTTTCCCTACGTGTCTGAGGTGCAAGTCTTAGGTGCTAGGCGGGGGGAGTTTCTTCTATGGTGTCGCGGGGTTTGATTTTTCCTATGACGAGGTTAAGCGGGGGGGAAGACGTTTGATTTATAGGTTTTTGTCTCTCCATAGCTAGCGCTGCATGAGGCTGTTTGTACCTTAAAACAAATCACGCATGATTCCAAAAAAAAAGAAAAAAAAGCTTCTTCAAAGCCCCTATTTGCGTGGGTCCGTGATATTTTTAAGGGGGTGCTCATCATGCCACCACCCAAAGGGTATGATTAAGTCATACCTTCCGGCATTCGCAATTTCGAAGGATATCATACTTCGGGGGCGGTCGGCACCGCTTTCTAGGAGAAGAGGGTGGGTAGAGAATATTCCTCCGGTAGGCGCGGTTTCGCCATCGAAGGTTGTGATATTTAAAGGTGAATCCCTGGCTTCGGTCGGGATTTCGAGCCGTCGGGCGCTGTTTTGGTTCATGAGAAAGATATTTGAACCGGAATCTAAGAGGACGCTTATCGCGTGTTTTCGTCCTTTTTATTCAATAAATGCCTTCCCCTCAGGGCAGGCGTAATGCTTGGGCTTTTTAATGGGTCTAGAGCTTTCGCTCGATTCATGATGAAATCTTTTCATCGTCAGGGTTACAAGTAGCGTGGGGGTTTGTTACAGCGCCTCCCCAGTTTAGGCTCTCAAAGCCTCCTCGGACAAACATTTACAATAAGTGTGCAATTTTTTAATATCGGGGAGCCCACTACTAGCGGTCTTTACCTCCTGCCGAGGAGTTCCCATATTACAGAGTGGTGGTTCACTAGATTACCGCTCGAGTTCGGGACTAAGGTGCGCAGCCCTTTATCGTCAACTTAGCCCTTGTGTGAGGCTGTCCCCTGTGACGAATCCACCGTACCTGCGTCTTCGAGTTTGGTCTCACTCCCGAGACCCCCGCGGACACCATTCGTCGGGCATGAACCTTCTGCCCAATAGAGGCGCCCCCAGCTTCGATTCGCCCGCCTGTTTAATCCCGGGAGAAAGTCAGGTTGCCTTGGATTTCGACCCTCCTTCGCCTGTCGTGCAAATCAAGTTCCCTTCCGACGAAAGGTAATCTTCTTTTTCCCTTTTAGTCTCATCGACCGCTTTCTTCACTTGTAATTTTTTATGGCTCCCGAGGTGAGAAAGGACTACCCAATTTTGGACGTAAAATGGCAACCGCGATCCTTTGGGCTTTTAGCCTTCCGGTTGGATATCGTGACCGACTACGCCGAAGGTCTTTCGATTCGCGGCGGCAACCTCACTACCCGATCACCATTGTTGTCAGTACCTGGATGATTTTTTATAAAATGTCGTCACCTTCAAATGCCCACGCTATGGGCCTTTGAACAACTTGTCGTGAGCTTCCTCCCTGGCCATCAACGGCCACAGTGGCTACCTGGGGGCGTCGTTTTGGCGCAAATGCGGACTATGGTTTGGGCTTCGCTTGCCCTCGATATACCGCCGATCCTTGCATCGGTTTTCGACAGTATTTCCAAGCATGACTTTTTCATTCCGCATCGCTTGCATTCGTTGTCAGATTTCCCTTTGTCGACAACTTTCTGATCGATACCCTGGTGGGGTTCTGCCCATACCTTGTATCTAATCTCCCCCGCCGGTGCCACCGACCCTTCTTTCTTCCCCTTTCTTTCCCCAAACTTTTTCTTCTACTAGTCCGCCTTTTCCTTAGTCGTGTATTGCTTTTTACCCCCTTTGCAGGTACCGTCGGCTTTGAATCCTCGAACTTTCTTTGCTCGCCTCGTGTGGCGCCTGAGGGACCGCCGCCTCAAAGATCCTTTCGTTCTTTGAAATCTTTTTCTGCTCGGGTTACTGTCCTGACTGCTTCCAACCATTCCCCATCGTCGACATAGTCTCTGTGTGAGAGTCGTCATAATGCTTCGACAGGGAGTTCGTCTTCGATCATTTTCCTCCAGGCTATCCCAGTGACTCTTGCATGGATATTTAGATTTTCCATCTCCATCACGAATTTGCCGACATCACCGGGATATTTGACCGATCCCATTTCTCGTAGAGATTTTTCCGCTTCATGGGTGGGTCCAAAGCGTCACAGGGCTTGTTCTGCCGAGACATGCCAGAACTCGGACTCTTCTTTTCTCGTATAACCTATTTCTCAGGTCATTTGTCTCCGGTAGGTTAACGCAAACGGTGCGACTTCTTTCCCATCCATTCGGCTTATGGGGTATCGCATTTGTTGTGCCTCGTCCTCCTACTGCCTGCTGTTTTGCCCAAAATAATCCGCGCATGTTATTAGCCACAGGCCTATATCTTGGTGCTTCTCGTTCCTAAACATAGCAGGGGGTTCCTCTGGGACTCTTGTTCGTTGTCCCAAGGCATTGGCCAGGACCCGTGAGAACAGGTTAAACTGTTCATCGTTTTCGGCGTCATAGTCGTCTTCTTCTCGCTGGGGTGCGGGTCTCTTGTCCCGTCTTCCTTTCCTACTCTGATCTGGTGTCCTTCCAGATCCTTCTCCCTCATCATAGGGGTCTCCTCCCCCTCCGCCACCTGGAGCTCCTGCTGTTCCGTGTCGTGGTGGTGGTGGTGGTCGTCCGCCACCCGGCCCTGAATCCTCGGGTGTTGGATTGGACACCTTGCCTTTTCCCTTCACCTGTCCCATCAACTGTTCCACCAGAGCCTTAAGAGCCGCGATCTCAGCATCTTGGGCTTCTCGAGACTCCTGGTCGTGTCGTAGCTCATCCCTCACAAGATTATTACTTATCTCGTGATTTGCCAGCCCCCTTTTGTGTTGCTCGTTTATCCTAACGATCTCCTCCTCTAGGAGTAGGTCCCGATCCATCGACTGTTCGCCAGTCGCTTGCACGGCTTCGTGGACATGGGAGGTGACAGCCTCATGTCTCGCCTGTCTCTCATCTGTCTCCCCTAGTCGTTCCGCGACCTGGGTTGCGAAGCTTGCTTGGACCTTTTGGGATTCCAAGTCTAAAAGTTGGACTTGTTCATCTATTCGGGCGAGTTCTCAACGGACGATCCGGACCCCAGAACTTAACTGTATCATGACTTTTACCAGTTCTTGGGCAATAAACAGTATGTCGGTCGGTAGGGAACTGAATGCAAGATGTTGCCTCTCTTGGCTTTCAGTGAGCTTTTGGTCGAATCGGCCTAGAATTTGTTCTAGTTTCCGAATTCAGGAGGACATGAGGGCTTCGGTTGTGGGTTCAGGCCTTCGGCGACCTCCTGCTCGTCGTGTCTTCCCAAATCTTTCTTGGAAGCCCACTCCTACAGGAGAGCGAGGTGTGCCGTGAGCCCAATGTGTTCGGGCTAGGTGGGTGACCGTTGTCTACAAACTTGGGGCCCAGGATCGGGACAGTCAATCACCTTCCTCATTCTCCTCTGCTCCTCCTTGCCATTCCATGGCAGGCGCTTTGGGGTCAGAAGCCATTTCTGTGGATTCTATAAGCAAAACTTATCTTTTGTTTCCTCCCCAGACTTCGGGTATCTCAAACCAGTGACTTGAGTGTTTATCACTCGGTGGGTACTGGGTGTACCAAACGGTGTTCGATTTCTCCGCGGGGGTGTGACAGATGAAGTCTTTGCTGTACTGGTATGGGTATAGTGCGGTTATGTCTTCGAGGGTAACGGTATTTTATGGGTTTATCCACCAGAAATAAGATTCGTGGTTGGGCTCTTCATTCTCTAATTCGGTTGTAGGGGTAAGGACTTCCTCTATTGAGATAGTCCTCAAAGGTCTTGGTTCGAAAGGTGTTTTGGGTTTGGGAGTATGGGTGTCTCTGCCAAAGATTCGTCTCGGTAACGGTGAGAAGTATGAATATACGGTTAGGTGGTAGCTTCGGGGTAAGACATTCCGACCGCTAGGACCTGAATCGATTTATATCGGAGAACTCGTTAAGAAGACACGAGTAGTGTAGGCTAGATATAATCATATGCATCGGCATAGATCGTCGAAGAATTGGTAACGGTAAGATAAAAACTTATTATATTGATAAGATCTCTTCTCCGTGCTTGTTGTTTCTAATAGCAGCGAAGATGCTTCGATAGTTACATTCCGCGTCTGAGCAATCACGGTATACATGCGAACTCTATATTAACTAAGTATCTTGCCAGGAGCTCTGCGAACTTCACCTCAGTGCGAACACTCATAGACCCTGAAAACTCTCTACCACACCTTTTGCTACCATGGCCAACTTATCGGTCTCCCCTTTCATTATTCCTGATGTTGTGGAAACCACGTCAGGTGTCAACTCATCCGTTTATCCGTTGACAACAATGATTACAAATTATCTTGCCCTCGTGCTCATCAAAGGTAGTCTAACTCGCCGGACTGAAGATGGCCAATCTTCTTTGGTTGGTTCCGTCAAGAATTCGGCATGCAACTGCATATTGTATTCTGGTCTTCCGGAATTACACGACTTGCCCTCGGGATCCTACCAATAGGCATTTTCCCTCAGACTCCATCTTTTACAAACTTGTCCTCTGTGGATGCACCCAATCTACTTACTGGGCATAGTTACCTCCTTCATACTCTACATGACTTTGTAGGTACGAGGGGACTAACTGTCGTGCGAAAAGTCCCGTTACCTTAGACCCAGTCTTCCGACTACCTGTGTTCAAGTGTCTGTAACCTTACGCGCCGTCATCCGATTCACCTGCTTCCTCCTGCATAAGGCGCCCGGAGGCCTCCCCTCATATATCCTGCGAACAGGATCCAGTCGGAGGGACGGCGGCGACGTATACGGTGTTATAAGATGTGATCCATTGATAGTGGTCTTTGGTATTGGGACGCAACTACGCAGGTGGCCAGTGATGACGCGCCGTCCCAACGCCGGGGCTGGAGGGGGGTGCTATCTTTTTCCTTCGAAGTTCGTGTGCGTTAATGTAGGGTAACCTTGCCCGGTTAATCCTTACAGGGGGTCCTTGCGCCTAACATTATCGGTGGTTGTCACAGTCGACCACCAGCACGTTGCGACCCTTCCTTCATGCGTTGTCATCCTCTCCCAGAAACGCAAGATGGAACTTGCCTTTCCCGCAAGCCGCTCATCCTAGTGCAAGAGCTGCTGGAGATACCGACACGCTACTGAGCGATGCCCCGCCACCCACCCGACGTGTCCCATTTGTGCCCTTTATCATACTTGCGCGGCTCACAGATGTCAGAATCCAACCTCCCCCCGCAGCGGGACCCATAAGCCAGTTCCATCCTGTTGTCCGACCTCACCCCCCCATTGCTGCAACTGTGGTAACGACCACACTGCCACCTTCAAAGAGTGTCCAGCTCGACCTCAACCTGCTGTCCCCTCCCGGCCCACCACCCCAGAACCCCAGGGTCAAGACCCTGTCGATGTGGCCGTCGATGGCGACGAAGCACCCTCTACTCCTCCGAGCGCGGCGGGTCCCAGTCAGAAGGCCCTCTTAACCCCCAGACAACCCCCTCTGGCAAGCCCTCCAGGCCCCAGTTCCACTCACGGCTTTCGCGGTCCTCTCCCCCTGTAGGAACCAAGCCGGTCCCCACCCCCCTCGGTTCATCTGGTATGTCACGGAAATGAGTAAGTCGCACCCCCAATCCAGATGGCAGGCCTCCTCCCTTTCCCTCCTTTCCGTCATCCAACATAACTGCCTTGGGAGCCGGGATGTTTGTCTTTCCTTATTCGAGTCCTTTAAAGAGACTCAGACATTGTTAGGTGGTAGCTTCGGCGTGAGGTATGCCAACCGCTAGGACCTTAATCGCGATTATATCGGAGAACTCGTTAAGAAGACACGAGTAATGTAGGCTAGATATAATGATTTACTTTGGTATAGATCGTCGCAGTATTGATAACAATATAAAAGTGTAGATAACGTATTATATTGATAAGATCTCTTCTCCGTGCTTGTTGTATCTAATAGCAGCGAAGATACTTCCATATTTATATTCCGCTTCTGACCAATCGCTGTATACATGCTAACTTTATACTAACTATGTACCTTGCCCGCAACTCAGGGAACTTCACCTGAGTGCGAAAACGCGTAGACCGTGAAAACTCTCTACCTCACCTTTTACTCCCATGGCCAGCTTATCCGTCTGCGCTTTCATTATTCCTGACAGTGTGGAAACCATGTCAGGTGTCAGCTCATCCGTTTATCCGTTGACAACGATGTTACGAATTATCTTGCCCTTGTGCTCGTTGAAGGTAGTCTGACTCGCTGGACTGAAGAGGGCCAATCTTCGTTGGTTGGTTCCGTCGAGAATTCGGTATGCAACTGCATATCGTATTCTGGTCTTCAGGCATTATACGACTTGTCCTTGGGATCGTACCTATAGCTTTTTTCCCTCGGACTCCATCTTGTATCGACTTGTCGTCTGTAGATGCACCCAATCCACTTACTGGCTATAGTTACCTCCTTCATACTCCACATGACTTAGTAGGTACAAGGGGACTAACTTTTGTGCAAAACATCCCATTACCTTCGATCCACTCTTGCGACTGCTTGTCTTTGAGTGTCTGTAACCTGATGCGCCGTCGTCCGATTCACCTGCCTCCACTTGCCTAAGGTGCCCGGAGGTCTTTGCTCATCTATCCTGCGAACCGGATCCGGTCGGACGGAGGGCCGCGACGTATATGGTGTCATAGGATGTGTTCCATTGATAGTAGTCTTTGTTGTGGGGACGCAACTACCCAGGCGGCCAGTGATGACGCGCCGTCCCAACGCCAGGGCTGGAGAGGGCTGTTATCTTTTTCCTTCGAAGTTCGTTCGTGTCAGGGTAGGGTAACTTTATCCTATAAATCCTTACGGGGAGTCCGTGCGCTTAACACGATCTCCCCTCTTCGAAGTGTTTGTCCCGAATACTCTATGTCTATTATACAATCTTTTCATCTATTTCGAGCTCTACATAGTAGAGTTAAAAACCATCGGCGTTTGCTTGTCCACCGATGGAAAACCTTTCTTATGTCACTCGACCTCTCTCGGTCCCGGCATCACTGGGTTCTCTCTATGAAACCTTTCTACCTCTTCCTGTGCGTTGTTCCTACCTTTGGGTGGTTCCCAAGTATTTGCGTCCTCTGGGCAGCCTTTCCATTTGACAAAATACCGAAGCTCTTTCATCGGTTTCTTCCTTCCTCGAACCTTTCGCGTATAGGAAATGATCTCACTCTTGACGATCCTTTCTACCTCCGACTCTAAATCTCCTAAGATGTCTTCGCGATCATGTTGCGGTTGCTCGCGATTTGGTCGGTTCGAGGCTCAGTAGGGTTCCAATAGCAAAACGTGAAACACTGGATGAATTTTCCACCTTGGCGATATTTCCTGCTTGGATGCCCGACTGCCATTCTTCTCTAAGACTTTGAACAGTCTATCCGGCTTAGAACTCAGCTTCTTCAATGGTGGCTTCGTATGTATGTTATTCGCATTCCACATCACCATGTCGCTGACCTCGATGTGGGGCTGTTCCTTCGCTTTTCGGTCATGATATTTCTTCATCGATTTCCGTGTATTCTCTAAGGTTTGCTTCGCCTGTTGATGTATGTCTTGCATCCAGGGAGCATACATTGTCGCCCCAGGGTTATGAGCTTCTCTTTGTTTCATCCACTCCGTTTGTGGGTGAAAACCATTGTTGGAGTGTTAGGTGGTAGCTTCGGCGTGAGGTATTCCGACAGCTAGGACCTTAATCGTAATTATATCGGAGACCTCGTTAAGAAGACAGGAGTAAGGTACGCTAGATGTAAGGGTTCACTTCGGAATAGATAGTCGAAGTATTGGTAACGATATAAAAGTATAGATAACTTATTATATTGATAAGATCTCTTCCCCGTGCTTGTTGTTCTTAATTGCAGCGAAGATGCTTCGATATTTATATTGCGCGTCTGGGCAATCAATGTATACATGCTCACTCTATGCAAACTAAGTACCTTGCTCGCAACTCTGCGAACTTTACCTGAATGCGAACACTCGTAGACCCTGAAAACTCTCTCCCATACCTCTTGCTCCCAGGGCCAACTTATCGGTCTGCGCTTGAATTATTCCTGATGGTGTGGAGACCATGGCAGGTGTCAGGTCATCCGTTTAGCCGTTGATAACAATGGTTACGAATTATCTTGCCTTCGTGCTCGTTGAAGATAGTCTAACCCGCTGGAGAGAAGATGGCCATTCTTCTTCGGTTGGTTTGGTCGAGAATTCGGTATGCAACCGCATCTCGTATTCTGGTGTTCCAGCATTACACGACTTGTCCTTGGGATCGTACCTATAGGCTTTTTCCCTCGGACTCCATCTTTTACCAACTTGTCCTCTGTGGATTCACCCCATCCACTTACTGGGCATAGTTACCGCCTTCATACTCCATACCACTTTGGAGGTACAGGGGGACTAACAGTCGGGCAAAACGTCCCATTACCTTCGACCCACTCTTCCGACTCCCTGTCCTCAAGTGTCTGTAGCATTATGCGCCGCCATCCGATTCACCTGCTTCCACCTGCATTACGTGCCCGAAGGTCCCCCCTCATATATCCTGAGGACAGGATCCTGTCGGGTGGACGGCCGCGACGTATATGGTCTTATAGGATGTGTTCCATTGATAGTGGTCTTTGGTATTGGGACGCAACTACCCAGGCGGCCAGTGATGACAGGCCGTCCCAACGCCGGAGCTGGAGGCGGGTGTTATCTTTTTCCTTCGAAGTTTGTGTGCGTCAAGGTCGGGTAACCTTACCCTGTAAATCCTTACGGGGAGTCCGTGCGCCTAACACGAGCTCCCCTCTTCGAACTGTTCGTCCCGAATGCTCTACGTCTATTATACAATCCATCTTCCTTTTCAAGCTCCACATAGTAGCGGTATAAACCACCGGCGTTTGGTTGTCCACCGATGGAAAACCTTTATTAAGCTACTCGACCTCTTCGGGGCCCGGCATCTCCAGGTTCCCTCTATGGAACCTTTCCACCCATCTTGCGCGTTCTCCATACCTTCTGGGGGTTCCCAAGTATTTTCGTCCGCCGCGCAGCCTTTCCATTTTACAAAGCACCGAAGCTCTTGCATCGGTTTATTCATTCCTCGAACTTTTCGCCTGTTGGAAATGATCTCACTCTTGACGATCCTTTCTACCTCCCACTCTAAATCACCCTCGATCACTTCCGGGCCTCGTGGAGGTTGCTCGCGATTTGGTCCGTTCGAAGCTCGTTAGGGTTCCAATAGCGAAACTTGAACACAGGATGAATCTTCCACCGCAGCGATATTTCTAACTTGTATGCCCTGCTTCCCTTTTTCTTTAACACTTTGAAAGGGCCATACAGTTTCGGACTCAGCTTCTTTGATGGTCGTTTGGTACGTATGTTCTTCGCATTCAATATTACCAAGTCGCAAACCTCGATGCTGGGTTGTTCCGTCTCTTTACGGTTATAATACCTTTTCATCGATTCACGTGTATTTTCTAAGGTTTGTTTCGCCTGTCGATGTATGTCCTACATCCAGTGAGCATACATAGTCGCCCCGGGGTTATGAGCTTCTTTCTCATTCATCCACTCCCTCTGAAGGTGAAAACGGTAGTTGGCCAAGAACGGGGTCATTGTATGTGCGTTGGTTGCTGAGTTGTTATAGCCGTGTTCAGCTAACGGCAATAGTTGGTACCAGTCGTTCTGATCGTAGTTGACAAACGTCTGTAAGTAACCTTCCAGCACTTCGTTGGTTCTTTCAGTTTGTCCATCAGTTTGAGGGTGATACGCCGTTGACATGCGCCCTCTAACTCCTAGCATTTTGCACAATGATTCCCAAAATTCGCAGGAAAACTTCGCGTCCATGTCCGATGTGATTTCGGTCGGCAATCCGTCAAGTTTCCAGACTTCCCGAAGGAAGGTATCCGCAACATCTTTTGCGGTCGTGTTCTCCTCGAGGCCAATAAAATGAGCCATCTTGGTGAACCGGTCTACTACTACGATGATCTGGGTCTTACCCTGCGATTCTGGTAGTTGGGTGATGAAGTCCGTCGATATGGAGGACCAGGCGGCATAGGGTAGTTCTAAGTGTTGACCATACTTAGCATGCCGCGGGGATTTACTGTGTTGACATTCATCGCAGGATCGTACATAGTCTCTAATGCAATCTGTGAGCCTTTTCCAGTAGAAACCTCTTGTTACTATCTCAATCGTCTTTTCCTGTCCGAAGTGCCCTGCTACTAGCGAGTCGTGACAGCCTTGGGCTATCTCGGTCTGCAGGGCTTCATTTTCGGGAATGTATAACCCATTTTTGTAGTATAGTAACCCGTCCTTTTCTATCCATTCGTCCGGCATCTTTTTTCCACTTTCTCTTAACCTAACCAGTTCACGGCCTCAGCCCTGCCATGTCTCATCCTCCTTGCCAGCTACTGTAATTTTGTCCAGAAATGCATCGTCCATTGTTCGCGTCAGGGCCGCATTGACATGAGCGCTTGATAACATTTCTCTTTCTTTCATTAACCGAGGGTGATAGTCAATATCCGCTGCGCTAAAGAATTCGTTATTGTTTGCGTTTGCTTGAAGGAAACATATTTTGACTCCTTCTTCTTTAGCCGTAATCGATCGCTTAGGGTTCGTACCAGTTGATCCGAAGCCCATTTTTCCTCGCTCAGTTATTCCCAGATCGTCTACTTCCATGGCGTCGGCGTTGGCAACTTTGTCAACTATGAGTTGCGCTATCCGATCTCCTGCCTTAAATACGCAGTCCGCTTAGCCATGATTTCGAAGTATGACCTTGACTTCTCCGGTGTAATCCGCATCTATTACACCACCGCCCACTGCTATTCCCATCTTGCTAGCCATAGCACTTCTTGCAGCTAGCCTTCCGTAGGTTCCTTGCGGCAATCCGATCGCGATAGCCGTCTCCACCCGTGTTTGTCCTTTTGCTGGTACCAGGCCGTCTGTCATGGCACACATGTCCTGACCGGCTGCAAACCTTGATCCTTTTGTCGGGATTATTGCCTTGTCCGAAAGCTTCATTATTCGTAGGCTCGTTGGTTTGCGTTTTTCTGGAACAGGAGTTGTCTCCGCTCTTCCTTTTTGATGAATTACTGAAATTTGAAAATGTTCAGATTTCAAAATCGATTGTTGACTGTGACGAGCTCCGTCCTGATGACGGTACTCCGGCCGTCGACTCAACGCGTCGGGTTTCCCGCCCCTGCTTCCCGGTCTGTAGACTATTTTGAAGTTGTAGTTCGTCAACTCCTGTGCCCATCGAATCTGTCGCTGGTTCCAGACCTTTTTTGGTCACAAGGACTGTACGTTTTGGTGGTCGGTGTATACCGTCACAGGTTCTTCTTCGCCCCAAAGATATCTTTTCCATTCCTTGAACGCTTCCATAATTGCGAGCAATTCCTTGTCATGTATCTCGTAATTTGTTTCGGCGCTGTTTAGTTTTCGAGAATGGAAAGCCACCGGGTGAAGCCGTCTTCCTTGATATTATGACAGTACGCATCTGAGCGCGAAGTTGCTTGCCTCTGTTTCAACCACAGTTTTTCTTCCTGGGTAAAAATGCGATAAAATTGGTGCCGTTGTAAACCTCTTCTTCAACTCCTCAAATGCCCCTTCCTGCTCTCGTCCCCAGTGAAAATCCTTTGGGTTCCCCTTCAATGTCTCAGTTATTGGTTGGCAGACCTTTGAGAAGTCCTTGATGCATGGTCGGTAAAGGTTTGCGAATCCGATGAAAATCTGGACTTCTTTAACCAATTTCGCGTCTGCCCAGTTCTGAACCCTTTTTACTTTCCTATCACTCATCGTGACTCCGCTTGTTTTGACAATGTATCCTAGGAATTCAACTTCCTCTTGGTGGAATACCGACTTTTTCAACAAAACTGCTAAGTTGCGTTGTTCGAGCCGGTCACGGACTTTCTGGACTAATCTGATATGGGCGTCCATCTTCTCAGAGTATATTAGGATCTCATATAGGTAAACGACAACTCCGTGGTGCAAGAATTCCCTTAGCATTTTTTGCATCATGGTCTGGAAAGTTGCGGGAGCGTTAACGAGCCCGAAAGGCATGACCTTGTATTCGTAGGGTCCGTATCTTGTACCAAAAGCAGTCTGGTGTTCATCGCCTTTCCTCATTCGAATAAGATGATATCCATCTTTGAGGTCGAGTTTCGTGAACACCTTTGCTCCCGCAACGCGGTCTTGGAGTTCATCCGTGAGTGGTAGGGCATATTTATTCAGGATCGTCAATTTGTTGAGGTTCCTATAATCTACGCACAGCCGTAGACTTCCATCAGGCTTCGGAACGCACAGGATAGGAGCGCCATAAGGACATTCGCTCTCGGCTATTTTTCCCTCAGCCATCATTTTCTTGAGGTACTTATCCAGCTGGTTCAACTGGAGCGCCGATATTAGATAGATCTGACACCATGGGGGTTCGGCCACTTATTTAAGGTTGATGGCGTGATCGAAAGTCCTTGGCTTTGCCAACATTTTGGCTTTTTTGTCTTCGAAAAGCTCCTTATACCGCCAATATGGTTCTGGCAGCGTCTCCAACTGTACTCCCCCTTCTTCCTCTCGTACTATCTGTCCCACATACCGTCCTTCCTCATCGTAAGCTACAGTTTAATCCCATTCAAACATATCCGCCACCGCCTCATCTTCTATATGAGTGTGGCACTTTGCTTCTTCAAAGGCCCATTTACGTGGGTTCGCGATATTTTTAAGGGGGTGCTCATCATGCCACCACCCAAAGGGTATGATTAAGTCATACCTTCCTGCATTCGCAATTTCGCAGGATATAATACTTCGGTGGCCGTTGGCACCAATTTCTAGGAGAATAGGATGAGTATAGAATATTCCTCCTGTAGGCGCAGTTTCACCATCGAAGGTGGTAATTTTTAACGGTAAATACCTAGCTTCGGTCGGGATTTCGAGCCGTCGTGCGGTGTTTTGGTTCATGAGAAAGATGTTTGAACCAGAAGCTAAAAGTACGCTGATGGCATGTTTTCGTCCTTTTAATTCTATGAATGCCTTCCCCTCAGGGCAGGCGTAATGCTGGGGCTTTTTAATGGGTGTAGAGCTTTCGCTCGGTTCTTGATGAAATCTTTTCATCCTCGCGGTTATAAGTAATGTGGGGGTTTGTTACTACGTCGGCGCAGTTTCGGCTCTTAAAGCCTCCTCAGAAAAACCTTTACAATAAGTGTCTAATATTGTGATGTCGGGAGCCCACTACTAGCGGTCTTTACCTCCTGCCGAGGAGTTCCCATATCACGGGAGTGGTGGTTCACTGGAGTACCTCACGAGTTTGCGACTAAGATGCGCGGTCCTTTATCGTCGTCTTATCTCTCATCTGAGACTGTCCCCTGCAACGCGTCCACCGTACCTCCGCCTTCGAGTTTGGTCTCACTCCCGAGACCCCCTCAGACGCCATTCATCGGGCATGAACCTTGTGCCCAATAGAGGCGCCCCCAGCTTCTGTTTGCCCGGCTTTGTTACTCGGAGGGAAAGTCAAGTTGCGCTGGATTTCGACCCTCCTCACGCGTGTCGTGCAACTCAAGTTCCGTTCCGATGAATCGTAATCTTCTTTTTCCCTTTTAGTCTCTTCGACCGCTTTCTTCACTTGTAGTTTTTTATGGCTCCCGTGCTGAGCACGGACTTCCCAATTTTGGACCGAAATTGGCAACCGCAATCTTTTGGTCTTTTGGTTCCCGGTGGGATATTGTCACCGACTACGCCGCAGGTCTTGCAATTCGAGGCGGCAACCTCACTACCCGATCACCGTGGTTGTCGGTACCTGGATTTTTTATAAAATGTCGACATCTTCAAAGGCCGAAGCTGGGGGCCTTTGCACCGCTCGCTTCGAGCTTTCTCCCTTGCAATCAAAGGCAACAGTGGCTACCGGGGGGGGTCGGTTTGGCGCGAATGCGGATGGTCGTTTGGGCTTGGATTGCACTCGATATACCGCGGATACTTGTATCAGTTTTCGACCGTGTTTCCAAACGTGGTTCCTCATCCCGCATCACGTGCATTTGTTGTCGGATTTCCGTTTATCGACAACTTTCTGATCAACGCCCTGGTGTGCGTCCGACCACACCCTATGTCTAACCTCCCCCGTCGGTGCCACCGACCCTTCTTTCAGCACCTTTCTCTCCCCAGCCTTTGTCTTCTGATATGCCGCCTTTTCCGTAGGCGTCTACTGCTTTTTTACACGCTTTGCGGTAACCTGTTAGCTAGTAGCTTCGGCGTGAGGTATTCCGACAGCCAGGACCTTGATCGTGATTATATCGGAGAACTCGTTAAGAAGACACAAGTAATGTAGCCTAGATATAATATTCACTTCGGTATAGATAGTCGAAGTATTGGTAACGATATAAAATGTAGATTACTTATTAGATTGATAAGATCTCTTGTCCGTGCTTGTTGTGTCTTCTAGCAGCGAAGATCCTTCGATATTTATATTCCGCGTCTGAGCAATCGCGGTATACATGCTAACTCTATACTGACTGTGTACCTTGCCCGCAACCTCTGCGAACATCACCTGGGTGTGAACACCCGTGGACCCTGGAAACTCTCTACCGCACCTTTGGCTCCCGTGGTCGGCTTATCGGTCTGCGCTTTCATTATTCCTGATGGTGTAAAGACCTCGTCAGGTGTCAGCTCATCCGTTTATCCGTTGACAATGATGGTTACGAATTATCTTGCCCTCGTGCTCGCCGAAGGTAGTCTAACTCGCTGGACAGAAGATGGCCAATCTTCTTTGGTTGGTTCCGTCGAGAATTCAACCTGCAACTGCATGTTGTATTCTGGTCTTCCGGCATTATACGACTTGTGCTCGGGATCGAACCTATAGGTTTTTTCCCTCGGACTTCATCTTTTACCAACTTGTCCTCTGTGGATTCACCTGATCCACTTACTGGGCATAGTTACCGCCTTCATACTCTACACGACTTTGTAGGTACGAGGGGACTAACTTTCGTGCAAAGGGTCCCGTTACTTTCGACCCACCCTTCCGACCACCTGTCTTCAAGTGTCTGTAACTGTATGCGCCGTCGTCCGATTCACCTGCTTCTACTTGCATATGGTGACCGAAGGTCTCCTCTCACATATCCTGCGAACAGGATCCGGTCGGACGGACGGCCGCGAGGTATACGGTGTTATAGGATGTGTTCCATTGATAGTAGTCTTTGCTGTTGGGACGCAACTACCCAGGCGGCCAGTGATGACGCGCCGTCCCAACGCCGGGGCTGGAGGGGGGTGTTATCATTTTCCTTCGAAGTTGGTATGCATCAAGGTAGGGTAACTTTGCCCTGTAAATCCTTACGGGGAGTCGGTGCGCCTAACACGAGCTCCCCTCTTTCCAAGTGTTCGTCCCGAATACTCTATGTCTATTATACAATCTATCTTGCATTTCGAGCTCCACATAGTAGGGGTAAAAACCACCAGCGTTTACTTGTCCACTGATGGAAAACCTTTCTTATGTTACTGGACCTCTTTCTGGCCCGGCATCTCTGGGTTTTCTCTATGAAACCTTTCCACCTCTTCCTGCGCGTTCTTCATACCTTCGCGTTGCTCCCAAGTATTCTCATCCTCCACATAGCCTTTCCATTTCACAAAATAGCGAAGCTCTTTCATATGTTTATTCCTTCCTCGAACCTTTCACGTGTACGAAATGATCTCACTCTTGATGATCCTTTCTGCCTCCCATTCTAAATCTCTCTCGATGTCTTCTGGATCTCGTAGGGGTTGTTCACGATTCGGTCGGTTCGAGGCTCGATAGGGTTCGAACAGAGAAACGTGAAACATGGTATGAATGTTCCACTGTGGTGATATTTCTAACTTGTATGCCCTGTTTCCCTTCTTTTCTAAAACTTTGAAAGGGCCATACAGTTTCGGACTCAGCTTCTTTGATGGTCGTTTGGTACGTCTGTGTTTCGCATTCAACATTACCAAGTAGTCGACTTCGATGCTGGGTTGTTCTGTCGCTTTGCGGTCGTAATATTTCTTCATGGATTCCCGTGTATTTTCTAAGGTTTGTTTCGCTTCCTCATGTATGTCCTGCATCCAGTGAGCATACATTGTCACCCCGGGGTTATGAGCTTCTCACACCTTCATCCACTCTGTCTGTGGGTGAAAACCGTAGTTGGCGAAGAATGCGGTGATTTTATGTGCGTTTTTGCTGAATTATTGTAAGCGTGGTCGGCTAGCAGCAACACTTGGTACCAATCGTCTTGAGGGTAATTGACAAACGTTCGTAAGTAACCTTCCAGCACTTGGTTGGTTCTTTCGGTTAGTCCGTCAGTCTGATGGTGGTATGCTGTTGACATGGGCCGTTTAACTCCTAGCATTTGGCACAATGATTCCCAGAATTGGCCGGAAAACTTCGCGTCCATGTCCGATATGATCTCGGTTGGCAATCTGTGAAGTTTCCAGACTTCCCGAAGGAAGGTATCCGCAACCTCTTTTGCGGTCGCATTTACGTGGAGGCCGATTAAGTGCGCCATTTTCGTGAACCGGTCTACTTCTACTACGATCTGGGTCTTACCCTGCCATTCCGGTAGTTCGGTGATGAACTCCGTCGATATGGAGGACCAGGCGGCATCAGGTACTTCTAAGGGTTGAAGTAATCCGTACTTAGCATGCCGCGGGGATTTACTGTGTTGACATTCGTCGCAGGATCGTACATAGTCTCTGATCCAATCTGCGAGCTTTTTCCAGTAGAAATCCCTTGTTACTATTTCAATCGTCTTTTCCTGTCCGAAGTGTCCTGCTACCCGCGAGTCCTGACAGGCTTGGGCTATCTCGGTCTGAAGCGCTTCGTTTTCCGGAATATAGAACCAATTTTTGTTGTCTAGTAGCCCGTCCTTTTCTATCCATTCGTCCGGCATCTTTTTCCCAGTTTCTCTTATCCTTATCAGTTCACGGCCTCGTTCTTGCCACTTCTCATCCTCTTTGCCAGCCACTCTAATGTTGTTTAGAAATGAATCATTCATTGTTCGCGTCAGGGCTGCATTGACGTGAGTGCTTGATAACATTTCTCTTTCCTTCATTAACCGAGGGTGATAGCCGATGTCAGCTGCGCTAAAGAATTCGTTTTTGCTTGTCTCCGTCTTAAGGAAACATATTTTAACTTCTGCTTTTTAAGCCGTGATGGATCACTTAGGGTTCATGTCACTTGATCCGAAGCCCATTTTTCCTCGCTCGGTTATTTCTAGATCGTCTACTTCCATGGCGTCAGCGTTGGCAACTTTCTCAATTATGAGTTGCGCTATTCGATCTCCTGCCTTAAATAGGCAGTCCGCTTCGCCATCATTTCGAAGTATGACCTTGACCTCTCCGGTGTAATATGCATCTATTACACCACCGCCCACTGCTATTCCCATCTTGCTAGCCATACCACTCCTTGCAGCTAGCCTTCCCTAAGTTCCTTCCGGAAATCCTATCCAATCCTATCGCAATACCCGTCTCCACCATTGTCTGTCCTTTTGCTGGTACCAGGCCATCTGTCAGGGCGTAGATGTCATGACCGGCGGCAAACCGTGATCCTTTTGTCGGGATTAGAGCCTTGTCCGAAAGTTTCATTATCCTGAGGCATGTAGGTTCGCGTTTTTCTGGAACGCGGGCTCTCTCTGCGTTTCGTTTTTGATGAATCACGGAAATTTGAAAATGTACCAATTTCAAAATCGATTGTTCACTGTGACGAGCTCCCTCCTCAGGACGGTACTCCGGCAGTCTACTCAACGCGTTGGGTTTCCCGCCCCTGCTTCCTGGTTCATAGAGTATCTTGAAGTTGTAGTCTGTCAACTCCTGTGCCCATCGAATTTGTCGGTGGTTCCAGAGTTTTTTGGTCAAAAAGGACTGTAGGTTTTGGTGGTCCGTGTATACCATCACGGGCTCTTCTTCTCCCCAAATGTATCTTTTCCATTCTTTGAACGCTTCCATCATTGCGAGTAATTCCTTGTCATGTATCTCGTAATTTCTTTCGGCGCTGTTTAGTTTTCGAGAATGGAAAGCCACTGGGTGAAGCCGTCTGCCCTGGTATTGAGACAATACGCATCCGAGCGCAAAGTCGCTCGCGTCTGTCTCCACCACCGTTCTCCTTCCCGGGGAACAATGCGATAAAATTGGTGCCATCGTAAACCTCTTCTTCAACTCCTCAAACGCCTCTTCCTGCTCTCTTCCCCAGTGAAAATCCTTTGGGTTCCCTTTCAACGTCTCGGTTATTAGCTTGCTAAGCTTCGAGAAATCCTTGATGAATCGTCGATAAATATTTGCGAATTCAATGAAAATTTGGACTTCTTTAACCGATCTCGGGTGTGCCCAATTCTGTACACTTTTCACTTTTCTATCGCTCATGGTGACTCCGCTCGTCTTGACAATATATCCTAAGAATTCGACCTTGTCTTGGTGTAACACCGACTTCTTTAACGAGACTGCCAAGTCACGTTGTTCGCGTCGGTCAAGGACCTTTTGGACTAGCTTGATGTGATTGTCGATATTTTCGGAGTATATTAGGATATCATCTAGGTAGACGACTACTCAGTGGTCCAAAAATTCCCTTAGGATTTTATTCATCATTGTCTGGAACGTTGCAGGAGCGTTAACGAGCCCGAAAGGCATGACCTGGTATTCGTACTGTCCGTATCGTGTACGAAAAGCCGTTTTGGGTTCATCGCCTTTCCTCATTCGAATAAGGTGGTATCCATCTTTTAGGTCGAGCTTAGTGAATACTTTTGCGCCTGCAACGCGGTCTCGCAGTTCATCCATCAGCAGTAGGGGGTATTTATTCAGGATTGTCAATTTGTTGAGGTTCCTGTAGTCTGCGCACAGCCGTAGACTTCCATCAAGTTTCGGAACGAAAAGGATTGGAGCCCCATGAGGAGATTCGCTGTCAGCTATTTTTCCCTCAGCCATCATTTTCTTGAGGTACTTATCCAACTCTTTCACCTGGTGCGCCGACATTGCGTAAATCGGACCCCATGGGGGTTCTGCCCCTTCTTTAAGATTGATGGCATGATCGAACGTCCTTCGCGGCGCTAACATTTTAGCTTTTTTCTCCTCAAAAAGCTCCTTATACTGCCAATACGGTTTTGGCAGCGTTTCCAACTGTACTCCTCCTTCTTCCTCTCGTTCTATTCTTCCTACGTACTGTGCTTCCTCGTCGTAAGCCACAGTTTCATCCCCCTCGAACATATCCGCCACTGCCTCATCTTCTATATGAGCATGGCACTTGGTTTCCTTAAATACCCATTTCTTTGGGTCCGAGAGATTTTTCAGGGGGTGTTCATCGTGCCACCACCCAAAGGGTATGATTAAGTCATATCTTCCTGGGTTTGCTATTTCACAGGATATCAGGCTTCGGTGACCATTGGCACCGATTTCCAAGAGGATAGGATGGGTATAGAATATTCCTCCGGTAGGCCCGGTTTCGCCATCGAAGGTTGTGATTTTTATTGGGAAATGCCTAGCTTCTGTCGGGATTTCGGGCTGTCGTGTGGTGTCTTGCTTCATGAGAAAGATATTTGAACCGGAATCTAAAAGTACGCTTATCGCATGTTTTCGTCCTTTTAATTCAATGAAGGCCTGCCCCTCAGGGTAGGCGTAATGCTTGCGTTTTTTAATGGGTCTAGAGCTTTCGCTTGGATCTTGACGAAATCTTTTCATCGTCGCGGTTACAAATCGGGTGGGGGTTTGTTACCGCCCCTGTGCAGTTTCGCCTCTTATTGCCTACTCAGACAACCTTTTACAATAAGAGTCGAATATTTTGATATCGGGCAGCCCACTACTAGCGGTCTTTACCTCCTGCCGAGGAGTTCCCATATTACAGGAGTGGTGGTTCACTAGAGGACCTCTCGAGTTCGCGACTAGGGTGCGCGGTTCTTTATCCTCGACTTAGCCCTCATTTGAGACTGTCTTCTGCGACGAGTCCACCCTACCTCCGCCTTCAAGTTTGGTCTCTCTGCCGAGACCCCCTCGGACACAATTCGTCGGGCATGAACCTTGTGCCCAATAGAGGCGCCCCCAGCTTCTATTTGCCCGGCATTTTTATTCGGAGAGAAAGTCAGGTTGCCCTGGATTTCAACTCTCCTCACGGGGGGTCGTGCAACTCAAGTTCCATTCCGACGAATGGTAATCTTCTTTTTCCCTTTTTACTCTCGTCGCCCGCTTTCTTCACTTGTAGTTTTTTATGGCTCCCGTGGTGAGCACGGACCACCCAATTTTGGACGTAAATTGGCAACCGCGATCCTTTGGTCTTTTACCCTTCCGGTGGGATCTCGTCACCGACTAGGCCGCAGGTTTTTGCATTCGAGACGGCAACCTCACTGCCCGATCACCGCGGTTGTTGGTACCCGGATGACCTTTTATAAAATGTCGTCATCGTCAAAGGCCCATGCTGGGGGCCTTTCCACCGCTCGCTTGGAGCTTTCTCCCTTGCCATCAATGGCAACAGTGCCTACCTGGGGGCGTCGCTTAGGTGCGAATGCGGAGGGTCGTTTGGGTTTCGGTTGCCCTCGGTACACCGCTGATACCTGTATTGGTTTTCGGCACTGTTTCCAACCCTGGTTTCTCATCCCGCATCGTGTGCATTCGTTGTCAGATTTCCGTTTATCGACAACCTTCTGATCGACGCCCTGGTGTGCTTCCGCCCACACTGTATGTCTAACCTCCCCCGTCGGTGCCACGGACCCTTCTTCCTTCACCTTTCTCTCCCCAGCCTTTTTCTTCTTGTAGGCCGCCTTTTCCGTAGCCGTGTATTGTTTCTTTACACGCTTGGCGGGTACCGTCGATTTTGAATCCTCGAACTTGCTTTTCTCGCCTCGTGTCGCGCCGGAGGGACCGCCCCCTCCAAGATCTTTTCTTTCCTTGAAATCTTCTTCCGCTCGAGTTACGGTCCTGACTGCTTCTAACCATTCCACATTGTCGACATATTGTTAGGTGGTAGCTTCGGCGTGAGGTATTCCGACAGCTAGGACCTTGATCGTAATTATATCGGAGAACTCATTCAGAAGACACGAGTAATGTAAGCTAGATATAATGGTTCACTTCGGAATAGATAGTGGAAGTATTGGTAACGATATAAAAGTGCAGATAACTTATTATATTGATAAGATCTCTTCTCTGTGCTTGTTGTTCTTGAATAGCAGCGAAGATGCTTCGATATTTATATTCCTCGTCTGAGCAATCGGGGTATACATGCTAACTCTATACTAACTATGTACCTTGCCCGCATCCTCTGCGAACATCACCTGAGTGTGAACACCCGTAGACCCTGAAAACTCTCTACCACACCTTTTGTTCCCATGGTCAACTTATCGGTCTGCGCTTTCATTATTCCTGATGGTGTGAAGACCTCGTCAGGTGTCAGCTCATCCGTTCATCCATTGACAATGATGGTTACGAATTATCTTGCCCTGGTGCTCGCCGAAGGTAGTCCAACTCGCTGGACAGAAGATGGCCAATCTTCTTTGGTTGGTTCCGTCGAGAATTCACCCTGCAACTCCATGTTGTATTCTGGTCTTCCGGCATTATACGACTTGTCCTCGGAATCGTACCTATAGGTTTATTCCCTCGGACTCCATCTTTTACCAACTTGTCCTCTGTGGATTCACCCGATCCACTTACTGGGCATAGTTACCGCCTTCATACACTACACGACTTTGTAGGTACGAGGGGACTAACTTTCGTGCAAAGCGTCCTGTTACCTTCGACCAACTCTTCCGACAACCTGTCTTCATGTGTCTGTAACTGTATGCGCCGTCGTCCGATTCACCTGCTTCCACTCGCATATGGTGCCCGAAGGTCTCCCCGCATGTATCCCGCGAACAGGATCCGGTCGGACGGATGGCCGCGACGTATATGGTGTTATAAGATGTGTTCCATTGATAGTGGTCTTTGGTGTTGGGACGCAACTACCCAGGCGGCCAGTGATGACTCGCCGTTCCAACGCAGGGGCTGGAGGGGGGTGTTATCTTTTTCCTTCGAAGTTGGTATGCGTCAAGGTAGGGTAACCTTGCCCTGTAAATCCTTACGGGGAGTCCGTGCGCCTAACACAAGCGTTCGATCCGACCTGTCATAGTGGAGTCGCGGGCGGGGGCAGGGCTCTTCGAGCATGTTGGTCATCTGCTTTGTTGCTTTACCAAGGAGCCTGTTCCAAGGCTTGGAGATCAGGGCGCGGGCCACGCGAGTGTGACCGAGCGAGTCGTGTGCCCTCCGTTTCCACTCTCGGAGCTGTGTCCTGGGACAATTCATCTTGTCCCTCTCCTTCAGGAGTTTCTTCTGATCGCCATTCCATGGCCTCAGGCACTTTGGGGTCACAAGCGATATCTGTTGTTCCTTAATGGGAAACTTATCTTTTGTTTCCTCCCAAAACTTCCCCTATCTCAAAGTCTGGGCTTGAGGGTCTTCCGTCACTATATTATCCCACCTACGAGACATCACCTATTTCCTCCTCAGCTTCGTAGTAACGGAATCCGGCGCCTTCCCAATGCTGGTATGAGACTTCTAGGTCTTTGGTGGTAATGATGGTTTCTGGATTTGTCCAGAACGAGTAGGTTTCATGATAGGGTTTTTGTGTTCCTGGTTCCCTTATGAAGTCTTGGAAGTAAATTTGTGCGTTTGAGGTCGTTCTCAAGGCTCTTGGTTCGAAAAGGTTCTCGGGCCTGGGAGTATGAGTGTCTCTGCCAAACATTCGTCTCGGTAAAGATGAGAAGATACAATATACTGTTAGGTGGGAGCTTCAGCGTGAGGTATTCCGACAGCTAGGACCTGAATCGATTTATATGTGAGAACTCTCTATGAAGACGCGAGCAATGTAGGCTAGATTGTTAGGCGCACAGACTCCCCGTAACGATTTACAGGGCAAAGTTACCCTACCTTGACGCACACCAACTTCCAAGGAAAAAGATAACCCCCCCCTCCAGCCCCGGCGTTGGGACGGCGCGTCATCACTGGCCGCCTGGGAAGTTGCGTCCCAACACCAAAGGCCACTATCAATGGAACACATCTTATAACACCGTATACGTCGCGGCCGTCCGTCCGACCGGGTCCTGTTCGGAGGGTATATGAGGGGAGACCTTCCTGCACCCTATGCAGGTGGAAGCAGGTGAATCGGACGACGGCGCATAAGGATACAGACACTCGAGGACCGGCAGTCGGAGGAGTGGGTCGAAAGTAACGTGACGTTTCGCACGAAAGTTAGTCCCCTCGTACCTACAAAGTCGTGTAGAGTTTGAAGGAGGTAACTATGTCCAGTAAGTGGATCGGGTGAATCCACAGAGGACAAGTTGGTAATAGATGGAGCCCGAGGGAAAATGCCTATAGGTACGATCCCGAGGACAAGTCGTGTAAT
>Ga0307513_10000453_pt1 | contig 59194 bp, 50 predicted proteins | sample 15_EM_MG_FD_202174 | JGI IMG/M metagenome (GOLD analysis project Ga0307513, IMG submission 202174) | Populus trichocarpa ectomycorrhiza microbial communities from riparian zone in the Pacific Northwest, United States - 15_EM | ecosystem: Host-associated > Plants > Roots > Unclassified | place...
TAACAGAATTCACCATACAAAACACCACCAATATGTCGATCCATTACCATTTTAGTGGTGTTTTGTATGGCTGAGCCGCACTGCCAAGCCAGCCCAATTTATCGAGATTTTACGGTATTGACATGCTCGGATTGCTGATTGGAGGGGTCGTCAATAATCGCAGTGTGCTCTTTTTGTCAATTCATGCCAAGATGAAACCCGATACGTGATTACAATGTCACCACCATGACTAACGGTGAGGGTTTGTTCATCCGGGCCCTTCAGGGGGGCTTGGTTTGAGGAACCCCGTGTATGGTATTGGTAATTTTTGCGGTGCATATTTTCTCATTCGATACCTTTGTTTTTGCGAGTTGATTTTGAAGAGGGCATGACGGACCCACTCTGGGGTTTATGTCGGGTTCAAGAGTGTATGGGGTAAGGAATGGAGTCGGCCACTGGTGTCCAATTTTGCGATTCCACATATTTTGATAGGTGAAGCACGGTTGCAATTTAGGATGTTTAATGTCGAAAGAGAAAAAGAGAAAAAGAGAAAGAGAAAAAGACGCCATCCCCCAACAAAGTCATCAAATTTTAGCTCCAGCCGGCAAATGTATCCCCGGCCACCAAAAAAGATATCCCAAATTAAAATTATAGCCGTGTTACTGAACTGAATCAACCTATTTCTACACCATATGCTGTGCTTGAATGCAACCCCACAAAATCTGCCTTCGACTCTACACCATTATCCTCCTCAGCCCCTCCGTCCCACCCAGCAACTTGACCCCCGTAATTGGGCAATACCCCTTCGCTGGATCCTCCTGCCCATCCTGCACCCAGCGAAAAATACACGGGTAGCAGAACACGTATCCCGTCTGTAAAGCTGTCGGATTCGTCAACTCCTCCAAGCAAATCGGACACGCCCCGCTGTCCTCCGGTAAGGGGACTAACTTCCTCCCCTGTCTGTCCAACTCTCTACTATTCCTGTTACTATTGCGCAGGTAGTAGTCGTCCTCATCTTCATCGTTGGAGGGCGGGGGCACGATGGCTGGTGGTGGGAGTTCTATCGAGGCCGCGGTCTTGGCAGAGAGTTGTCTGGCAAAGTCGGATGCATGCCACCACTCCAGGAACTTGAGGAAGAATATGGAGGTTGGGAGGAGGATTTTTAGTGAGTCGAGGATCGGCGGGAGGACGAGGCGAGTTAGGGCTGATGCGGAGAGGAGGGATGACGGGGTTAGTGGTGTGGAGCCGGGTCGTGGGAGTGTGCGAGAGGCAGCCTCGAACGCTCGCTGTTTTTTCCAGAATGCTAGTTAGTATGATAGGGAGAGAGAGGGGGGGGGGAAGGGTAAGTTACATGATCGGCTTCCGTCAGCCGTCTCATGCGGACCTTGACTAGCCAGTGGAATGGTGTGTGGTATTGAGATTTGTCGAAGAGGTAGGCTAGGTTGAAGGCTAATGTTGAGAAGTAGTACGCTGCGTTGATGGTTGGGTAGATCTTTCGTAGTAACCGTTTCAATTGGAAGATTATCTTTTCTCTGGGTGAAGCCTTTGCGGGTGTTAGTTTATAATCCAAAGTAGAGTAGCGAGGATATAAGCGTAGAAACACACGTTCTCTTCCGGCTCACCCCCTCCGCGATATCCCGCGCCGAACAGGTTCGCAGCAGCACCTCCTGCGTGAATCTCATACGCATCATCTAGTTTTCTCTTCAAATACGGAACCCCAACCTATCCGCCCCCCCAAAAAAAACTGTTAGCGCTATCTCCCCCAATTCACCTAGACAACCACCCCCGGCATAATAAGACAAAGAAAACCTACAATGATAAACAAACTCTTCCAGACATCCAACCTTCTCAGTTTTGTGCTTGAAGCAAGTATATCTGGCGCTGCCTTTGAGGCCCTCGGCAGCTCTTTCGCAATGACCCTCTCCCTCTTGATTCCGTAGAAATTCTCCGTGAAGCTCCCGCCCCATCGTCGTATGTAGTGTCGCTCAATCAAGAGCATGAGCAGAGCGTACGCCTCATCAAAATTATTAAAGATGTGGATCAGATAGCGCGGATGTCGTTGCGTGATTATGGCCAACACGTAGCGGACCGATGGCTCCAGGAGGTCGCGAAGTTGGGTTTCGGATATTAGCTCAAAGAGGGACGGTTTCGACTCGTCGAGGCCTGAGGAGACGTTGGACATGAACTCCATGGTTATGTTGGGAGGTATTAGGGCCTATTGTGTATATGATGGGGGAGGGTGTTTTGGGAGGGCTAATGGAGGGTGGGGAAGATTCTTGCTGCTGTTCTGTTACGCCGGATGTACTCGAGTACCGCCGGCACGTAACGGTTTGGGTTTTACTGAGGGTGTTGTTGCCGTCAAGGTGCCTCAACCGCGGCTTTCGGGAGCCGGGCTTGGGAGTACTACTAAGGTAGTATGGAGTGTTCGGTTGGCAGCGTAGAAATTGGTCTTCATTTCGGGTTCATGCTTAATTATTGCAACATGGTGCATGAATAGCGCTCCACATTCTCTACCCACCTCCTGCTTGGGCTTCAGGTCAACGCAAGATTAGTCCTTTTGAAAATCTCTAATGAGTTCCCCAATACTTTACAAATCACCTTCCGGGTGCGTTGTCCTTTTGGATATACCCTCGTCTATATCTGGTCCTCCAGGACTACGCCTCTGCTCTAGCTCACCGCCGGAAGCTCGGTACGTTCTTCCAGAGCCCAAAGATAATTCTCTAAACCAGGGCTCAGTAGAAAGTACAGACGAGATCCGAACATCGATATTGGAGGCCCTGGAGGATGTTTACAAGAATTACAGTGGTCCATTCCTACACCCTAGAATAACGTTTGGAGCCGGGGTCAAGATAACAGGAGAATTGGACTTCCATGAGAGCGTATTACTACTTCAGAATCCAGTCCCCTCATCCTCCCTAGAGTTTCTAAATCTTGCCCCTGAGCAAGAACCACCGATTGAAGCTGTTGACGACATCTCAGATATATACTCGGCACCGGTGTTCTCGAGGTCTGGAGCCTGGCACACGCTAACTATCTTCCACCCGTCTCCCCGGAAGCACTTCTACATCCCTCCGAACTCCTCTTTCCTCCTCTCAGACTTCCGAACCTCCGTTCCGGCATTCACTGCCATCTCCACCCACTTACGAAAATTCCATCTAGTTCTACTCGATCCCCCATGGCCCAACAAGTCCGCAGCCCGGAACAAAACTTACACTACCCTAAATAGATTCGACATTCAGCAACTCCAGTGTATACCGCTCTCTCAAACCCTCGTGCGTCCTGACTCCGCCTCCGGCATTAAAGGAGGTCTAGTGGGAATCTGGATAACCAACAAGCCCAAATTCCGCACCTTCGTTCTTGAGAGCCTGTTTCCCCAGTGGGGCGTCGAGCCCGTTGGCGAATGGGTGTGGGTTAAGATCACTTCCTCCGGGGAACCGATTTTCGATATGGGAAGTCGGATGAGGAGGCCGTACGAGGTGTTGATGTTTGGGCGGGCGGGGGGGAGTGTGGGGGGGGATAGAGTTAGCCGCCGTGCTGCGAAAGAGCGGAGACCCAAGAAGGGAGAGGGTAGCGAGTGTAGTGGCAGCGTTAGAGATGCCATTATGGAAGCGTTCCCGAGAAAGACTATACTTGCGGTCCCGGATATCCATTCTCGGAAGCCGTGCATTAAAGGTGACTTCGTGTTTGCAAGCCTGTAGACTGGCTTTCTATTGATTCTTTGCTAATTTGTGCAAGGACTTATTGAGCAGTACCTACCCCTGGAATATAACGCATGTGAGATATTTGGGAGGAATTTGACGGAGGGGTGGGTGACGTGGGGTAATGAAGCTATCAAGTATAATTGGGGTGGGTATTGGAGTTAAAGGGCGCGGGTGCGAGGTTTAATTGGTTAGATTTTGTCTGGAGACTGTTTATGAGTGCTCAAGTGGGAGGGGGGGAAACAAAATGAAACAACCACGTTATTTACTATAAACTTCATCTACAGCGAGTGATCGGTCGCGGTCCGTTCACCTATCTATCTATCCATCCACCCATCATCGAGGGATCTATAATGGGTAATAGTTAAGGGCAGTGGAGGTTCGTGGGAATGTCAGCACGACCTTAAGACTCATCGCAGAAGTTGTACGTGAATTAGGATGGCTCACTTGGGTTATACCCGATAGAAGGTAAAGAATATTAATCAATTCAATTCAATCAACTGATGACACTGGATGCTTTCAGGCTTGTGAGTTGCTTCATTCCTCCCCCACCCCCGGGACCCAGCGAAGCCACACGCCACCGCCATGAGTTATCACTCGAAGGCACCCCTCACACCCCATGTTGTAAAAGATGGACTACTGAACTATAAACTGGAGAATTCAGGAGAGTGAAAGAGAGGGTCAGAGAAACCCACCATTCGTGCAGCGAAGCAGCAATATATCAGATCAATTGATCGAGAAATAACATGAGTGAAAAAGTGAGCAAGAAAGTCAAACCCGGATAGCCCTAAACCGAGACTAAAGAGCACCGACAGGCTCTATCGTGTTCGAAACCACAATGCATGCTAGAAAGGCTATTTCAACACCGCAATCCCAGCAACGCGGGTTCCGGGTAGCCTGGCGATGATGTTGTTTGTTTCCCCCCATTTTAGAAGCGCATTAGCTACTAGAATCACATCATACAACCCGATAACCAGCATTTCCCTGTGCTTAAACTACCTTAAGCTCCAATCTTTTGTTCACACCTCTATAATGATCCCGCTAAAAGCAATAATAAAACACGACATCAACCCCACTTTGATCCATCAGCTATCATCCGATAGTCTCCCTCGGCGTGCCGGCTCATATCCTGAATTCCCCAGACCCAACCGACCAGACGACAAAACGATAATGCACGCACAGCCCAGCCCCAATTCCTAAGCGGGGTGGGTCACAGGCTTGCACTCCGGTAAGACCAATTTCCCGCCCAGGACGTGATAATATCACAGTCACTTATGGAAAATAACCAAAAACGTTCCAGTGGCAATGGGAAAAACTTTTGTGGGACCTGTTAGCTAGCAATGGCCGTGGGCAGGAATCTCTATAGCACTGTAAGTAGTGCTCAGTGGGTAGAGAAACCGTCGCAATAAGAGCTTTTTTGGTCAATCCATCCGGACCTGTCTTGTAGATCTGAGGGGTAAGGGATTTCGTGGAGTCGCCACGAAAGTGGATAGAATTTATGGGTGTTCGGTTCTTCTTGATAGGTAATGATGTATGTTTTAGCGTTCGTGATAACATTATTAATCCTGAGCATTGGGCAGCATCTCTGCTCCTCACACCCCTTTATATATTTAATGATTCGAAAACAAAAGCTCTCAGCAGCACTTTCAGGACATTATAGCACCAGCGTAGGATTCCAAGCTAAGAGGTTGCCATTACCATAGGTTTCATAGTTATTTTCCGGACATAAGATTTCTAATCTTACCAAAGATGAATTAGATCTATGACGTCTGTATATATCATAAGAAAACAAAGTTTCTGCCATAACACTGTTTTTTCCCACAAACCCGAAGGATGGAATTCTAGACATCTTAGCGTAGGTCAAATTATTCTAATTTTTACCGTAGAGGGGACAATCGATATGGCAACGGATGAAGGGTCTTAGAAATAATAAGAGGCGAGCGAGACCTGTTTAAAGAGCAGTCAATTTGTACAGAGCGTTTGCAACAACCAATCGGATACGGAAGGTGTGCAAGGTGTTACTTTACCAAATGTGAGAACAACAAGAGAGAGACGAAAGGGCAAAATAAGAGATCAATCACCAATCCTACCAGGAATACTGAAAACTTCTCATGCCAGTATTATTATAGTAATTTCCGAATGGTCAAAAGTTTTATGGAATAGCAGATATGATACTACGGTCCGGTAAAGTGTTTTCCTCAAAGTATCATCTATCATGCAGTACCAAGCCACCCTTCTGTCCCAAACTTTCCCTACTCTTCTGGGCTAACTTATATACTTCCTTGACATCAACCAAGAACATTTCTTCTTACTTCTCAGGTTTTCTTTTTTGTATGATACTCACGCCTGGTAATACTTTTAATATCACAGCTGTCAGCAAGGTCACGGTGAGGCTACTGGTATACCCCCAATCGTGCTCAGGGGCTTGAGTGTCCTTTGCTTGAAGTCGCCAAGAAATCATAGATCATCACTCGCTTCTGAATTTAGTCTTGTTATCTTAGAAGGAACTCGGGGCAGCTTGGGGCGGGAAAATGATCCTAACATTTAATCTTTATTCCTATGTCTTCCATTATTTATACTACATCACAATATAACACTCACAATCTTGGCAATTGTTTTGCACAGCCACAGCTGCATTTCTCTGTACCACCTAGTTCACATTCTTCCATTTCTAAACCATATGAAGAAGGTTTATATGAAGGATGTTGAAAAAAATTAGAAGAATAACTAGTATAATAGAAGGAGTAGACTAGCCCACTGCTATCTCTTCAATATGTAAATTAGTTGGCAACAGGTGAATCTGTCTATCTTATTTCTCTTATGAAGAAACTTTACTACTTGATTTCTTTGAACTGTCTTTTAATAAAACTTGTCTTCTCAACTGAAACTCTATTATGGTTATAATTACAAGATCAACAGATTATAGATCTCGCTTCGAGCTTGCTTGGATGTTGTAAGGGGATGATCTGTATTATGCCTCTTTTGCTTTCTCCATATAGTTCTACTATGGCTGATTATCGTTCCTCAACCTGGTCTATAGTTAAATCTGAGTCTCCTACATGTCAGAATAGGGCTTCAAAGACTTTTCTTAAATACACCAAATTGTTTCTTGCTATGTGGTAAGCTATTGTTATTAAGTTGCTGTATATACTAAGCTGGGATTCTTCATGCCCTTCTACTAGCTCCTTTGCCTTAGCTTCATCTTTGGTGACAAAACCCACTTTCAAAAGCTTTTACCGTAATATGAACAAGCGCACTACCAGATTCGGAATGCCCCCACTGGAATATTTGAACAATGCAGGGGCTGAACATGAAAGCTTACAGAATAAATGGAGTAAAGTGAATAACTAGGTGGTCCTAAGTGTCAAAAGCCTCCGGTGCTCACTCCATATAGAGGTATATTATCTTTCTACCATTCATATAATATAGCTTCTTAGTTTCTAGTATATATTATCATATGTACCAGGAAGTATATACTAATACCAAATCCGATAGGGCCTCAACCAGCCCCAATACCCAAACCTGCAAAAGTGATTCGCCGGGCATTTTCCAATGTCCAACTACATCCACTCAACGGGGATTCGAAGGTGCGATGTTCCCTGTTTCAAATTAGTACCGACCAGTCCCTTAGCTGCTAGACCATTGGGACTGGTCGACAATCACCTCTCTTCTCCGAATTTTGAGTGTCATCTTCCTTGGACAGGAAATTTTCAAAACAAAATCTGATGAGCAAGCGCTGCGGCTCATATTATTATAGTTTAAGTGGCTAACTGGAGCCACCCGATCAGCATGATATTCCACAATTGGTGAAGGAAATTACTCCCCACTCAAGTCTGCTTGAACAATCCTCCCACCTGCGCCCTCACTCTCCCCACGGTGCTGTTCCCAGCAACTAGGCAAAAGTGCCCAATATGGGGGGCGGTTTTGATTGAATCAATAATGCCGTCAGTGTATGTGGGGAGGCGCAGTGGGGCTGGCACTTTTCTATTGGACAATCCACAGCCAAAGATCAACCTTCGACGGTTAGCAAGTAGTAAGTGTGGGGAATAAAATCCCGCTTCGATCAGCCCTCCCCCCTCTGGGTTCTGCCGTGGCTCAGAGTAACCGACTATCGCGTGGCCTCGACGGCCCACAGCACAGGGTTGAAATTCGTAGGCTTCCACTTGGTATATATCTCCCCCTCCCTCGCTCGCAGAGCGCCCTCCCCTCATTCTCGGTGGATTCTGCGAGCGAGCCTATGCACCAAAGTGGCATTTCAGGATTGTCAGGACTGCTCGGCGTAGGAAGATACGATGTGGAACAAGCTTACCGTAGCCCGTTATCAGCGGAAGTTAGGTCCCCAGAAAATACTGAATATATAGGACTTTCTACAGGTAGGCAGGGTCTCAATGCCAGAGAAGTCCTCATTAATCTCTTTGCTCCGTAAGCCATCAGAGAGCAAGTGCGAGAGTTTGCAACCCGCTCAAAGGTCCGCCAGGGCAATGGGCGGAAGGAGCTGTGTTTGACTCCTTCCAAGCCTGTTCAGGTCGTACTGGTACTTGTGCTGTTTGCCCTGCCGTCTGGGGCATATGGCACAGTAGAATAGTAATTGAAGTAATGACTTGACTAGCGCACCGTAGGCTGCTGGAAGAGAAGTAGGAATTACCTTTGCGTGGGACGGTACCTATTGGAGTAGGTTTACTTCTAGTAAGATATCACATGCTGTTAGTTTCCTCTGTACGTCCAAGGTTGAACACTGGACTTAGTTCGATGCAGGATCGTGAAAGAGCCAAACTTCGCGTCTCGTACTACGATAGAATATAATCGAGCAATGCTATATTTGTACCCCAGCTCTGGGCCAGTGGTGCCACATCCTGGTATATTTCCATCTCCTGGTTTGCTAGATCTGAACTGGACTCTTCGTGATTTTCCATTGGTTGTTCCAAGAAAGCATAGCACTTGCATCACGACCTGGGGATGATTTTAAATGATATCCGTTATTTTGCCCCCGTCGTTCCTGCGATCAGCTGCTCCCTCATCCATCAATCAATTCGCCTCTCACAGTATCCGAACTCGGATTTCTCTTTCACTCCCCTCCGCCCGCCACACAGGATCACCAAGCACCGAATATTCCACTAGAGTCTGTCCCACAAGTTGTCAAGGATTCCCAAATACCCATATCGGGTGCAATAGTTCCGCAGGTTCGTTATTAATTCCCCCTATAAGGAGCAATGCCCCTGGCCACTGATGCTCCTCCTCTTCCAACCCCTTTGTTGGAATCCGGCAGTGACACAACATATTATAATAAAGGAATCCGGGATAGATTATTACCGTATTCCAATCCCTCCGTATTGTGACACCTCCTACATCATCCATTAATTTATTAATTCAACTGCTTCTAATGAAATGTATAGCAATACCTGGTAGGAGATCTCAAGGATCCCCCGACACTCAACTGACTGGCATGGCCCCTCCTCATGGCATAGGTCAAGATCCGCCCGTTGTTTGCCTTGAATCACGGTCCTCGGTGTTTCCCAGATACCACGTGGTGAAAACCAATATTCCGGGTAAAGGAATTTATTATCGCAAGGCTTTGTAGATGAAGGCCAGGAACACGAAACAGTAATACAGCTAACTAATAATTGTTATTATTTTGCCCTCCGAGGCGAAATTGCGCTACAAGCGGTGCTGTATGAGGGAAATTACTCCCGGTGCTCAACAGCCGTTTTTATGGGGGGGGAGGGGGGAGGGATGCAGGCGTGTGAATGTGCACATCCGGGCTCCCGTGCTAGAAGTGTAGTATGGGTAAGTTTGAGAGTTGTCTGAATGGAAGAAGGAGATAGAGTTCTGTTCTTGGCAGGGAGGTGAATGCTTCATGAAAACGTGGCCGCAGGGGGATAGTAATATTTTTCTCACAAATATCCCGAACTTCCCCAAGATCCCTCGTGATATAAAGTGGTTGAGAGAACTGCCGTCCCCCCCCCATTGGGAGTCGCGTCTGATCGTGTATCTTCATGTAATACAAGCCAAGATACACTACGTAGCATTCCCCGTTATCTGTTCTTAGGCACCGATGAACCGTCTAGTGATGTAGGTCTGGCAACGAATGAGCTATCTACTTGGGGCAAGTACACGTATCTGGAACCGGGGATCGACGGCTAGGCTGGCAACAGCAGACCAAGCACCTGAATACAAACTCCAGACACTTTGAGTGTATTCGGAACTCTTCTGCTACCAGGAACTGCTTTGTCGTTTTTTTAGTATCTCCAGACTCGTTTCTTGTGCGGTTGAGTTGGTAGTTGGCGGTTGCGACCTCCAAACCATCTCACCCCAAGTACCGTAACTCGCTGCTTTGGCGAGTGATGGTGGGTGATGTATATAGTATCGGCCCCACTCAACCACCCTATTTTCTCCCTCAATAGGGAATACTAGCAAGGGTGCTACGACTGACGAAGGATACTTCGGAGAAAATTTCTCCTAAAAAGCCATTCAGGAAAGCAACCGCCCTGCCTAGGGCGAAGCCGGAAGGCATATTTGTTGAAGGTTCAGTGTTAGGCATCATGACGTCCGGTGCGCTACCTCCAGGCCCCACTAGAGATTATATAATTATGAAATATTGCTCGCGACCTCTCCCTCAGATGATTTGGTAAGGGTCATTTCTGGAGTAGCTGGTTAATAATTCCCCGAAAATACTCTACTCGAGGGAAAAAAAACTCCGCGAAGCTATAATCACGTAGAGCTCCGAAATCAAGCCTCTTCGGGTCCTCATCAACGATGCCGGCATCGGTGGGCCGACGGCCGCAATTGTGCTCCCCCGGACCGGCCATAGAGTTATAGTGACTCCCTTAACCACCGGTAGCAACACCTGCTAAAATAAATCCAAACTTACGCAAATATACCTTTTTGAAAAATCTCGATTTCTAAACGAATCCGGGGTGGAAGCAAATTTAGTGTACAAAGCGAACTGTCTTGTCTAGAGGCTCGGGCTCGTTTCCGGGATGAAAGGTGGCGTAAGAACAGAGTGGATAGCAGAGCATAGGCTGGGTGGATTGTTAGGGTTTGGGACCGATGCTTCTCAAATAGCGGATAGATACTCTCATACATACTCCCCTATCACTTGGTCTCACTGAGGATTGTATTGAGAATAACAATAGCTATGGTAGTTAATGCACCAAATCAAACTGCACCCAACATCGAATGAAATAGTGATAGCAAAGGGGGAGTCTCAGCGACCATTGCTATCGGCAGCCGAGCTGTGGATGTCGATTTCGAGAAGAATACACCTGTTTAGGAGAATAGCGAGGGGGATAGTGGAGACGTCAGTGCCGACGGCAAGCTCCCTTGCTACGTGGGAGCCGTTGAAGGGGACTGACGCCATTGCAAAACCCACACTTCGCTCAGCAGTCGTTAGGGAAAATAGTCTCGCACTCCCAAGTGGGAAGTCTGCCTTCCATTTCCTACTCCCGATTAACGGAATCCCTGCGGATCCTGTAACGGCACAATTGGCAGCAAAAGCAGGAAGTTTGCAAGTATGGATGGTGGAGGACAAGAGGATGGTTACATACCCCTATCGATATAATCCTCTCCGCAACTTCGTGTGCCTCTGTCCTGACACCGGAGATGGTTCTCATGAAGAAGGTTCCCCCCCCCTCAGCCCGGGGTTTGTATCAATCTTGCCTTCGGTTTTCTTACACTGATCGGAGAAAGGATTTGAGTTAGGACGCAAATAAGGGGAAATGCTGGACATGTTAAAAGACTTCTTTCCGCCTACGATTGCATTGCTTTCAAAGGTGCCTGCAAATGAAATTAAGTTCTAGCAGATTCTGGATCTACCGGCGCTGCCCGCGTGGGTGAAGGGCAATGTAACTTGCCTGGACAGCGCTGCCCACCCTTTCTTGCCACGTAAGTTTTGGCTATGCTAGAGATGGTTGGAATATTTTAACGATAGCGCGGTAGATCAGGGACAAGGAGGTGCGCAGGCAATCGAGGATGGCGTGGCCCTGGTAGCTGCTCTTCCCTTGGGAGTGAAGAAAAAGGATGTCGTAGATAGTCCTAAATTGTATCATGAATTCAGGTACAAACGGGCAACAAGAATGCAAGATGCTACACAAATGTTGGGTATAGGTCCCGCGGGGAGCAAAAAAAAACTCAATTGTAAGCCCAGTATGCAGAACTCCTGGGTAGGCTCCAGGTCCTGCTGCTGATTCAATCGTAGTCCTACAATTCGTGGAATAGAACTATGACCACGATTCACGTCGGTGCATGCGAGAGGTTTGGCCAATTCTTAAGGGAAGAGAAAGGGCATAATGAGGGTAAGCACTGCCTTCTATGATCAGTCTGTCGCTCGCTCACCCACCAGGCCCAAAATGTGGTTCACTAGGTGGCAAAGGGACAGAATTCACAGATCAGGAAATGCGAGAAATGGCATTTCTTACCACCGCGTGGAGTCTAGGAATGCGGGTATTGTTTCTAATCACGACTGGACTTTTGTTATAAGATTTATGCCTCCTTTGGGGCGATGCCATACACATTAGGCACTAGTTATAGGTAGCTACTTGAATAAATGTTCGTCTGATATGAACACGGCATCTACATAGCGCATCACCAATACCAGGAATCCGGTATAAGGCCTTGTCCATATCTAATCTCGTTGTTGATAGCATCAACAAGGCCGGCTACGCCTCAGTGTGGTCACATACCGGTAGGGTTTCGGCGGCCAGACGGTTTATCCGAGGCCCCCAAGCTGTCCGGGATAAGATAATAAGCGCCCATAAAGTCTCACTAGGATACTTAAGCACGGCACCACACTGTAGTACCTGGATATCAACGTTAGTCCGTGAACGTTCCTAATTAATGGCCTTTCTTATGCGCAGCCTATTGATTGTAAAGGGTCCTGTCAGTTGAGCTCAACTCAGAGTGAGTACCGGTACTATACTCGAGTAGAGAGAGAGCCTAGGGGCTGGTTTCAAGCCTCTTGCTAAACCAAATAGAATGCATTTTATATCATCGGAGCCCCAAAAGCAAAGAAAATGACAGTTGTGGAGCTCTGGGACCACTAGAAATCTCTAGTTGAACTCGGCTGACAGGACTTTTTCTAATAGTAATAAGATAAGGCTCGGCGTGTTTCCCCTAACACGGCCCTAGCGCGGTTACCCAAGACAAGTCCGGGACTGGTGCTGCCGGAGGTGCCGAGAGGCTTTTAGGATTGCGTGCAAGGCTTCGTACGCACACGTAATTGGTTCCTCGCCAGCCTGACATTTGTTTTCAGATTCCTTGTATAACTTGGGGCTCTGCGACATCAGGAGAAGTGAGAGACGAGAACTAGGATCCTCGACAGTGGATGTTGTTTAACCTTTCTTTCTTTCAACTTTTTCTGTCTTGCTTTCCGAGCCTTGTGACCATGATAGGCTCTTCTGCCAACACCCACAAAAGAACGCCATTCCCAAAGATCCGACAGTACCGGCAGCGTAGACCAAGTGTGGCAAATTGTAACACTCTCGGCAACACGAGGGGCTGGCCTTCCCCATAAAAGCAGTAAGCCCAAGAAGGTTGACAAGAGCGATACCGTGTCAGCCGTAACTGGCCGCGCAACTAGAAAAGGCCGATTTCTTCCCAGGATGCCATTCCCGATCATGTGTTCGGAGTTCTAGCTAATTGAGGGAACAACCAGTCGTCCAGTCCGTCAAAAATGGGGTGAGGGCAAGGAAGGACGAGAAGGGTTCGTCTTTGGGCGGGTCAGACGGCCTTAACACTTCCGGGACAGGGCGGACAGTCGGACAGTCGGCCACATGAATACCGGTAGATTTGGCCGATGAACCAAGTGGGGCACACAGTATCACTACAGGTCATAAATGTAAAAAAAAACTTTAACTGCGTGTCGACTCAGACAACTGAGTTGAAACCGGGCTCTTTGCATGAGAATTTCCAAGCTTGCCAAGTCGTCGTCTCCCTGCAGCAAAGATCTGGTGGAGCCGTTGCCAGTCCGGGATACGACTGTTGTAGTACCTTCTGTTGAAGCTGTTATTGAGCCATTGCCATCCTACGGTATGAGGGGAAGGTCAGGCCCGGACCAGAGCTGCCCTGTGGCTGCTGCAGCCGTATAATCCACTATCTCCGCCAGACCTCTAAACTCCATATTCAGACAACCCTCAGAATGATTAGTCTTTTCCTCGCATAATAAAGCTAGAGCATGCTGTGTATTGGATCTCATCAACTGGTGGTCGCAATTCTAGTAACCTGTTAGGTTAAACCTACCATGGGCCGATGCCGCAATCCCCACTGATAATCTGATAGTGGACTATACGAGATTTCACTGTCGGCCCATCCGGCCTGCGCGGTGGCTCTGTGAGTGTACACGAAGAAATAGGAAGGGGGAAGAGTCCGGGAAGTCCGGAAACCCCCAGACGAAGGTTGATCCATGGACCCAGTTGCCTAGGAAGATTCGGTTGACTAGGAAGGTGATGTTCGAAGTTTTAGTCATACTTCCTCTCCTATCTCTAGAGCCAAGAAGTCTAGCATGACCCATTTGGGCCCAGCTGTTGCTAGGATAAGTGCTAGGAACGGTTGTGATGGTGCCACTGCGGGGATAATGCAATAAAAGCTGATCTGAATCGTTACGCACAGGAGAAGTGCACGATGTCTGGCTCATACCGGTATGCTGGCAAAGCCGTCCTTCACTCGTAATTGAACAACGTTCGTGAACACTACTTGTACCGCTATTATACGACACCAAGGCCTGAGCAAAGAAGCTTAATTTTGGCGTTATGTAATAGCGGCCGTGTTCGCGAATGTCGTTCAATTACTAGTAGGAATGTTGTCTTGTTGTCGCTGAAGCGTGCGTTGTGCAACTCACAGATGGATGATGGAGGTATCTCGAGCACTCTCGACTCAACATCCTGGTCGACAACGTGAGTGACGGTGGCCACATGCTTTCGCGGTCAATTTGTTCACTTGTTTGCTTTTGTAGAGTATGGGTTGCAGGGGGGGGAGCTGCATTTGTGCAGGGTTCCGGGATTGCCCTGTGTTCGGTGAGTGCCTGTGAGCCCTCCTAGCAATGATTTTTTGTTTTTGTTTCATTTTTTGGGGGGTGGCCCATATCCCTGCCGGCCCCTTTGCTTGCTAGGGGTACGCAGGAAGCACTTTCTACTCGAGTAGATGAACGAGTGCAGTGGGATAAGTTAGATGGGACCCCGTTGGCTTGCCCACTGCAATGCCATACCGGTAGGTGAGCCATGTGCCTGACAGGTGGTGCCTTCGCTCTGCTGTGTCATTAGTCAGTTAACTTACTAATATATGTGTTTGAGCAACTTGGCATCACAGGTCTAGACATGATAAGTTACCGTAATGCGATGAGGAAAGATAATAAAAAGGTTCAATCTCAAGTATTATATATTTGTAGAGAAGTACACTTCCGGTTCGCGATCCCGTAGAATTCGAGAAACAAAAACAAAAGATTGGTTTAGTGGGGTACTGAAGTAGGTAGAGTACGGGTAGTGTTGTCGACTGGCGCCGACTTTAGTAGGACTGCGTTAGTCCTTGCCCTCGTCGCCCAGTCTGGGACGGGTGTCGGATTCGGGCCGTCGAGGCGCTGGAGTGGCCATTATGATTTCCGGTGCGGGTGCGGCCTAGTGCTGTACTAGTAGAATAGGGTTCTGTAGGAAGCGATTGAACAGTTATTTAAGGTTAACTAGTCAAATATATCCCTGTCTGTTCAAGTTAACTGTTCTGTGCTTTTGTATAGTATTGTGTAGTGAGGAGTCTTTATAATCTGGAGAGGAAGATGTTCACCTGGCTTAGTGATGGTATGTTGACCTGCTCAGGGCTGCCTTTATGCTCAGTTCGTATCTTGTGAAAAGCCCACTAGCAGCTGATTTTTAGTGAACTGCGGTAATAGTGTCCTGGACGCTGCCCGGCCCTTATGATCTCTGGAATCAGTACTGTACAGGAACAGGAACCCATTCACCAGATTTGGACGATCCGGGCTCAATTCACAGCGTTAGCCTAATACAATTAGTAGCCTGGGAGTTAAAACTAAACATTCTAGATTGAGGAATCTAACCATACGGCCCTGAGACCCTGTGAGCTCCCTGCCCATAGTTTTTTTCCTAGGCTGGTTACTGTTGCCCTCAAGAAAACTATATAAAAAAACTCCCTCGACAGCCTTCGATAGGCTCTGCAGAGTATCTATCATACTGTGCAGTATCGAAACTAACCTTTCCATGAAAATTGGAGGTGTATATATTCCCTCTGCTGGATTGTAGAGAATCCAAGGGAGGCATAATTCTCATTGATGTCGGTTGAATATTCTACTACGATTGAACAATATTATTTTCTTGGCAAAGTCATCCAGTTCTAGCCCAGATGTTCCTCACTGGATGGGGCAGAGCTTGCAGTGAGATTGGCTGACGCGCAAATTGCACTGCACAGCATCAGAAGAAGTGAGAGATGCTCGAGCTCAACAAGTCTATCATACACGGTATTGTTGCCGTAGAAACTTACAGTGAACAATTGGCCTAGTGCCGGTATAGATGAGTCTGATAGGAGTATTCTTGGTCACCTCTTGAGTCGGAATACCTGCTGAGGTATTGCTATTGCTTTCATCACCAAAAACTTCACCACTTGCCAGATTATGCGGGTATGATAAATAATCTTCCCACCTCTTTTTTCGTTTTTATTCCTCTTGTGCAACTCTGGGACGAGACACCCAGGTCATCTTTTTTTTCTTTCTCTCAAGAGCACCTTATTTGCTACCGTATCACACCATGGACCACGAAGTGATCACCAAACTCTAGTAATCCTTGCTAAAGATAAAATTTTTATCTTAGATAGGCTACCGGTAAAATCCTACTATTGAATGTCACGGTTCAAAACTGATCAAATAGTACAATACCGGTACACTGGTTGGCAGGGGCAAGAAGCCGTTTGATTTTCTGGTCGGGGAGGAACGATACCGGCCGTAGAGAAGGGCAGCCCCTCCCTGCTGGTTTTCAGGGCTAACTGTGTTCATGGGAGACTGGAGCACTTGTCCTGGGCAAGTGGTAACCGGCAATAGGGGGGTATATTTCGCATTGACGCTCAAATGCTGTACGCACAGATTTTTTTGCTATCCAGGATGCCTAGGTGCAAGGTGAATCCTGGCAGCGACCTCTGCAAGGTTCTCCACACGACTGTATCGCTGTTCAGCCCGCTACGCTGGTTTGCACAAGTGCTCTCGAGTCTTGCGCGCCTACAGAGTGGGGGAGGAAGAGGAGAAAGCCTAAATAAATAACAATCCTTATTAAGGGTGCCAACAGACCGAAAATCGGTTAGATTGTCAAGGTTCAATCCCTATTTTCTTAAAGTCTCATTTCTTCTCCTGTCTTTTGCTGGGCTAACATTCTGCTGTAGCTATCAAGATTTTGGTTCCCTTCCAACCCACTGAAACCGCCGAGCTGCCCCCGCGAAAAAATTAATCGGTCCTCTGGTAACGGTTGTGTTAAACGATTAGACAGGATGGGGGGATATGTCTGTGAAATATGCCAGGATACATTCACGCGTCAGGAGCACTTGGAACGGCACACAATGTCACGTATGTTTTCTCCTTGGATCGACAAACGTCGCTTGATTGACGACATCGTTTAGATCTTAACAAACGGCCATTCAAATGCCATACCTGCCTGAAATCATTCTCCCGCCGGGATCTTCTGACTCGGCATGAAAGAAACCATCTGGATCCATCTCGGCCCGATGCACTGGCTTCACGGCGCCCGATTGCCCCCCGGTCTCTTGCGGCATGCAAAAATTGTGCGGCATCCAAGCAAAAGTGTTCCGGAAAACAGACGTGTGATCGATGTCTACGAAAAGGGATTGAATGCAAATTTTCAGTTGGGAATACAAGCAGGGGGTCTAGGGTTCAAAAAAGCTACAACCAGGGTACCAGGAGGAGTGCTGGAACCGATGATGGAGTGGTTGAGGGTGAAGGGAATTCAGAGACTCCAGATCCTCTGCAGCCGGATGTCTCTCAGAGCCCACCACGTATGACGGATGCTAGTGCAGAACCCAGCACGTTTTTCCCTACCTCGAATGTAGACCCAGCTCTAGGGGGAACAAGCAATATGTTTGCATCCAATGAATCTCCCCCTATGCACGACTTCTACCAGGGGATGAGTGCAGCCGACTTGGACGTTTTCTTGCTCAACATATTTGACCGGGAGAGTCACCCACTTCAAATGGATTCCTTTGGGAATAGTAACTTCCCTTCAATGATATTCAACGTGGCCCCCCATTTTGAGACAGGTGCAGACTGCCCAAATTCGGTACAGCCAGGTCTTGACCTGAATTCCGAGCAAATGGAGCCAAAAGAATCCCAACAAGCCCCAGAGAAAGTCCTGGATGAGAGTTTTGTCAACAAAGGCAAAATCCCAGAGCACCCTCGACCCCAGGCGCCTCCGGTGCATGACACAAGCCAGCCATCAAGCACAGAAGAAACCTTGGGTGCCCATTCGCGCGCTTTCGAGGCATCCTCAATTGTATGGCGTAACCCGACATCCAGCGATACCGATGCCGATCTGATCTACGCACGGGCGCAACCGGATGCACAGCCCCCTAGAACACATATACGGCTTCCCATCCGGAGTCAACGTTCGACGAGAAATGCAATGCTCGAACTGCCCTCATTAGCAATCACTAGTGAAACTCGGGATAAAATTGTGATTATGCTCACTAAAGCTCACTCGCGTGAGCAGTGGGGGGACCAAGGCCTAGCATCATTACCAGACAAAGACTTCCTCGAAGATGCACTTGAATGCTACTTCAAATATTTTCACCCTCAGTATCCATTGTTGCATCGGGGGACCTTCAACCCCAATACGGCACTTATTCTACTTACCGCGGTTATGGTGGCGGTAGGAGCAATCTGGAGCAGTGGATTGGCCGGGGATGAGGAGAAACACAAAGTATCAGCAGAGGAAGCCCGATCAATCAAGGCGATTGGCTACGCGATTCTAGAATGTGTTAGACGGTCATTAGGGCATTGGGTGAGGGAAACTATTCTGATTGGCTGGATTAAATTTGCTAATAGATATGCCCATTAGTATGAATCTGACAATAGCAGGATCCGGGACTATGAGGGGCATCAAGCTTCCCTTATAACTTATATAGGCCAGAGTTGGGCTGGGGCAAAACGAAAGATGGAATTGGCCGAGGCCTTCGCGGGGACCTTGATGGCTATGATTAGACGGGCTGGAGCCTTTCGATTTTGCTCTTATCGATCTTTGGAAGATATTCTGAATGAGCGGACGGGCTCAGTAACAAGTACCTGGATAAAATGGAGTGTAAATGAACAACGAAAAAGGTAGAGATATCATGTCTGAAAAATGCTGCTATAAAATATCCTAACAATGGCCATATAGGCTCGTATACTGTACCCAGATATGGGATTCCCAGATTAGCGCTCTCCTGCACATACCTCACTTTGTTGCATTCTCAGAGCTGAGTCTCCCATTACCTCAATCTGACACTCTCTGGAATGCCCCGACTGCAGAGGCTTGGGTTTCTCTAGCGAAACAGGAGCTCGGATACAACTCCGCAAGCCTCAACCTCAGGTTCGACCAGTCCTTCTGCACATTTGCCGGTCGCTTTATCCACGACTGTAGTCGAGGTGTCCTATCCCACAACTGGATTTCCTCCTCCCAGCTCCTTAAAGGAGCCCTTCTTGCCGTCGTGCACTCACTTGTATTCGAGCAACGCCAAATGCAAGATTTATATGAGTTTCGGGAATACGATGCCTCCCCAATCCAAACCCCTCTGAGGACTACAGTGGGGGCGGTGTTCCCTAGTGTCGAAGCAAGGAAGCTAGAGCTTCAGAGAATCCTTCAAAATTGCGAAGAGGCGTTGAATGCTGAGCTCGGGCCTATATCCGACCATAGAGATAATAATATTAGTGCTATATTTGTTCATTATAATGCTCTCGCGCTTTTCTGTTCCTTACAAGGTATTCTGATGCTGGCTGGGCGGGAGGACGCGAGTTCGGCCAAGAGGGCATTACCGATGCTCCAAAAGTGGGCGAGCCAGGAGGACGCTCGACTCGCTGTTTGGCATTGCGGGCAAATTTTCACGCTTGCGAGAAAATGTGTTGTTGAGAAAAGAGGTATGTTCTCAGAGAAATTCCATGGCTGTTGGTAGTGGATACTAACCTTTCCAACAGTAGTCCATTATCTCCCCTTGGTCCTCTTCCATGCTGGGTTAGTGTTATGGGCCTACGGTATCCTGCAGGCCGTGATGCGCATTCATCGCCAGGGTTCCGAATCCTCAACTCCCGCTCCCTCCCCCGTTCAGCCGCTAGATGTGCTTGTTCATGTAGACCAGCCATGGAGCGACGTGATGGCAAACTTCTTCCAGGGTAAACAGGGGATACCTGTACTCACTCTTGCGGACAGATTTATACCCCTCGAGAAGCCAAAGGAAGTCATGGCCTTCTGTGGGGATATAATCAAGGATGTGGATGCAGGGGGGAGTCTAGCAAGGGATTTGATGAGGCTCGTGAGCGTTCTGGGAGCTTCAGGGCAGAATCTGATAGAGAACCTAGGGGAGTTCCCGGGAATTTTTGAAGTCAGGACGTAGAGGTTCTAATATGCTATATTTGTAATTAATGCTATAATTTCATGGGAGTAGATAAAAAATAATCGACGGCTGAGTTTTTATGACCATTGTCAGGTCTAAGTTCCCGCTGATTTCCACTATGGCCTGCCTTATTGCTTGGGATCAGAGTTGTGTCCGTATAGCTCTCAGGGACACGAAGCGTACCTTTCCAATCCTCCAGATAGGACGGACCTTACATTGAGTAAGGTATCGGAAGATCCGCTCAACACCGCCGGCGGGCCCACAGCAGGAAGGGAGATCGTAACTTGGTGGCCGAAGTTATATTGGGGACGATGCAAGGAGCCCAGGAAAGGCCTGGTACGATATGATGTGATATGCCATTCTGCGTGGCCCCACTAGTACAGGACCTGGTTGAATATCGTAGATAAATTGTAGTACCAGCTGACGGCTTTGGTAACAATACTTGTAGCAATTCGAGACGATGTCGTAGAAAAGGAAAAGATGTGAGCAAGTAAGGGCGGGATGTCGGGGTGAGGTATTAGGGGCCGGGTTGTGGGGTACCGAATGCGTCCGAGGTGGGGAACATGATCACATACATACTTGTGCAGTCTTGTAAATCAAGACTTCGTGGTAACCTATCTGTGAGAGTTTATAAGGTGTCAGGTAAGGACGGTTGGGTGGATAGTGGGGGGCAGATGTGCTGTGCTGTATCGTGTATACTGTATGGCACTGATAAGACATATGGCGTCGTTCGATGGTTCGGACGGGTGCGGCATCGCTGATCTTACAATTGCTACGACACGTTGGGTTTAGTAATTGCGGATGGAGGGAGAATTAGTCCCCTCTGGTGGGAGGTCTGGGAATTGTGTCGGAGCAGGTCCATCAATGATCGTTCCCCTCCCTCCCTCCCTTCCTTCATTGCCCGGAAGCGCTAACCGGAGTTGGGCCCATCCCGCGAAGTTTTATCGTCGCCGCTTGTACTAGTACGGGAATCCTAGAACTCAGCTCGCTTGGCTCTCGGTGCAAGAGAATTCCGGCAGCGTTTCGCTTTTCAAAGCCAGGTCTCTATTCCTTTGGCTGAGGTTAACTTATTCTCGTATATACTATATTTACGGATCGTGCACCTCCCTGCATTATGTCGGGATTTGGGGGTCCAAAGTCACCAATTCGAATCGAGGAGTTCAAAACACCCAAGTCACAAACCAGCCATGTTGGCCAGGCCACAGGCGGGCTCCCGAGAGTGCGGTTAAGAGAGGCCAACGATGATACGACGGTGTCTATTGCGGTTTGAGGAACCGGCGAGCTTCTGGGTGGGGTGGCTGAGACAGGCTGGTCGGGACACTGCGTCGGCTTGACAAGTGGTGAATTGTGGACCGGTTCACCATCGGGGTGTCTCTCTTGGGGATCAGCTAAGCGTAGGGGGTGCTGTGGGGGGACCCTTACTCCGCTATCGGAAGTACTGTACCGTACGCTACCTAAATTTCTGTTGTTTTCTATTACTACTGTCAAGCTGGTGATAGCAGTAGTTCTTCTAATTAGGGTCATGGTATTACACAGCCGTGCCTTTCAGTTGACAGCTGGTCTCTGGTACTTGGCTCTAGCTTTGGAGTTGGGTCTATCATAGGTTACATCAAAGATTCAAGCCCGATGGCTTGTAGCGAGGCAAGCACTCGAGAGAGATCGAGTGATAGTGGGATTTACCGATCTTGGGCTATCGCGGCCCGTGTGGCTATTTATCCATCCTCGTGGTGCCCGGTCGGACCACACCAGAAATAGGAGGATTCCCCACAAGGTGCCGACACTTTCTCACCCCAGAGTGGAGGAGAAATGGTTGCATCTTTCTTACCTAAACCTCTGGCACCAGAAAGCGATCCCCTGGATCTTAGACCACAAATATGATTGGCTACCGCCACAGCATCCGCTTGCTGGGGTGTGAAAAATCGTGAACCCAGTCTCGTGGCCGGCCATGTTCCAACCACGGTGGGGTACGGTAGCTGACGCTCAAATTACGGTCACCGCAGCCCTACAAGCACTTTGGGGATGAGAACCAATCAAACTCTTCTATATTGCCTAGCAACGGAGCTCTTCATTGGGAGGAAGAAATGTCGATAGCCATTAGACGGAGGAATACTGTCCTCCAAAATGTGCTCATACGCAAGGATTAGGGCAAAATGCTACTACACGTAGGCCCGAGCATCACAGGTGCTGGGCCATACCATTTCTCCGAACAAATCTCCAGTAATCACTTAAAAGAGGTCAAATCTTAGTTCAAAAGCATCCCTCGACCTCTCTATCCCGCCCTAAACCCATCTCGATCTCAAATGTCAGAACTCGGCAGAGAGAACCCCGGGTGCATATCGTCTTCTATAGGAAATTCTACCTCACATTACTTTTCTCGCTGCTCACCGCCTACCGCCCAAACCCCACTTACCTACTCAGAAGCCGACAAGACATGATCGCTCGATTATTAAATCACGAAACCTAATAGAGCCCGACTAGCTGGAGTAGGAGGAGACCGGGGCCTTGCAAAGTGGACAAACTTGAATCGCACTTGTAGGAGGAAGAGAACTTGGGGGTCCGTCGGGGTGGGGGATACACCTGTTCGGTCGAGAAGAATTGGAGATTGCCCGATTCGGCTCTCCGAGTAAGGGGAGCAGGGGGTAGAGGATTAAGCAGTGGTGGATTGGGCCAGGTGCTTCTGGTGCTATATGTATATTCGTTCAGGCGGAGTTTATTTAATGGTTAAGTTAGGGGTATTCTACTAAGGAGTATATACCATAAATATCCTCTTTTATAACAACAGAAAATATTTTGTAGTAATTCTTAGAGAGTGTGAGGATTCTGCACGCTCAATTCTGGTCAGCGTGAATGACATTTCATGGGTTGTCACTCGCTAATTTGAGCCCATACAAGGAATACAGAAAAGCTTGGTTTAGTGATCCTTGGACCGAGGACTCCCTTGCACGCCGCCCACATGGAAAAGAGCCGTGTGCTTTCGGTATCATCCGGTTGCTTGTCCTAGGATTAGATGATGCTAGCTTTACCATCAGGGTGGGCCGAAGATCCACTCTTACAACTCGTGGTACAAGAGCAGTCTGCCGCATGAGATACCGCGTGAGGCTGTAGGGGTGTGAGGACGCACAAAAGGGAAACAGGGGCTAGTACAGCATCTCATTAAGTTCCAGATTAAGAGAGCAATAGTACTCGATTAACCCCGTTCATTAGGCTATTTCCTCCTTTTAATACCAGCTAGCGGAGTGGAACGCGGGAGTGCAGAAAATCACCCGTAAACCCTAAATTGACTTACAATCCGCTTCCTAAGACATTCTAAATGGTTTATATTAGTGTTGTGCCCCAAGAGTCTTCTTTTTACCATTGCTGATACCCCAATGTATGGTACCCGTCTCTAAACATACTCTCTAGAAAAAATGATAGCAAAGCCGCCGCGGTAAGCATCTATACTCGTACCATACCACCACAATCCCATAAACCACTGGGTTACACCGCAGCTCCGCCAATAAATTCCATCCAAAACAGCGAGCACACAAAACTCCACCCATACAAAGTCCAACCATAGATAGAAGGGATAGCAGTCCCAGTGGGGCCGACGGCACACCCGGCCCCACGCCAACGCCATAAAACGCCACGGAATATGCGTCCATGCGGGATCTGCAGGGGGGATTGAACCAGAGACTTGTCTCCGTATCATACTCGCATCGGCCGGGGAATTCCTGAATACATCCCTCTTCACAGTTACAGCCCCGCAGAAAGGTTTTTGCCTCCCGCCACCCAAGCCCCCGCTATGGCGGGTTGACCAATGGAACGCCGACACGACTATTCGCGATAGGCTCCGTCGTGAGTTACCGTCTTTACCGCAGCCATAAGTGCCATACAACACTCCTAAACTTGTAGTAGGTTTGTCTGGGAGAGGCTTTCGTGGTAAAGAATATACTGTTACAGTGCTAGATAGTGCAGCGGGCATATCTGGACACCGAACATAGTGGGATCCTCTCGTGAGCGGGTGGCTTGCGGGTAGTACCGGTATGAGCACAGGGCACGCGGGAGGCACAGAATTTTAGGAAAGGGCGGGGGATACTTTGAGGGCTAGAATGGAAGAGGGGGTGGTTGCGAGGTGGCTTTTGGGGGATTGGGGAGTGGGTCGTTTTGGGGACTTGGGGGTGGTTTCCGAGTTTCCCGAGATGGGGGTTTTGAGGGGGGGTTCGTTCGCTTTGGGGTGTGTTGGGGGGGGGGGGTTATGTACATGTACGAGTAGAGTTCCGTGTGTTGTGGGTGAAGTGGGACGGGGTGGGCGAGTATTGGGGGAAGGGACGAGTGGGGGCTTATGCACCCCATAGGTAGTTTGGCGGGAGGCGTTGGTATAGGTGGGCGCGTTTTTAGCACAGAAAACACGAAATGGAAAAGGGATTATAAAATACCGTAAAATCTCAGTTATACCGAATTCGCCTGGACTGGTCTTACAGCGCAATCAGACCCCTCGATTGATGGAGAGCTTGCGAACAGGGTCGAATAACATAAGCAAGCGTCTTTGGACGTTCCCTTTGGCCATCCGAAGCCCTAGAGACTACTCCATGAGAAGTCCAGGCGAGTTCGCTACAACTGATATTTTAAAGAGAAGCATGATACCGGGACAGTGACCACAAAAGATGTGTGGCCAACCATCCGTACGTATCTGTGTTCGTAGACAAAATTATCCTCAATGCCCAGGCACCTCTTCCCAGGGCTAGTATAGTACTATAGTAGTTCAAGAACTTAGTAGACAAGCAGCTCCGATAAGCAACCTTGTGGCCTAGTCTAGTTGACTTAACCAGGAATCCCCCAGCTAATTAGAAAGGGCCATATTGCGGATGGTGCGGGCCTTACGGGGCTCGTCGGTGCCTTGGGGCTTTTTCATAATGTCCGCAGTGTGAATGTCACTATTAGAAGTGTTATCGTACAAGCATCATAGATGCCAAATAGCGTTAGCCCAAGATCACCTTTCGCCATTTCTTATGGAGGCCTCATTCTCATATTTGGTATATCTTCCCCGGCACCAAAGCCTCCAGAGCTCCCTAGAGTGATACTGCAGCCGTGGTAGCCTGTCCCATGCCGAACTCATCCTAGGTCCGAGGCCCCTATCAACAGGACCATAGGGGCGCGATGTAAAATCAAGCTTGTATTCTGATTCTGGTAAGTATATCCCCGGGGGTTATCACGGCTGTGGTAGATGAGTTTTTGCCATGGCGGATGAGGGCGCCTTGTAGATTCACGGGCAGTTTGTGTCTAAGGTGGTATAAAAGTACCCAATCAAAATAGATCCGGCACTCCACCTTGCAGGCCCACCTTTCCTTAATATTTTCGGTGGAGATTCAGAGATGTAGGCTTAAGGTTTGGGGGTGTATGGTAGGCTATATGTGTGATAACAGGTTTGGCTTAGGGGTTAGATTTATTTCTAACAGTAGTGGGTTTGGAGATGCATATATTCTATATCTGTAGGATAAGGGATATAGACTTTTGTCCTCTTCCATCCCATGAGCACAGTAAGGAAATGAAGTATCATAGCTATTTAAGAACAAGATATTGCTGAACCCCTCCTCACCCACACACTTCCCCTGACAACTCCTAGACTCTGTGAATAAAACACCAATCAAAAATGCACGCGATATTGGAGAGAGCAGGAGGGGGGGGCGACTATAATATTTACTAGTTCCGACTAGGGCTTCATTTTAATGAGCTACAGAGGACATCATTCGAGCTTTAAATTTCACGAGCTTAAAGAAACCTAGATTGACACATGCCCTGGAGACAGGGGATAAATCGCGAGTGATTTACTATGTGTCACTGAGCTTATAGGGCCAAAATTGATGAAACTTCCTTCCATATTCACCATGGTCGGCTGTGGGGAGCACGTCAGCTGGTGAAGTGGCGGGCGGGTAAGGCGGCGAGTGAGGCCTCGTGAACCTGGGAAATGGTGGCAGGTGCTTTCCTGTATAGATAGCTGGTGACACCACCCTTTGTTTCTTTCTCAATCAACCTCAGTCGTTTCAAAAACAATGGTCGTTTGGCAACCAGAGGGAGACCAAAGCACACCGAAAGGGGAGGTTTCAGGCTACCATTACTCCATCGCATTCATAGAAAAGAATAAGAAAAAGGCTCTGGAACCCCCCCTGCAAAATAATCCATATACAAATTTCTGGGGTTTCTTACTCTTATCCTGCAAAAGTGGTAGGCTATGGGACGTTCTTCATCCTAAGGAATCTACTAAGATAGGGGTTTTTCACAGAAAAGATCATTGTAGATGACCTCACTCACTTGTGGTAACACACACTGGCAGTGATCATCTGGTAAAAATGGGGGAAATGTACGACATATTCCGAACATGGGAGTGTTTTCGGGTTTTATTTGTGAGTGAATTTCTTGGGGATCTGTGGGGTTCTGGTGGTGCAAGGACCCCATCTTTGGTGCGTTCAGGCTTCCACTACGTTACCAGACAGCCCTCGTTAGGTTAAAGGGATGAGAAAGCCAGGTCAAGAGAGCGGTTCATTAGGGGTTAATCTGGCCCTTGCTTAAATTCCTGATAAACTTGGATGGCAATTTGTAGTCTGACTGTTAATATAGTGCACCCCTCTATAACAAAAGCAAAAAATTCGGAACTTTTTGTTCGTTATAGAGATCCGAGTCTGGAAGAAATTCCACGAGGGCAATTGGTATGGGAGTGGGAGTGTAAGTTCCCAGAAGTGGTTTATTTGTAATAGCAAGGTTTCCCTTATAAGTGGTCCATTATATCAGGTGCGACTGAAACCGACCCTGTGTTAGGCACTTGATACAGTTGGTGGGCTGTCGCCAATATTTACTCATTAATTTCTTAAGGATAGATCTTTCCTCCTGATACCCACTCACTATAGAGCTCTTTTTACCTACTTGTACTCGAAAAGCTAGTAACGCTTGTTCTATACCTATTAGTCCCGATATATCTAAAGAAACCTCTGCCAGCCTGGTTCTCAACAGTTTGTGGATCCTTCGAGTTCTGACCCGTGAGTAACTGAATAAACATTTTTCCTATCCCTACTGATTTTCTACTCCCCTAAGCTCTGGAAGCAGAAGACAGGGAGCGAGCTATTATTGATATATTGTTTTTCTTTTCTGTGGCTATGTTTTTTCTTTACCCACACTGCCGGCCTCCCCATTCACTGGGTCCCCGTCAGTGCCTAAATGCTGGTGGAGTCGAAGTATAACCAGCGAAGTAGTATGAGCTCTCACACCCATGTGTTTTAACCTGTCCACCCTGAGGATAGTTTGTGTAGACTAAGGGACATAGGTACTTCATGAGTGCCGGCGCGAGGGCGAAGATTTCCAGAGCAGGATGTCTCCTATGCTATTGTGGACATGGTTGCAGTTTCCTATCTATCTCTCAACACACAATAAATCCTGTTGCATTTTTTTCATATAACAGTGTGTCGAACAGGACTTAGGTACGGTATTTCTAGCATGCCAAACAGGGGCCCAATAGGATATATATAAAAAATTGCATCTTCAAGAAATTTTGGCATTTGGAAGGGCCCTTTTGAAAATCTGAGCAAAGTACTTACTCTATAAAAGACATAATAATAATTATTATTACAACTATTAAAGGAAAAATTCCTCACTTGATAATACACATCTAAATCCTAAAATTGAAAAACGGGACTTGAAACAAAAAACGCCGTTTTAATTTGTGCGCCGAACACACCCATTCGTTTACGAATACATGAGCAAGCATTTCTGTTGAGCGCCAATCTGGCCTTAGTTTAGGAGGCTGAGGTTGAGGAGGATTACCCTACCTTCATTTTCTGCCAAGCTTGCAGGGGGTAGCTCAGGATGTGAAACCATCTCGCAGGCGCCCATACGATAGTTATATCCCATCTTTTAATCGCAAGAGAGAACGCTACAACCTAGCATTGCCCAGCATGTCGAACGACAAATTCAAATACCGTGTTGAAATTCAGCAGGTACTATGCTCCTCCCCAATCTGATCCATCGCACGTGGTGTTAAGGCTAACAAGTGTAGATGATGTTCGTTTCGGGCGAAACCGGCGAACCGTCTGCAGAAACCACAGGAATCATTGAGGAGATTGTGCGGGGTCAGGTTATCGAGATGGTATTATTTCTAAAAACTTACTTTCTAGCTCGAGATTCTAATTCGTGACAGTTACAACAATGCACCAATCTTGCGTCACGTCGCGGGTCCCGCTCCATTTCGACCGACGATCTCATCTTTCTCATACGTCATGACAAGGCGAAGGTTTCTCGTTTAAGAACTTATCTATCCTGGAAAGATGTCAGGAAAACCGCTAAAGATAACGACCCATCCGGGGGAGCTGGCGCGCCTGATCCTGCCGACATCCTCGACGACGCCGCCGCGGGTATTGCAGGTGGGGCCGGGCCAGTTCAGATGAGGCAGAAGAAGGCAAAGATCGGACTCCCATGGGAGGTGGCTAGTTTTTTCTCGGAGCAAGTCCCTGAACGCGAGGAAGACGAAGACGAAGACGAGGTAGAGGCCAACGCTGCCACGCTGCAGCGCCTTAAGAATGCAGATGAACGCACGAGAGGCATGACTAGGGACGAATACGTACACTGGTCCGAATGCCGCCAGGCTTCCTTCACATTTCGCAAAGGGAAGAGATTTCGCGAGTGGGCTGGGTTCGGAACCGTTACAGATGCGAAGCCCAATGATGATATTGTCGACATTCTGGGTTTCCTCACGTTCGAGATTGTGCAGACTCTTACTGAGGAAGCTTTGAAGGTAAAGGAATTAGAGGACCAAGTTTTATTGGAAAGTCGAGAGAAGAGTAAAAAGAGGAAACGGGAGAAGTTCTTATTTCATGCTGAAGAGGGAAGGACCCCTATTGAGCCGCGACATGTCGAAGAGGCTTTCCGAAGATTACAAGTCCCAAAGCCCAAATCCCGAGCCATGAGGAATTTTTCGGGTGGAGTTGTCAAGTCAAAATTGACTTTGGTGTAGTGATTTCAGGAGCTCTACACGAGGCCGCCACGGCCCACAGTTTACGATGACACGATAGATGAGGGGCTTATATGCGAAATCGGCGTTTTTTTTAATACACACTTTACACTTTTATTTACATCTTTGTTGGCTTGCCGGTGGCTGATTTTACTCCATTCCACCTCTTGTTCATGCGTTTAGATAGGGTTCTTCTTCTCTAATCTTCCTGGTTACTTTGATATATTCATATTAGAGTAACTGGATATTCCTGTAGACATTAAGGGGTGGTATGTAGGCACCTACTCGACTCATGTATCCAAGGATTCACTCCGCAGAACATGATGACTTAATTCTGTTGTTTATTTAGTTGGCCCCATTCAAGAAGCTAGGCAGAGAGAGGAGTAGTCGGCACTTAGCACAGATTATGCTCCTGCTCTCTTTTGGTTGAAGGGCAAGTTTAAATTATCATTGACCACTGAGCTAGCAAGAAGCAGACACCCGTAAACATCTAGATCTATCGAAACGTCTTTCTTCTATTATATTTTTTTCGTGATGAATCGTAAAATTATGATCACGAGGTAGTCGTGATCGGGGTGATACAACATATCTTAAGGCGTGGCTTCGCACCCCCCAGCGATTTCTGAAAGGCTTTTTGATCTTCGAAATATCGTCTAGTTCTCACCTGCTGTGGAGAGGCGAGGTTAAACGTGGAATTGCGAGAACTGAGGAGTGAAGCTTCGGAATAGGATGGAGGATAAACTAAGCCAGAGTAGGGATAAAAGGGGGTTACTTGTATAGCAAAAAAAGGAAAAGCAGGAGCGAGACCTTAAAGTGGGTATGAAATTTTTAAAAAGGAAATATTAGCTTTAATCAGGATACATATCAATGTTAGGAATACAGTTTTCGCACAGTTAGTTCAGGTTAACCCGCAAAAGCTGCCCTGTCTTGCACGGGAACATCTCCCCTGCACTTGTGCAGGTGGAAAAAAAAAACGTGAAGTGTTATGCTTACCACAACTGAGGCTCCGCTTTTCAAGGGATAGGATTGAGTTCGTTATCCACTCCTCCAGACCCCCAGACCGGGTAACCTTAAACCGCCCACCAGCCCACCAACAACCGTATTACGTTTCCGACCCTCTGCCCTAGAACAACTTTACCTTGCAGCCGGGGAACTCAGACTCGCCCGACCAGAAATGATTAAGGGCACACCTTCCACTCAACAACCGTCCACCACCCGCGCATGTACATAATGCCATTCTCGCCTTCCAGTCCAGTTCCCCCCAAGATTCGTCCGAAAAGTTATCCATGTCCTGTCGCTGAATGCACTAAGTTGTTCACCTGCGAGCGCGGCATCAGGGACCACCTGTCACTGTACAAGGAACGCTTTCAAGATTACGCTTACAGGGCCTTAGAAGAACAGTTCGCGTTCTGTTCCGACCCTCCCGAGGCAAAAGAGGTAGAGATTGCCCCTGTTAAGAAGGCCCCTCGTGAGAGCGGTCGGGAGAGTTTCAATTATCTCAGTGCTCATTACGAAGCATGGAAAAACAAATACGGTATGTATTATTTTTTGTTCCCCCGCTTTTTTATCTGTTTTTCTATTCATTGTTTTATTTATAATCTATCATCGACTACCGGGGGAGTGAGTTATTGTGTGGATGAGAATGTGGGATTGATTTCGTGCTAATTTGAAGGTGCGGCGGATCCAGCTCAGAGCAACAAGGAAAGCTTCGAATCCAGACATCGACAGGCTGCCCGCAAATATCGTCTCAACAACAAGGAGAAGGTCCGACGTATGGTTAAGCTTAGCAAGTTCCGAGCCAAGGCCAAAAAGATGGGCTTCGGGGCTGACGAGGCCGAAGCCAATGCTCAACTCTGGATAGCTGCATGGGAGAAGAAGTATGCCGAGTCGACAACAAAATGCGAAGCAGGAGAGGAGGATGAAGAGGAAATTGATGCAATATCTTCTATGCAACCCATGCGGTCTATGCAACCCATGCAACCCATGCCGCCTATGCCGTCCATAGGGTCCGTTCAGTCGATGCCGTCCTAGGCTGTCACCTTTTTTTTTGTAAAGTGCTGAAGTTCTTTTAAGCTTTTATTGCTTTTCTACCTTCCCTTCTTCGTTTCCTAATTTTCTCCCCAGGCCCTGCTATCGGATGTTTCTCCTCGCCGCTTGTTTTTTTCGCCTATTTTTCATGTCATCTGAGTTCGTTTTCATCGGCGGGGTTTAATAGGGTGTACTTTGTATGGCACGGGTCAGTCGGATTTCGGTAAATAAAATAGGGCTGCAAGCGGGCAGAGTCGACGGATGGCGGGAAAGTATGGCTGGAGATGTGTTCTTTTGGTTCTATTTTTTTGTTCCTCTTCCCCATTTGCGGCGGTGATCATGAAATAAGTCTCAGTACGCATTACGATATGATGTCTCTCCTTTTATTCCTTCTTTTCTACTTCATCTGTAGATACCGAGATCTCGGTCTCTTTGGGTTTCTGTCGCTTTAATGGCTTTGTTGGTTCTATGGGATACCTGAGTCTTTTGAGATTTGTTTTCTCTCACTTTTCCGCTTTCCGCAGTCGCGGGGAGTTCTCGTTGTTTCCTTCAAGTCTAAAATATAACTTTCTCCACCCTCATTTTTTTTCTTGCCAGTTTTGTCCACAAAAGGAGGATGTTGCTCACCCTTCTTCAATTTTTTTATTTTTCATCTCTCATTGCACGCGGCATGGGCGGGTGAAATTGGGATACCGGCGTTTCTTCTTTTTACTGAGAAAAGTCTTCCGTGATACACGTGTTTTGTTACAGTTTCCTCTCTCTTTCTTCCGTTCTTCCTTCCTTCCTCTCTTCCACTCCTTTCCCCATAGTCTAAATCCTTTTCGATGCGGCAATCAGGAAGGTGAATTAGCGTGATACCGATATTGTTGCCAGTGTTGAGTGAACGACAGCGCTCCGACGAAAACGAGCCGATTCAACATCCGTCTTTTTTATGCCTCACGATGCTTTCCTCTCCTGCCTGGCCGGTACTCCCGCGATAACGCATGATATGCAACACAGCCAGATCTCTCACTCACTCACTCCCTCTCCCTACCTACCTGCCTGCCTGCCCATCTATCTCCCGTACCACACCTATATCCCTTTGGGCAACCTAGAATCGCCCCGCGCTTAGGGTCTAGGCACCTAGACTCCCCCTATCCAACTCATCTCTGATCACGAGTGTATTTTGTTTCACAGACACGGTCATTCCCAAGGTAACTACATTACATATATCTAACCCAGCTCGTACGTGACATGGCGATGAGTGGGGGCGGTTCTTCAAATTTCGCCAACGGGCGGGAAAAAGGTGATCCCGGCGATGCCGCAAAGCACTGCGCCACTCTCCTGGCCCTCGCCTCCTTTGCTATTTTTCCCGCGGAAAGGGTGAATCTTTCAGCTTTCATTAGTGTTCCGGACCATCGAGTCCCTCCCTATCCGTTTATAATCATAACATTCTTTCCTTACCATACCATACCTGCGGACGATAATGTGATTATCTCGGAACACCATTTTTTTCCTACCGACTTTCTCAGCCCTAACGCAGCGACTCATAGATAGCTGCCACTTCCATCACAATGCATCTTCCATCCCGTTAGGTTAAGTCAGTTATCAACATCGTACGGTATCAGCTTATGCAGATTGGAATCCAACATCAGAGGCATGGGGTGGGTCCGAGACGAACACCGCCGCCGCAATAAGGTACAATGGCATTTTGATATGGGGCTCGCAGCCATGCTCGAGACGGAACTACCCGAAGCAATGCCGAGCAGATAATAAACATTTTTACTTGCCGGCTTGCTTGTTATATCCTGCGCACTCAACTCGGGCAGAGGCGGTGATGCGCGCAGTCAAACATGGAATTTTTCTTAAAATCGGAGCGGGTTTAAGTCTCGCCGCTAGTTCCCTCCCACTGATTTGACCTAGCCGAGCGAAAAGGTAGAAGGGTAGAAGGAGAAATTGATTGGTAGCCTTATGGTGGGGTTCCTACCCCATTTTCTTTTCTTTCCTGCACGGGTTGGTGTGGTTGTGCGGATCGTTGGGATAACAGAGGCGAGATTGGTTCTTGGTCGTCTTACCTGCATGAGACTTTGACTCCGCCTTTTGAGATCGTGGCATGTGAGCTTTTTTAATTGTTATGGGATCGTTGATCTTCCGCATGGTGGGACTCAGCCCGGGCGTTTTTGTTTCTCTGAAGCGGTTTATAAGGTATATCGACCGTTTACCTTAGGGAATTACTGGGAACGAACAGGTGGAAAGCTGCCTTTCTGTTTAGTATTCTGCTGTATGATACGTACGGTTTCTCCAACTGCGACTGCTACTACTACAAGTACTACTACCGCTGCAGCTACCACTACAGAAACCGCACAACTGCTCCTGTGATAGCTACTGCGCTAAGGCACAGTTGCGGCTTCACCGAGTGATATTTTATTCTGTTGCGCAATGGGGGTCATTCCACGATTTGCCGAATCCACGAGCGTCCCTGATAAGGCCGCACGGACGCCCAGTGATAGTTTCTATCTTGTTCTCGCACCAGCGGGCTTCATCCATCCTGCCGCACTCGATCCGGGATATATTCCGGATACGAGGGATTTGCTACTGAAAGGGTTCGCAATAGCCCCTTTGGTAATTGCAACCACCGCAGTTGGACTGAGGATTTATTCTCGATTGCGGATATTGAAGAAGCTGGGGTGGGACGATTGGGCCATTATTCCAGCTCTGGTAAGTGAACAGAAAAAGCGAATCTATCGCTTTGGATAGATTACCTTTATCCCTGAAGCTCTCTTGCTCGTGAAAAGGAGGGGATCTGTTTTTTTGCTGACGAATGTCGGATTCTTTTTGAGGGTGCAGATAGCATATGCCGCTTATACTGCACTGATCATATGGGGTACGTCTTTGGGGACTTATGATACTCGCAATTGGATTTTGTTCGTAGGGCATGAGGCTAATTCTGGGCGTCTTTTTGGGTAAAAACAGGAACTGAAAGCGCCGGTTTAGCGGAGCATCTGTACAACCTTACTGCCGAGCAGATTCTCGATTGGTTCAAAGTTAGTATATTCGCATTTATGATTCTGTTCTCTCTTGCATTCATTTCCGCACTCATGCCCCACAAGCCCCACACGCATACCCTAGGTTGTAGTTTATATGTGGTGGAAAAGATGTTGACATACAATCATCAACGACAACAGGTCCAATACCTCATCGTAGTAGTCGCACCAGTAACCTTCCTGTTAATACGCTTCTCGATCCTCCTCTTCTTGCATAGGCTCGTCGGGAATGGTGAGCCCGGCACTCGAATTGTTATCAAAATCCTGCACGTTCTCAACTTCCTCTGGTACCCTGCAAGCGTCCTGCCTCCCGTGTTGATGTGTGCTCCGAGGGAGATGCGGATGTGGGATCTCATGGCCGTTATTAGGGCACAATGCTTCCAGCCAAAGGTTGTTGATAGCATGCAAATTAATTCTACGTCTATGGTCGTGCTTAGTGCTTCATTTGATGTTGCGTGCTTGCTGGTGCCAGTGCGCCTGGTGTGGAAGCTGAGGATGTCGACGAGGAAGAAGGTGGTGATTTCTAGTTTGTTCGGGGTGGGGATATTGTAGGTTCTGCCTTTTCCTGTACTGAATATGAGTGGATTACTGATTGGAGTAGGGCTTGTATATGTGGAATTTTGAGAGCGTATTTCATGGCAAGGCTGCTAGAAAAGCATGGGGCCAGTTTTGATACTACTTGTATTACTCTCCCTACATCTTGTCCCTATTTTGTGCACATGCTCACATGGTTAGGGAATATGGTGAACCCTTTGATTTGCGCGCAGATGGAAGCCTGTCTTGGTATCATTACTGCCTGCGGGCCCTCTCTGAAGATGCTTTATAAGCAACTCTACGGCACTCCAGAGCAACCAACCAGCAAGCAGCCAACTACTGGGAAATCTAGCTTAACTGGCGCCAGAATATGGTCGAATAGATCGAGGCTTGGGGCAGAGCCTGCTTCCTTGGATGAGACAGTTATGAGTAGCCCGCCAACATGAGCCCTCGATGCCAAACCTTCTTTCCGTTTTTTTATACCAGTATAATACCTTAGCTGGAAGACCACGCCGACCGAATTCGGTGTCCTGGCTGCGACGGAGAAAAAAGCCAACGAAAATACACGATTGGCAGGAATTTTTCAACGCTTCCGTCAGGGCATTCTCACGGGTTATCAGGGGGTTTCAATTGCTAGAACTTTCCACGAGTCTCCCACCCTTCAGAGGTTTTCACAGAGTAGCATCTCAGGCTCCAGGGCTCTCCATTTTAGATTGCCTATAGGGCATGCGGTTATATGGGTTGTGCGGATATGCATGTATGATATGCGGATATGCGGCCAGGAGAGATATGGTTATAGGGCATGCGGCTCTTTGATTTCCGGCGGTTAGGTATTCTCCCATGAATTGTTGTTCTCACATCCTATGCCGCTAGGCATGGGATATTTCTTTCATGGTTTCGTTGATGTTTCTAGCCATAGGATATGAGGTATCGGGTATTTGGTTTCATTGTTTCTTTCATACCCTATGTCACTAGGGATACGGGAGTTGGTACACCGGCAGGGCATAGGTCTTAGGATCACAGAGGATCATGGGATATCAGGATGGGTCTAGATTGTTTGTGACCATTAGGGATCAGGTCTCTTCAGCTGCGTGTGTTTCTTTAGGGTTAGGGTGCGTTGAGTTCGGGAGTGTTTTGTTGTTGTTTGTTAGACGGAGAGATATATCTCCTGGCTTGTCCTTAGCTAGAGAGTGAGCAGCCATCTAGTCCACCGTTCCTCCATCCTTGACCGCTCCGCTTAGAGTCTATTGTGATCGCACTTTCGTTCGCTTCATCTTTTGTGCTTTCCTTTGGGTTTCATCACTCCAAACACCGGGTTTCCATACTCCAACTTCATATCTGACACGGGCCAGGACGCCATGGCGCTAGATAGCTTAGATGATATAGGGGGATAACCAAATAGGATCAATGAATGCTCCTAGATTACAATTAAAAGCTTTGCCTAGGGCACCTGCTTGGTAACGTAGCATCCGTGTAACGAATTTAGTGAAACAACGACAAGGCAACCCACAGCTTGTGCAATACTCGTACAGGAGCCAATTTTCTCGTGCCTGCCTCGCCCCACCACCACCACTAGTTGTTCGCCATACATACATGCACACTGCCGTACAACCCAATCTCGCCGCAAACTCCGTGACTACGCAGATCATCCGGGGGCCCACTCTCTGGACGGCGCCCCTCGCTACACTGCCAGTAAAAGCCTAAGCACATGGAATGGCCGCCTCCACACTACCGAGGATGCCTAAGCTAAACACACAAAGAAATTTGCAATTTCGCAGGAGTTTCTGCCATTAGTTTGCAGAAAGAATGGCATGATATGGGATGGCCATGCCTGGAGCAAAACGTACGGTAAGCGCCAAGATTGGGTGCCCCGCCACAAGCGCTGCCGGGCTGTGCGGTATGGCCCAGGGGGGCGCAAGTATGGATGGAGATGTTACCGGGGAGGAGAAAGGAACTCCCACCAATTTCCTGGGTGTTGACCTTTCGTATGGAGCAATGCTCTCCTGTCAGATTAATAATATACTTAGTCAGAAGGAAGGCGCTCATCAATGGTCACTCGGATGGGCTGTTTTGCGGGAGGTGTTGAAAATCTGGGTTGCGGAGGTAATGATTTACGGTGAGGATTTTACGCAGTGGACTGAAGCCGTTTAAGTGGAGATGATTGATTGATGATAACTTGATGAAAGGAAAGGCTTCAGGAAAAGTTGTGTACAGGAAGGAAGGTGAGAAGCGAGGAAAAGGTGAGAAAGGGGGAAAAAAACAAGAGGGGTGAAAACATTTTGAGAGCTTGCGCGTCCTTTGACTAGTGCGTACGTAGGCCTCTGCGGGCACATCCCGCATCAAGTGCGGCCATCAAACAGCCATTTCCAACAGGAGGGGTTGGAAATAGCCGCACTTGGTATGGGAAACGCCCGCACTCTATGGCCATAGCGACACGAGTATGCACCAGCAGAGGGACACAAGCCATTCAGAGTTTTCCCTGTTTCTCCTTCCTTCTTGCCCTTTCCTCACCTAAGGGGGTTTTCGGCACGGCGGCGTTTGAGTGGGTTGGTGTGTTTGGCTGCGCTGTTTCCGAAAAGTGGTCTCTGAAGTTTGGGAAACCGTGCTTTGGGAACAATGTTTTGTAGCTCAACATTGGGTCAATAAATCCCATGTGTAATACAAGTCTTGCTCACTATCATCACCATGTTAAGTTCACTTGTTAAAAGTTAACCTCTTCCACTGATTATTAATTTTCTCTTTTTTTCCACCCAAACTTTCGCAACCGACAAACTGCAGTTTGGGAAACCACTTAAACTGCCGGTTTGAAACTGTCTTTTGAGTGGATTTACTGCTCAATCGTCGTGCCAAACACCCCCTAAGTTTTCCCTCTTGTTTTTAACTCTCCTCACGACTTTCCTTTCTACATACTCGATGGGAGAAATCATGAACTCCATCACCGCCTAATATAAACTCCGTGTCTTCACTTAAGCCACTCCACTTCCCTGGGTAAAACCCTCATTGCCGGTCATTACCTCTGTATCGATTATGATATTTCAACAGGAGGAGTTAGCCTTGGCGGCGGGTGCTCCTTGTGGCCTTTTGGTTCTGAAATGTACTGTATAGCGGTAGCTATGCAGGCTAGTTAGGGATTTCGATAGATTAAAGGGAGCGCTTCCTGGTGCGCTGGGGTCGAGCGGAGGAGACGCGGGGGGGTTTTATGTACCCTTTTGGGTCATCGGGCAGAATTGCCGGCTGGAGAGGATACTTGTGTGTCGAGGACCGGGAATGATTGTTTTGGGGAGAAATATTGCCGTCCGAGTGTGAGCCCGAGAGATCTATTGACTACTGCTTTTGCTGAAGATAAGAAATGCACCTGCTTCACCTCCTGAATGGAACTACTGTCTTCGGAGAGGCGCCCAAATCTTGTTTGGGCCTTCTGGCCCTTCATTTTTTTTATCTTTTCCTATTGTCATTAAGTTAGGCCCTGTTTGGCGCGCAAGAAAATGCCATTTTTCTGGCTTTTGTGGCACTTTTGTTACAAATGAAATATTGCAGTATTACACCTTTTTGATTATGGCTCAACTTATAGGCCTTCTGCAAGATTTTTCTCCCCACTACAACAGTCAGAATGGGAGCTACTATCTTTTAAATGGTAGTGTGCCCGATAGAGCCTTATTATTTTCATTTATCTCCGTATGGTGCTATAAGCGTCGCTGGGGTTTGGATCGAGACGCGGTGGAATCTCCCCTCTTCTGTCGGTACCCTCATGCGGAATCGTCAGCTACCTTTCGTGTATGTCACAGTATATATGGATGGCTTGAAAGGAAAATGGCAATGCAGGACGACAAAGGTGTTGGTTGATGTGCATTGCATACAATATGCAATATGTACCTCAGTTCCTTGATTTCAAAAGCAACAACGCTGGCTAGTGCGGGGGGGATCTCCCTCCGAGGCAGAAAACCGACTCCTGCGTTTCGGTTCCCCAACACTTTTTTCTTTCTGCCTTTGACAACAATACTTGAACAACGATATTCAGAACCGCACCACGATAAAACCGTGTTCACGAAGTGAATGAAACCAGGATAAAACAAGCTTATTCAATTCTCCGTCCAGTTCCAACCGAGATATTCCATATTAAGCCTCAAAAAAACAAACCAACAAATTACTCCCCAAGCTATCCCCAAAACGTCTGCATAAAATCCAGAATGCACCATCCAGCCGTCTCTATGTCTCTTGCTCCCCCCTCCCCCCCCCATAGCCTACTAACAGCGGAAGCTCATACTCCTTAAAACCCGCACGCACTCGCTGCTACCGGAGTCCAACTCACGTTCACGCTCCCGAGATTGACTGCCTGCCCACCCGTCAGGGTGTCCAGAGCAGCCTGCGAAAGCACAAACGTACCGGGGGCCGCCACGTCCACGGCGACGATATTGAGGACCTTGGGAGCGGCGGGCGGAGGAGGCGTATACGTCAACTGGTAGCAGGCTCCGCAATTCGGCGAGTTCCACTGCGCGACTGTGCCGGACCCCCCCAAGTTGGGGAATCCGGGAACGCTTCCAAGGGTATGATAGCCCTTCGTGTAGAGCCCGTTCGGACCATCGCTGCAGGCTACCGAGAGCGTCGAGAGGTTGGGGTTGTCGTAGGTGGGGTCGTATTTGGCTACACCCGTGGTTTGTGCAAGGGTGAGGGTTATGGTGGCCGCTAGGAGGAGGATTGGCTTTGGGAATTGCATTTTTTATTATTATTTTCTCGTCCTGTCCCTACTGGAGCGATGTGGTGTGGGCCTTATGGCGGGTGTCTTGTCTTTCGTGAGGAAAAAACGAGTGATCTTGGTGATGATAAGAGTAACGAGAGGGGGTTGATAGGACTTGGGTACTGGTATGATGGTAGCAGCATTTCATAGATGGTACTAAGGGTTTATATACATCTTCCCTTTCTTTTAAACAGAGGTTGTTTCCTCTCTTCCGCCCCCAAGGATCTGTAGATATTACTCAACATCCCCTCCTCCAAGTCTCGCTCGTATCTTACGTTGATTAAACATTGTAAGAACCACCGGCCCGAACGGAAGTAAGGGTATTGTGCGTGCACAAAGGAATCACCAGACCATATGTCGATCACCATTCCCCTCACATTACTGTACTAGTGCGCTCCGCCTCGTATATTCCACCTTCTTTTCCGCTTCATACCGCTCACTTAGGATAAGATTCTCAAAATCCTGACGGCAGCGAAGACCCGCCATGCGATACAAGAGACATGCGATACAAGAGAGGTTCACGAGTCCTGTCTTCTCTGGATATCGCAACTGTGTAACAATGACTGTGCTACCAGAAAACGGGGGGACGTTTCTGTTACTATTTATGGCGGTTGTGGTTATTACTAGTATTAAGCACCGAATTTGGGTATTGGCTCCTTTGTGAGATGAAGGGCGGGGGGACTGCCACTACGTAATGTTTTCTCTCGTTTCCCTTTCCCCCGGAATCGGGCGGAACTTGGGAATCAATGACTCGTGGTGAGAAATTCGCAATCGAGAGTTTGATATGTCAGGAAGGATCAAGTGCAATTATGACTTGTGGGCTGGCTGAGGAAGTGCAACTGGAAAAAGATGGAGGGTGGGAGGAGCCGGACGCCAAACAAATGATCCCTGATATGTGCACATGTGGACTTGTTTATAATTTATACTTGAGGCCGATCGGAATCACAGTTGGGTGTGATAATTGTTTAGAGATTCGAGGATTAGACAGGTGGAATATGGGGAAGTCACGTTTTTTCTCCACAGGCTCTTTGTTCCGGCACGGCTCCTAGCAGAATTTTGCCACCTCAAAGCTTCACTGCTACTCGAGGCTATGATATCCCGACTCAATCGGCGCCTCCGATCTGCCAGATTTTGTGTAACCAAGGCTTTTAGCACTTCTTGGGATACCCGTAATTTTCTGACGTTTGCGAACACAGCTGCGGGCCAAAAATGGGCCGGAGTCCGAATAATTCACGAATTTAGTGGTAGCCGTGTTCTCAAACGTCAGAAAATTACGAGTCAGACTTGAGCTAACCCGACCGGTCCCGATGATCCGGGGCGCTTTATGACCTGTCTAAACGATCAACAATCGGGGGGACCCATGACCCGCTCAAGTATGGTGCCGGGCACTCAAAAATCAATCAAAAACGGACTCAATAATAATTTCGGGAATTTCTGGCCGAAAACCACATCTTTAGGAAGACATGGCTTCATACAAGGTTCTCAGAAGAAACTCCTCTCCGGTTCTATGTCTTTCTAATTCCCAATAAGAGCAATATTCGTGGAGATAGTGAGATTTTCGAATTACTCATTCATGGTTCTCTCCAAAGCTATTTTAGCCAAGCACAACTAATTTGTATGTGTTATGTAAGCAAATGAATAACCCATCAATGTTGACTTCAAGTGCCATGATACTCCAGTACTTTATCACTAAAAGCGTCGAGGGCAATGCAATAACTCCAGGTTACTATACGAATTTAATCTAGGAGAAACTAAAACCCGAGGCTCCTCCGGATAACTTATTTCTGTCCTCTTGTATGCATGGGCATTTAAAAAGTCTTTGGACACCCCTGTGCTAAGACAGGTACTAAATGCGAGGGGTCCGGGAACTTTTTAAAATGGCCAAGCGAACTTTGGGCACGATACGGGACTTAAAGATTCATGTTGGGGTATCATTTTTATGCAACTTCCGTATGGATGCTTAAGAACTCAAATGAACTCGAGAGCACGATACGGGGCGACGAGCTAGGGTGGCAGATGTTTTGTGACGCTACATTCCATATAAAAAAAGGCAGAAATCAAGCAAGATCTTATCAACTAAAAGGAGGCGATAGGGAATGAGCGAGCTTTCCATATGTAAAGCAAAGCTAATCTTCACGACAATTGCCAAAAATATTGAGTGTTCGCTCACTCCTTATGGCCATTATTGTAACATCTTGATTGATTTCTGGTTTTATATGGGGGTGTACCGTTACAAAAAACATGTAACCTTAGTTCATGCCGGTGCAGGTAAAGACAACAGCAGTACAAGGGCAGGTAGGTAGACAGGTAGGCAGGGAACTACGACTAGGACCTATAATACCGCTCTCTGCCCTCCGATGTGCGCGCTCTTAGGTCCGGAAGAAGCATACAGAGTGGAGACATGTGTCAGTATAAAGTATAAAAATTGGGAATCAATAGATGCTTCCGCCTCACCGCTGTTCTTTCCCTTCCCTTAAGACGGAGGTAGTGGGAGGAAGGGGCACTTACTGGAGTCATGGCCTCAACCACCAATTTCGCCGACTCCCTGGCTCTTCGAAATTGAGCACGTGCAGGGCCTAGGAATGACAAGAGAAAGCCTCAAATCCCCAATATCAAATCCTAGTTTACCATCGTCCTATTTATGTTCGAGCACTGCCAATCCACCCCCCACTTTCGTACCTTCTCAAGACCTCAAGAGTTCGGGTGGGCAATAAGGCATCAGGGAAGAAAGGGGAGCGGGCGGGGGAGGTTATATTACAAGATGATAACAGGTCTTGGCAAGGGTTAGGTGTTTAAGAGGCGATCTCCGGGAAGCACTGACGCCATAAATTAATTCGACCAATCCTTTCCCTGCTGAGAATGGACCATTCCGAACGACTCCTAGCCAGGACTCCAGCAAAGGGGTTTTTTGCTGTATCACAGCTCACTTGCAATGGACGCTAACGTCGAGATTTTTGATTTTTTGATTTTTTTGAACACCTGTTCAGGAGCGAGAAAAAGAGTATTACACAACGGTAATAGTCCTAAAACGACGATGCATCAATTCCTCGCAGGAGGTATTTTATAAGGAGAGAGCACCTACCATCGTTACTGGAGCACTGTACCACCAAAATCGACGAATTGAAGCCATGACACCGATCGCCGTTCTGCATGAGCTACTGCGACATCTCGAAATCCTTTTGCAAAGCGACTGATTCCACGCATTACTATGATGGCCCTAGGTTGGTGCCGCAAACAGGACTACCTTTTTTTTCCTGCAGTTCTGGATTATGGCCGCTTTTCAGGGCACTAGCATTCAAACAACCGTGGGGAAATCCGACGTTTTTTTATGGTGGGAGTTTCTATTTGTCCTCTGTCAGTAATTGGACAGTCAAGCTGGGGTATACGAAACTTTTTCTAGTGCTTTTCCCTTCCCTTCTTTGCTTTTTTTATTTTACTTTTTCACCCTTATTTTTACTTTTTCTAACTCCAGCCTTTTCGACAATCTGCAGACAAAAACCACCACCTCCTTGAAAGTATCTATATACTCATATCTAGTGGGTCACATAGGCACTTTCCCGAAGTCATAGAGGCTGCTTCTGTCCAAAACCATGACATCGGTGACACCGGATGCGTCTCTGTGATGACATGTGGCAATTGAAATTCTCGCATATGAAACCGGTTTTCGGGACCTCGTCTCAACAAAACACTCACAGCAGTCCCTAGAACTCGTGAGCTTAAACGCAGCTGCGCGCTTCTCGCGTCTATTCTAACGATGCGATAACTCACCAATTATTCAGCAGTAGCCATGCCCTCCCTTACTTGAACGATTTTTAGTATATGTATGGTACTTGGTTCTCCTTTTTGCCCCTTCGATGTTCCACTTCCTGATTTTCTACAATCCCTATACAACCTTCAATTTCCTGTCTTGACATATTTCCTCGCTGAGAATATGGACGAGCAATGGCTCTCTCAATGCCTCGACGAGAAGTTAGTGCGCCCAACACTCGACAGAAAAGTCTACGTCTTGGATAACTACATCATTAAGAAACAACTGTCTCACGGTGAGAGAGGTCACAATGGCTACGTGCCCATATATTCCGCCGTCAGACAACGAGACGAGAACGAAATTCTAGCTTTGGAGCTTGTACAGGAGTATACCTCTATACCCGTTCCAAGGGTGGTCCATTCTGGCAATGGGTGCGTCTATGTCAGATGTGAGAAGATAACCTCCATAAGAGTAATAACTAACATAAAACTACCATTTCTAGATTCACTGTTTTCGAACGATTCCCGGGGGTGATAGTGGACAACAGAGAAGCCTGGGAAAGGGTTACCCCAAGGCAGCGAGAAGCAATAAAGCTTCAGGTACAAAGATACATCCAGGAGCTTGTCAGAATCCCTCACCCAAGCTCGGGAATCCGAAGCCTCGTGCCGGAGGGGGTACTCATGCACAATCAGTTACCCTACCCAGGCCCGTTCCCGTCCACAAAGGCTTTCCTACAAGCTTACGACCGAGAAGATGTCTTTTTTGGATATCTAATCAGACAAATAGACCCAGATAGCACTCCGGTGTTTTCACATTTCGACTGGGCCCTCTCAAACATCGTCTTGTCCCCAAACATGGACGCTGTCATGGGAGTGATCGATTGGGAGCGTGCGTGCTTCTTTCCGGAGGCCGGGCGGTGTGTTCACAGAATGTGCTACAAGTTGCCTGGCTGGGAGACGTTGTTTGACGGCATGGAGTTTCCCAAAGACGTAAGTGGGAACGGAGATGGCGGAGTGGGCACGGCCGAGTGATGAGCAAAGCAACGGGATCTACTGATCTCTGCAAGCAGGGTTTATGAGAATTGCCCTTTCTGTTTTACTTTTTTTTCTTTTTCCCTTGGGAGCATCTTTTTTTGTTCCAATCGTTTTCAAGACTTAAGCGGGACTTAAGCGGGGGAGGGCGGGGTGGGAAGCATATTTTTAGACGAGCACGAATGATGTTTCCGGGTTACCGGAATGGGTGAAACGCCCAGAAATCTACCTCATCGCATTTGCCTGGATGAGCTTCATCCTTCGCCGTGACATCCGTGCGTTAAGAGATTCTAGCCTGTCGTAGACTAGAAGGGAAAAAAACACGAGTAAGCAGTCCGCTGTATATACGGATGACATGACCGAGTACTCATGTATATGCAATATCATACCTGGTCCCACAAAGAACTTGTATATTGAAACATCTTGGGCACTCTATTACATAAAACGAACGTCCTCCATTCGAGGCTTCTTTTTCTTCCGGGGTCCGGGATTGGAGTTCTATTGGCTGCGGTCTCCGAGGAAATATGCTTTACCCAAAAGTTGTAAAAATTTTAATGAGGGGGGCGGAGGGGAGAAAAAAAAGGAAAGAATCTTGTCTTGACTGTTGTTAGTATAGTGAATAATGAGCGAGTGATATCTTGAGTATCTTACCTCGCTTAGCTACCCTTGCGTAAGCATTTTGTCCCTTTTTCGCAAATGGAATTTACTTTTCTCACGTGGCCTATATACGTGCATGGAGTTACGTTACAACAGGAAAGGACACTTTCAACGTGCACGGTCGGTCGTCCGACTACGGTAGAAACGTGACATGGCCGGCCAGTACTCGAGCACTGCACGATAAACATTCTGGTCGGATTCTCAATAAAGCCTTGTCATCTGCCGGGGGGCAGTGTTCCGGGGGATCAATGGCAGAAAGGGCGGTGAGCAAGTGGGCTAAGAGCTTTGAGTCGGGTGAGGCTTCAGCGTGGAAAGAGAGATCCAGGAGTGGGCAAGATATAATTGCTCAAATGTAGGTGCCCCCCCCCCCCCCGTACTCTCTGAGTCTGTGGGAAAAACTTTTGTTTTCCATGGAGGTGGGCAAAAAGAAATTCAACCGCTTTGCCGGGTAGATCCGTTCACAAATCATCACTCGGTTTGGCAAGTATGAGGCTACGAGAAGGGATCACGTAAATACCCATGCTTCATCTTGCTTCGTCCCTCATGTGATGGATATCACCTGCCCGCGCGGCGGTGAGGAAATTAAGCGTGCGCGATGGCTACTTTCCATGTTTTGTGGTCGCTCATGGGCATCCCGTCCACCCAACTCGAGTAGCACAGTGCAACTGGCCTTTGTGTCTCATAAGCCGCTGGCTTCCCCAGTGAGGGTCACCACGATAGTTGCTTCCTACTGGGGCCTTAGGAGGAGAGGAATATACAGAGATGCTTTAGAACTTTCTGTTTACTTCCGCCCTACGTCATATCGAGGCCTTTTACAATTTTACAATACCCCGCAGAGCAAACCCCTCTCCGAGGAGGGCTGACTAATAGGAATCTTTTAATTTAAGGTTTGAAACACACCACCTCACCTCCTAAAAAAACACTCAACAGCCCTCCACGAGTGTCCTATCAGAGTTAAGGACTTACTGTGACCCGAGCGATCCACTAGGTAGATCCCCCACGTTTTGCACCCCATCCCGTTCGCAAAGCCCCGGCAGATGGCACAGACGTGTTGCTATGATGATAGCGGCTAGTTGCCCATAGCACTGAGCCGCATACTACTGAGTATGGACTAGTGAGGGCGAGAAATCAAGCAGGGCCCGCAGTGCCGGAAAATTCAAGGTACAGGAGTGGTGGAAGTTTACTGGTGTCTGACTAGGGATATCTTAGGGCTTGTCGAGCATCCAATCGTAACCATCCTATCTTGATCGACGGCAAGTGAGGTCATAACTAAAGGGTGGCATTCCTTGGTTTGGATTGGTGGCTCATCGAGTTATGGATGGTTGTTGGCGTATTTAAGCCCAGATGAGTGTGTCGCCCTCTATACATTGCAGATATAGTTTTGCCTCGGGGGACAGGATGGCACTCGTTCTAGACAATGGGAAACCTACCGGTGTGCGCTAATGAAGCATAATAAACAGAGGTACAGTAGACCTAGAGAGCGCGTGATATATCCGTAAAGTGTAGTAACTTGAAGTCTAAATTGCAGCCCGACCACTCCACCAGAACATTAGGATACCTTGGCAGTATCATGAAGGTGAGTGGAATTCAACTCTATCCTTTAGTGCCTAAGGCCAAGGAGATGCCTTGAGTAACAGCCCCCAATTGTAAATAGATTGAACCGGAGAGTTCTCCGTTGCAAAGATTCTACTAGCATGCAAGTTAGCTTTTGGGAGTGGAAAGTTGTGCAACAAAGGCTAGCCCGCCTAGCATCCCCCACTAGCTCTCTCCCATTCCATTCATAGGCAGGCTTGGTTGTATATTTTTCACCCCTGCCGTTACTTGTAAGAAGCCCGTCTAGTCAAGTATCTATCCTCTTCACTAAACAAGCCACTTAACTTCTAATATGCTCTAGTGCTCAAGTTAGCCTTTGCGCTATTCTATCCACCAAGTAAGGCCCCATGTTTGTGTTCTTTTTTTTCTGTTGAGAGCCTTTCCTTTCTTTGTACAGTATGTCTTCATAGGATCTTTTTTTCCTTTTGCTCCTGGATCATTAGAAAAGTTTCTCCTCTTGACTCCTGCATACTAGTAATTAGCTTCTCACTAGGGCTGTGGGCACTGACCTATATGCCCCATTTACTCCCCAATCTTATCAGCAATTTTCTACTTTGCTCCGCCCCCCTCAACACAAATGCTCCACGCGACCTCTTTCCTAGATAAACACTGCCTCCTAACAGTGGGGCAAGCGACTTGGGAGTTGGGTGAACTAAAAAATTACACTAGTTCCTGGATGTCCCGGTAGGCAAGTGGTGTAGCTAGGTATTGGAATACCCCCTCGACGGAGCGAGCTACCTAGTGACTGGGATAGAGCATACAGGGTGCTAACACGGTCACTTCTAATAGCATTAGGTAACCTAGACTGCCGGAACCACGACCCCCATTTCTATATATGCAATGCATTTATTCAAGTCGCTTCGTCACCCGCCAACTAACTTAGCCCTTAGCTTATCTACTGTTAGTATAGAGGGGAAATAGAGCGAGGGCCTTCCCTAGCCACCGCCCGTCGTTCCCTAGAGTATTTGAAATATGGAGATAGTCCCCCCTCCGTCTATCGACCCATAGGGGGATGAATGGGCTAAGGAAAACTTTTTCATCCAAAACAATGGCTCGTGTCTTGGTGTGCTCTGGGATTACGGAGGTCGATTTTAGTTAGATTTGCCCAGGATTTTCTGAGTAGCGAGAACTATTGATCAGTGTGAACGCTGGCGGACCAGGGAACCTATCGAATATGAAGCGGTACGGCTGGGTGACAAAGGGAGCAGAAATAATCTCAATACTATGCTGTCCTTCAAATGCCAGGAGAACTATCCATGACCTGGCTTCGCTACTAAAGAAGGGTGTATGCAGCTGGTATCATATGTAGCACCATGCACCATAACACGCAGGTCTTCCAAGGAGGTAGCCCTGGCCAAAACTAGGTGGACCAGACCCGACTCGATCCCAAGGAAATTTCGGCCGGACCAAAGACAGCTCAATTCAAGGAATCGTAACCCGAGCCAACCCGGTGAGCTCGCTGGGTCAGGCTAGGAGGGGGGGGGGGGGTGGGAGAGAGGAGAAAAGTAGATAGAGTCAAGGACCCAAAGATCATGAGAATTACGTCTAACCTATTGTGCTATGCCACCTACAATGAATGTCGACTATTGTATCATAATATTATCGTAAAAATCTTGAGTGGAGCCCGCTCGGAGCTTCCAGAACAGATGGAGGACCCCCGGTGTCAAGCGAAAAACCCACGGCTGCTACTGCTTGCCTCGATATGAGAAGGAATTATCTTAAGCAAGGAATGGATTTGCTGTGTACGTGGACTTGGGGTAAGGAGAGCTATTTCGGACCCACGATCCAACCCTAGGAAGGCTTATAGCAAGTGGTATCTTAAGGCAGCTATACTTCGAGCTTGGAGCCTAGTATAAGTCACCCCGACCCGCGAAATCCGATTCGAAAGTGGGACCCAATGCCCCAAATGAGATTATTACAAGTCATGAGGATTGAATTTAGCACTCTTCTGTTATGACCTTGTCGATGCACAAGTCCTTGATGGCTTTATGTCGTACGTGTAGAACCCTAGACCCCCCCTGCCCTCTAAACTCTGCCATGCCCACGGCTAAACCCGCTTTTTTCGTCACCGCCTTAGCAAATCTGACTGTCCCTTTTCACAAGAGGTCCTATCGTCAGCTACTGCCAGCTATCGGTATTTACGATTTCCCTTCTCTCGAGGGCGTATCTGCTCTTACAGTGTGTGCAACATTTTAATAATAATATCGTCACTCGGAACCCCGGATGGAAAATCCAAATCCACCTGCTAGTAGGGTAAATATCCGTTCCCACGATAACTTCACACATGAAACACTTAGCTGGCGCAGTGGCTAAGGTGTCCAAGAACCAATCAGCACTTGTGCAATCAGCAAGATTCCAGGAGTTTAGCTCCTTAGCAATGAGCTATTATCGAACCATGCGTCACACGGGGAAGGAAAAACAAATCTTGAACTCTGGGGACTGAGAGATCGAAGATCCGGCCCCCCTTCCTAAGGCTGTTAGCAAAATTAGTCCTGCTATTGGGCGGCAGGACCCGTATACCTTTGGGTGAGGTGTGCGATCGGCGGGGTAGCAGAAAATCAAAATAGTGCCCGTTTGGCACGTGCCAATAAGAAGTTGTGGTGGAGAAAAAAGCTGAAAATAGTATGCGATTTCGTGAGGGGCCATTGGGGCGCCTTGGGGACATTCCTGTTCGGTGATCGCTAGAATAAAAGCCGAAACCCGCTGGAAACAGCTCCAAGCCCACAAATTCAGGAGAAATATGGAGTAAATTCCGGTTTCCTGTGTTTCATACAAAGCCTATCGATATTGCAGCTACTGAAAGCTGATTGATTTGGATGTTATTCAGCGATAATCTTGGGATGAACAGTATTAAGAAAAAAGTGGGGCCTGACTTTGTTTTTTTCTTCAGCACTAATCCCTAATAGCTCCTAGTAGAAACACTCACGACAAGGAATGTTTAGAGGAGATAAATACCACAGCATCTGTGCGCGTGCCGAATATCCCTTCAATGCAAGAGTTTATTTTACTGGGAAAGATGTTGGAGGACACTTTTATCCCTCAGTGTGTTATTGCGTCCAGGAGATCGGTGGGGTAAAGTCTCAGTTTAAAACTCGAGTAATTTATCCTCAATTGAGGGAGGATACTTTCCAGATCCCGTTGGTCTCATAAACGAGATACAAGTACCTTGGGCCCAACGCACGTCGCACTAAAGGATATTATGAAAGTACTGGTTAAAACAGGCCCTGGCTAAGAGATGAAAAAGAACAAAGAATTGGCTTGCCTCCTCTTATTTGGAAAGAAGCAACTTCAAAACCTAATCCTAAATTTTACACTAATCCCCTGGTACTGAAGTGACTGAACTAGTCTGTGAAGGTGGCCATCCATCACCAAACTCCAGTTCCGCGATTGGTCGCCCCATAAGTTTACTGTACTTCCTGAGAAAAAGAGTCAGTTGTGAATAGTTACTGGTTACTACAAGTATTCGTAAAAAGAGCAAGATGAGTTTAATGCTATGACAGTGTCAGTGAAGCCAAAACTTCTGCCAAAAATTATCTAGGAATTTATCGTCGGAAATGGTGCCACGGGGTTAGCTCTGTGTGATGCTTGGAGGGGAGGAAATAGCCAGGATACACCCCCTTTCCAATTACAACTCTTTGGCTCTCTTGGCACCTCATACGGAATTCATAAAAGGGGATCGGTAATATCAACAAGCATTAGCCACAGCCTGGGCCCGTAACCTTTTATCACAAGAAATCACTCGTGGCGCTATCCAAGGGAATCACCTAATCTCACTTGTACTCCTGACGACACACTTGGAAGTGAGACACAATTCCCTAGGTGAGGTTGCAGCAAATGAAAAGTAATCCGAGACTTGCTATCATAGTAGACATTCTAGTATCCCGCCTGTGGTACCGTAGCCAACGCCGAAAGAGCCGGGGTTTTTTGGTGGAGCTGAAAACAACGAAATCACAGTCTAGCATAATAAGTGTGGTTCTGTGCCTAGAGCCAGAATGTGTCGCGGCCCGCTACCTTGGACCGAAGACAAAATCTTGAAGTTTGCTAAATATTGGCCAAAATGATGATTTTGTTCTTTGGGTGCTTTGGGCTTTTATACATAAGAGTAACTTCGCGCTTATACGCAAAGATTGTGGTCTACGGTAGTGCACCATACCAAAAGTCAATCAACGGATTTAACAGGAAAACAACCTAAAGCACAGACCATACTGCGCCACCGTCTTTTCAGGTGACCTCCCATGACCTCCCTTGTGTTACCCTCCCCAAACTTAGATTACACAGGACTACCGCACACCACTTTGAGCCTCACCACTACCATGTCGGAAGAAACGCAACGACAAGTCTTCAAAGAGGTATTCATTCACTTCCAAACAGCCCCCCCCCACCCGGACCAACTGACAGAACCCCCCAGCTAAAACCCCACTGCATAAAAGTCAGCGAAACGATCTTAAAACCGACTCCCGATCCTAGAGGACTATCCACATCCCTAACCCAGCTTCTTCAAACACTAACCAGTACCTCTGGACGCCATGGCGAAGTCTTCAGCCGTGCTCTGGGGGATTACGTCTTCTACCCGCTCTCGCACATATTCCGGCAACACCAAACCGTAAACGACAGCGCGTTGGAGAAGGCTTTGGGATGCGTGCGCATTCTGCTGAACACCTGCTGGCGACTTAACATGCCAGCGGAGCAAGCGAAGCAGATGCTCATCATGATCACCTTTGTAATAGCGGGCACGCCCGGAGCTCTTGTCAATGCGAATAGAAGCGAGGAGACGAAGATTGAGGGCATGAAGTGCTTGCTGGCGCTGTTCGAATGCGTGAAGAGGGCCGATAAGGGAGTTTTGGGAGATGTGGAGTCGTTGCCGGCGCTGGGTCACAGCGCTACCGCTGTGCTTGAGGTTGCAATTTCTACGACCTCTCCACAATTGCAGGTGGTTTCTTTGGAGTGTTTGGGGGCATTGTTGTTCTCTTGCGTCACGGATTCGGACATCTTCGCTAGCTTTTATCCTGGCGTCGTCAGTGGGCTGGCAAAGGTCATTGGCCTAGGGCCTACCACAAAACGCCCATACGAGGTCCTCGCCCGCTGCGTCAAAGTGCTGAGCCGCGTGATCTGTGAGGTTCTCGGGGATGCAAACGTAATGAACCTCCCTACCGAGGAAGAAAACAAAGGAAAGCGAAAAGGGAAGGGGGAGAGCGAGGACTTGAAGGTCCACCGAACAGCCTCCTGGCTTACCGCTACCGCAACACAAACCAAATCCGCGCTCGATAACATCCTCCGCCTCCGCGGCCACTCACATAGTCACGTTCGCAGAGCCGTATTCGAATTATGCCGGGACCTGCTCGAGAACTGCGCAAAGTCTCTCGTCGAAGCACTTACGGCCATCATCGAAACTATGATCGTACTTGCCGGGGATGAAGATGACAGTCTTCGGAGTATTTCTGAGAACACTCTACGTGTCGCGGCGATGAGCGAGAGCATCAAGGAGGCGATACAAAGCTGTGTTCACGGCTGGGCAATTTCCTTACCAAGGGTCATGGCCGGAAGCGAAGAGGTTATGAAGACTAGACTTATCAGTCGAATTTCTACCGGTTTCAAAATTCTGACCGAATTGGGCATGGGTAGTGAGATATTACAGGAAACGCTGGCGATCAATATCCGGGATAGTCTTTTCACTGCTTACTCCGGGGCCACTGGGAAGCAGGAGGCTATCCAAGCGGTAGAGGAGCCGCTGCCATTTCACACGTTGGTTTCGCGGAACAAGGCTATTGGAACACTTAGTGGTTCAACGCAGTACCCGGACGTTGTACTCGGACACAGAAGTCAACGAGATACGGTCAGCAGCGTGAAGAAGCTTTTGGGTTTGTTAGGATGCTCCTCTGAAAACGCTCTGCGGCTTGCACAGCGACACATCCGTGAGAGTTCGAGAATAAATGCCCCTGCTAAGGATAGGTCTACTTCTTTATGGGTTGCTGTGCAGTTGCTCCGAGGATCACTGGCAAATTCCGACGAAATGGACATATTCCTCGACCTGGACTTTTCTCCATCTGGTCCACTGCAGCAACATGTCACGGAGGAATTATTCGCAGTGTCATTATCCGTCCTCAACGACGCTACGGAACTGGGTGCAGATGAAGAAGCAGATCCCATGTCTCCAACACTCCAGTGTCTCGCCCTCGAGGCAATCTCCCTCACCGCACAAGCGCAGAAAGAATCCTTCAGGGAAGATCTAGTGGATGCCTTATACCCCATAGTCCACCTCCTAGGTTCCCCCTCAAGGGCAGTTCAATCCCACGCAATAGTCACACTAGGCAACGTCTCTCGCTCATGCAGATACCCATCTGCCAAAGAGCTCATTCTAGAAAACGTTGACTACATGGTCAACGCCGTAGCACTGAAGCTAAACACATTCGACCTATCCCCCCAAGCACCTGTCGTTCTCGGAATGATGTTGAAACTTGCAGGGCCAAGCCTGATACCCTACCTCGACGACATGGTCGTTAGTATCTTCGCCGCGCTAGACTCCTTCCACGGTTACGAAGCGCTCTGCGAGGCACTCCTAGGTGTCCTCGCTCAAGTCGTAGAAGAGAGTAGGAAAGGCGACGATTTACTCGCGATCACAGCAAACGACGGCGATCCCTCCTCCTCATCCCGGCCGCAGAGCAAGCGAAGAAAATTACTAACGGGAGAAGACCTGATCCAGGGGATCAGCTCAAACCTCCGTAAAGAGCAAGAAAAGAAAAAGAAAGCAGTGGGAGAAGAAGCAGACATGGCCGCCGGGAAATCCCCGGAAAGGCCTTGGGGCAAAGGAAAAGAAAAAATCAAAAACGAGGACCCCACCGTTATGGGTAAAGGCAAAGACGAGGACGACGAAGACCAACTCGCACCGCCTCCGCCAGAAACCCAAGTAGTGGGGCCCACAAAAACATACGACCTAGTTCAAAGAATCACCCGCCTGAGCCAACACTACCTGACGCACCCCTCCTACTCCCTCCGTCTAAGGCTCCTCCACCTGATATCCACCGCGTCCCCACTTCTCTCCAAGAACGAAGACGCATTCCTCCCACTGGTGAACGACATCTGGCCCCCCGTGCTGAACCGCCTATTCGAGGACGAGCCGCAGGTCACAATATCCGCGGCAGAGGCGATAACCACGCTCGCGCAAGAATGCGGGGAGTTCATCTCCAGCAGGATTGTGGACGCGTGGCCGGGGATTAGGAGAGTTTTTGTCAATTGCCTTGGGAGGTGGGAGAAAGAGAGGGCGAGTAAGACCGGGAATATGGGGGTCTATAGTCCTGGGTATAAAGTCTGGGACGCGCTCTGCGGGATGCTGACTGCCGTTGTGGAGTTTTGTAGAGTCGGCGATGAGATTGTTGATGATGTTTGTAAGATCCTTGGCGGAGAGAAGCTATCGCAGAGGACAGATCTGAGGGGTGCGCTTGAAGGAGCCAACGCCGAGGCTGTTTGGTTAGAGATTGAGAGCTGGAAGGCAAGGAATGGAGTTGGTGGAAAGTGGACTTTACCAACTCTCGAGGGGGTCAAGTTTTATGAAGTTGTCTTTTAAAAAGGTCTTTTTCTGGGTTTAGCGTTTACGCGTTACAGCTACACACTGCCACATGTGCTCTTTTGTTCTTATCAAGGCGACTTGGACAATGGCACTAGGCCGATTAACACTTCTCACGGTGGATGGCAAAATGTCTTTCAATCTACTAAGCCATAGGCGTGCGATGTTGAAGAACGTAATATCAGTTCATGGTCTGAGCTTGTACCTGGCTGAGTGAGGAATAGGGTCCTCCGACCCCAACCTTTGAGCAAATGGTAGGTAGACAAGTGCGTATTAGAGTTCCAGAGAATGATTCGATGCACTTGGGTGCTTGGCAGGAGGTGGAGGGCACAATTTGGGGTCCTGTTTTTCAGAGGAGAATGCAGAAATACACACTACAGTAGATATAACTTAATAGGTTATAGAATGGTCTCTCAATCCATGTCATATCAACCCCTATTGAGCACTGTTATCCACCGGGCCAAAGACCGCCCGGATGCTTTTAGGACAGTTAGCAGAAGCTGTTAACATGGTTTGAGCCAAGGATACTAAGTTGGATTCTTTTGGAAGAGCTATAGGAACCGGTGCCAATGCGGGTGGCTGCAGTTTTGTATACCAAACTCTAGTTTCCGTCCATTTTTTTCCCTCCTTTAATCTATTTATCCTATCTGTACTGTCTATCGTTAAGATCTTAATTAAATTGAGTTACTGATTGTAGTGTAGTGCGGTGTGGTGCCAAAATATCAATTGGCAGTGCCCCATCTTTGCATCGACTAAAATATCTATCACCGGACTCCACTGCATGGAATATGACCGTATTTCAACACTAGAGCCATATATGCGTTGTGGTTTCTTGCTCTTATAATAATTGATAACCCTGGGTGGGATCGGAAAGTCTACTTGGCGGCCGACTCGTGGGATGTAACTTACTATTTAATGTTAGCAGTTATATGTGCTCTCAGATAATGTAATCCCCACTTACCTCTATAAAACGATACATACCTATCGACATAGATCCGAATTCCAAACCTCTGACCAGAGTTAGAAGCTCCTCCGCCCGCACACAATTGATATTAACCCAATGTGGTGGAGCGTCCTTAGAAACGCAGCACCTTTCGTGATATAAAGTGTTGGTTTAGACCCGAGATAACCTCCCCCGTCCCGGACAAGGTTCGAGCCCCTGGCTAGATCCTAGAGCAAGGATCTCAATTGGTGGATGAATGGTAGCCACAGTGCACATAAGATCGCCAGTCAAATCGATACGGTAGTTTATTTCTCAATTTTAGCTCCGAACCAATAGGAAATTCCACGAGATGCCGACCCCATACTCAGGCACAGTACCATTCCATGTTCGAGAACCATTTGTATTTTTTTCATATAAGGTTAGCTGCTTGTTCAGCACAACAAGGGCGAACTCTTGCTGGATGGGTCGGCGTTGGCAACGATTCCATCCCCGCACTACCTACTAGCACAAGTGTAGTAAACTAGCACTCTTCTTATCCTATTATACTTACCTCAAATAGCCTAAATCTTAAGGGTTGGCACATTTTCGAGTGACAAGATGTGAACGCGTCTGCTTAACTCGAGTAGTCCAACAGCAAATGATACTCCCAAATCCCCTCGTAGTGCCGTCCGGCGGGTCTACCCCAGATCCATCTCTTTACCTTTCGTTATTTTCTCCCGCATACGCACCCATAGTCGTCACCAATGGACACCGATTACGCCTCCTCTCCAGGGACCTGTGATTCATTTAGAAACCCTCCTCTCACTTTTTCCTCAGTCCTCTCCCATAACTATTCACCTCCGCTTCTCCTCTGATTCGTCATCTTTACTTCTGCATTCCCCACCCTCGCTCCCTTTGAGACTCTTCTACCTCTCTCTCTTTTCAAACCTACTGCCCATACTTCCGCCCCCAACCAAAATCCTCTCAAAAAAAAACTTCCATCAACAATCATTTCCATGGAAGACGGCAAAACCTCTCGGGCCTCAAACAACGATCAAGAGCAGCCTATCCCTACGGAGAAGGAACCTATGGCAAAAAATCATCCGGGGCTCATCCTGCCAACCCCTCTCAAGAACATAGCATCGAGAGACTCGACTAATGAAGCCGCCCCTTCATCCTCATCTTCACTGCCATCCAAAACCTCCCAACAAAATATGCCAGCTATCGACACTCCTAATTCCCAGACTTTAGAGACCCAACCCACTGGGGTACCGAGCAAAGTGACCTCAGAAACGACTTCAACTAAAAACCCCGACCAAGGAAGAACTCAGATAGAAGGGATGTCCACCAAACCCAGAACCAGAACCACCGCGGCTAAGGGCAGAGAGAAGGCTGGTTTGAGCGGAAGTTCTCTGCCAGAACCTACCCCGGTAGCTCAAAGCCCCCGCTACCCAAGAAGACATAAAACCCGTCAGACCGCCCTCGCGAACCGCTCTTCCACGGTGGGTGCAGCTAGCAACCCCCTTCTGCAAAATCCTTCGCCCACCAGACGCCGCCAAAAACAAATTGCGCGGGCAAAGAGGGCGAACGGCGAAGGAGGTGAAGCCTCAGAGGCAGAAAATACCCAACCAGGAAAAGGTGGGAAAGAAGGGGAGGAAACGACCAACCCCCCGAAAGGTAGAAACGATTCTGGAGAGCCCGGAAAGTTCTTTTTCACGATGAAGGGGCCTCATGAGCCAGGACTTAAGCACCTTGCGGCAGCCATAGATCCACTCCCTCAAGCCCAGGGTTCTCAAAATCAGCCCGATTGCCCGCTTTCTGAGGATGAAGCCAACTCCGACAGAACCAGCAAGCCCGAAAAGGGAAAGGGCCCTGAGAACAATATCACAAGCCAGTCGGAAAGACTCTCAGTTCCTCTATCTCCCCTTTCTATCCTGGTCGCTGCGGACCATAACACCCTCCAGGGAGAAGAATCCAACGCACACGCATCGGGCAGAAGCAACGAATACGATGCCGCAAATTTACTCCCAATTACTGAAGTATTAGCTTCTCCACAACCAGTTCAAGCGTATTATGAGAGCGACTATCCTGAGATGAACACTCCAGAGCAATTGCTTCTCAATCTCTCACAAAACCCAAGCCCGCCCATGACATACCCCCAGTTCAGAGCTATGCCAGTTCATCAAGGCCACTGGTACAACTATTACGCGGAAACCCAGTATACTGTTTATATCTGGGCCTCTGGCCCATGGCCCCCATGCCCCACTACCCGCTGGAACCGCTTCAACGTCACTTCATCCTCCCTTGTTACACTTCTCTTCGAATACATAGGAAGAAACAGACCAGATACCGGGTTAGTAGAGATAGGAGGGGGCGCGATTGCTCATTATCTAGGCGATGTGAGGAGGTATGGAACTCGAATGGATCAGACGGGATGGCCTACAACACTCTGCCTCCGTCCATGTGAGAGATTGCCCCTAGGTTTTTCTCGCTGGGGCGACTTCATGAGGAGTGCTGGGATGAGAACCTATTAGTGGTGTGGTTCCTCGGAGTGTACCTGTAGTTGCAAGATCTGGCAAAATGTTTCCTCGAATTTTCTACTATGGCATTAAAAAAAGGTGGTTTAGGGTTTGCGTGTTAAGGTGAGCTCGTCCTACACATATATTTTGATGGAGTTCTCACAGATTACCAGCTCCTCCGATCTTAGCACACGATTGGTATTACCACCAATTGGGATGGGGGGCACTGACGCAGCCAATGCCGAAGTAGAGGGAGTTCTGGCTTTAGTAGTTTGTCACGATAGCAACCTAAGCTCAGATTACTAAGATACCATGCAATCATTTCTTCCCCAATTTAATAAAAAAACACCCTGTATTCCCTTCTTTTTTTTCTCTCTTTTTTTATAGCCCATCCTCGCTGCATATGATTACATCTCTTAGCCCAGGGCAATTTCTATTCTTTCAGACTTGGGTGCGGTGGGAAATGAGAATAGCTTACTTGATGATGTTGTTTTCTCAGCTCAAGCTTTTTCCTTTTTTCTTACATCTACCTTTTCTTCCTCTTCTTTCTTTCCCCTTTTTTTTCCTTCCCCTCTTCCCCATCTACCTACGAAAGTAGACCCTCTCATTAGCTAGAACAAAAACAAGCCCACCCATACAGTCCCGCCAAAAGGCTTTTGTGGTAGCGAGCTATCATACCGCCTAATTTAATCGCGGAGATAGTTAACTCAAGACACCCCAAGTTAAATGGATATTCTCAGACGCACAATGGAAAATTACAGATGAATCAATCGCGAATTATACGTCTTTGAACATGAACTCTATATAACCAGGATGATATCCTACCGATGTGCGCTGCGAACGGTAGGATATAATACAAGTAAGAATAACGACAAATCCGTGAAATGACCATGCGCTCCAGTTACGTCATGCATTATGGTTCGTTCAGGGACAGACCAGTGGCCAGGGGCAGACTAAGCCAAGTCAGGGAGGAATGTCGAGGAAAGAGCCGATAAGATAAGATAAGATAGGGGAAGCGGAGGATTACTACTGCTCGCGGTAAAAATTTAAAAAAAAGTAAGCAAAGGGAAAACGCCGAAGGAGCTTCCAAGGTTTTGATTGGAGCGTTCAGTTTGTTGTCTGAGCAAATTGAGCAATCATTGTGTTTTAGATCATTCATTTCCACATGAACTACCGTACTTGCTATCCGGGGGTTAGGCAGATGATAGTCGAAGGTGGGGGGAACAACTTGTATAGTACACTCAACGATCACCAGAAACAAGAGCTGCACCGCACACTCCATTCCTATTCCACGGTTCGGTGGTGGGTTAGTTACGATACCGTACTATTGTATCATACCTGAGCAATTTACCGCGCTCTGCTAAAGTCCTAAACCTATATAATAAGGACCAATCGTAACATAAGTCAAGTCAAGGACAGAATCATAGGTAAGTTAGTCGAGAAGCGCAAACTTAATCTCATGTATCATCCATACATAACTCACAAGCTATCGTGGCCTTCTGAAGCCCATACCAGAATTAACCTCCTCCTTCTTCTTGGGGGGGGGGGGGGGGGGGGGGGGGGGGGGGGGGGGGGGGGGGGGGGGGGGCGGGGGGGGGGGGGGGGGGGGGGGGC